>Ga0194128_10001005_pt1 | contig 50214 bp, 55 predicted proteins | sample TA2KigCa65mmetaG_FD_148650 | JGI IMG/M metagenome (GOLD analysis project Ga0194128, IMG submission 148650) | Freshwater microbial communities from Lake Tanganyika, Tanzania - TA2015037 Kigoma Deep Cast 65m | ecosystem: Environmental > Aquatic > Freshwater > Lake | place: Tanzania: Lake...
TCAGACCTTTTTGTGAAGAGTTTTGATCGATCCTATAGATACGGATCCTCTTTGGGGATCATGATCCCAACATGATCGAAGCACAAGATATGGTAAAGGTACATACCACAGGGTATAGTCTGGAAGAAGTCAAGATTATTCTAAATCATGATATCAAGCTAAACATTAGTGGGATTGAAATTGAAGGAAAACAGGGAGAAATTCTCAATGTTCCAAGGTGGATAGCTCAAATACTAGAGTCTGAAAACCACGCAAAACTTCAGGATATCAATATGGTAGTAGAACTAAAGCAGGCTTTGGTAAAAGAAAATGTCCAAGGTGAATTTGAATTGGCTACTTTAGATTCTCACTTTTACATCAGATTAAAATCATACATGAATACTCTACCGCAACAAGACTTTGATAAAGTAGAAAGCATGCTAAACACTTTGGTTAGAAAAAGACAAGGGAAGATCGTTCACCTTGCAGATTCATCAAAATTAACTACCAGTCTTTCTCAAAAGCTGACCATTGAGGAGCGACTCTTCTATGAAAATATTTACAAGAACGCAGCAGACTTTAGAAATCAAATTTTAGGTGATAAAAAGTGACCGCATTAGAAATACCAACACCATCGGCATTATCAGATGAGGTAAAGGAATTTCTAAGACAATTCAAGGACAAAGATGGCTCCTACAAGTATGTCGAGCAAATCGACCACATGTATCCAAAAGGAACAACCTATATCGTTGTTGATTACAATGACTTGGTTTTAAGCTCTAGAATAGAGTTAAAATTTAATGAAAATCCAGATGAAATCTTAGATGCATTTGCAAGGGCAATAAAAGAAATACTTCAGGAAAGATTTCCACAATACGCAGAAAAGGTCAAAGACAATATTCGAGCTAGAATCATAAACTTTCCAATTCAACGCAGTCTCCGTCAAATAAATGCCGAAATCATCAACAAAATGACAAGCGTTTCTGGAATGGTTGTTCGATCTTCTGAGGTAAAACCATTAGCTAAAGAAATCATCTACAAGTGTCCAGTAGGTCACAAAACCCATATGATTTTGCTTAAAGGCCTGAATGTAAACACACCAGCAAAGTGTTCAGATCCAAAGTGTACACAAAGGGAATTTAGAATTGATCCAGAATCAAGCAGGTTTATTGATTTTCAAATTCTTAGACTTCAGGAACTTCCAGAAGACCTACCGCCTGGACAACTTCCTCATTATGTTGATGTGAGCATAAAGCAGGATCTTGTTGATAATGCAAGGCCTGGAGACCGTATCATACTGACTGGTACTGTTAGAATTGAGCAAGACCAGATAGTTAGTGCACGAACAACAAGCGGCCTTTACAGACTCAGAATAGATGGAAACAACATCGAATTTCTAGGTGGTAGAGGTATAAAGAGCTCAAGAAAAACAGAAAGAGAAGAAGTTTCACCAGAAGAAGAAAAGATAATCAAATCACATTCAACAAATCCAGACATTTACGAAAGATTGATTGATTCTTTTGCACCTCACATACAAGGACACTCAATTATCAAAGAAGCGATTCTTTTGCTAGTTGTTGGCTCAACACAAAGACTACTTCAAGATGGAACAAAGATCAGAGGTGACATCAACATCTTTCTTGTAGGAGATCCTGGTACTGCAAAAAGCGAAATGCTAAAGTTTTGTGCAAGGATTGCACCAAGAGGATTGTACACCTCAGGTAGAGGTTCAACAGCTGCTGGTCTTACTGCAGCAGTAGTTAGAGACAAAACAGGAATTATGATGCTTGAAGCAGGTGCAGTTGTTTTAGGTGATCAGGGACTTGTGTGCATTGATGAATTTGATAAGATGAAACCAGAAGATCGAAGTGCACTACACGAAGTAATGGAACAACAATCTGCAAGCATTGCAAAAGGAGGAATCGTAGCAACACTTAACGCAAGAACATCAATTCTTGCTGCCGCAAACCCAATGTATGGAAAGTATGATCCATTCAAAAACATCACCGAAAACGTAAACCTGCCAATTCCGCTTTTAACAAGATTTGACCTAATCTTTGTTGTAAGGGATATTCCATCAAAGGAAAGAGACACAAAAATTGCAAAACACATCATTAACTTACACTCACCATCAGGAATTGAAACACGTTCATTGATTGACGTTGATATCCTTACAAAGTATCTAGCATATGCAAAGCGAATCGAACCAGTTCTAACAAAAGATGCAGAGGAAAGAATTCTAGAGTATTACATGAAAATGAGAAATGTCGAGTCAGAAGAAATGATTACAGTTACTCCAAGACAGCTTGAAGGTCTCATAAGACTTGCTACTGCCAGAGCAAGATTGCTTATGAAAGATCAGGTAGAGGCAGAAGATGCAGAACGGGCAATATTTCTAATTGAAAGCATGCTGCGTGATGCAGGAGTGGATGTAAACACAGGCAAAGTAGATCTCGGTGTCCTTCAGGGAAGACCAAGAAGTGAAGTATCAAAGATGCAGCTCTTCATGGATGTGCTAAAGTCACTTGAAGGAGAAAACAAAATGGCTGTTGAAGAAAGACTGTTCATAAAAGAGCTTGTAAAGTCAGGCAAATTTACAGAAGACGAAGCAAGAAGCTATCTCAAACGTATGCTACGTGAGGCATCTATTTATGAATCAAAACCCGGTCATTATAACCGGGTATGAAGATATCTGAGCTACAACTTCCAAAACAAGCAATCGATTTTCTCTCTCAACAAGGATATTCGAATCTTTTTCCTCCGCAAGAAGATAGCGTTAAAACAGGACTATTGGATGGAAAAAATCTCCTTGTTTCATCACCTACTGCTAGTGGAAAAACACTCATTGCAACTCTTGCAATAATTCATTATCTTTCCTCAAATTCTGGAAAAGTAGTATATCTTACACCTCTAAGGGCCCTTGCAGCTGAAAAGTTCTCCGAGTTTAAGAAACTAGAGCCATTAGATATCGGCAAAAAAATTAAAATTCAAATCTCAACTGGAGATTATGATTCTACTGATTCATTACTTGCAAAAAATAACGTATTGATTTTAACAAATGAAAAAATGGACTCTATCATACGTCATGGTGCAGACTGGATAAATGAAATAGGACTTGTTGTGGCTGATGAGGTACATCTTATTGGCGATGCAGATAGAGGCCCAACACTTGAGATGATTCTAACAAAACTGAAGCTTTTAGAGTCAAAACCACAGATTATTGCCCTTAGTGCCACAATAACAAATGTAGACGAACTATCAAAATGGCTAGACTGTGAAGCAGTTACCACGAATTGGCGACCTGTGCCTCTTACTGAAGGAGTATATGATCATGGTAGCGTGACTATGCATGACGGACGATATTTTGAGATAGAATCAAGCATAAGAGGCCCCCCAGTTGATTTAGGAGTAGAATCTGTAAAAGACGGTGGTCAATCATTACTTTTTGCAGAAACAAGAACACGTTCTGCCTCACTTGCAACAAAGGCTGCAGAGGCAATAGTAAAATATCTAAAAGATTCAGAAATTGAAGAGCTTGAAAGAATTTCAGAAAAAATTCTTTCAGATAACGAACACACAGAACTTGTCAAGACGCTTGCAAAACTTGTAAAAAGAGGAGTAGCATTTCATCATGCTGGACTAAATCAAAACTGTAGGGAAACAATAGAAGAAGAATTTCGAAACGGCAGGATCAAACTTCTTGCATCAACACCTACACTTGCAGCAGGTGTAAACCTACCTGCAAGACGTGTCATTATTTCAAACATAAACAGATATGATGCACGTTATGGAACAAACAAACCGATTAGTGTCTTAGAATACAAGCAACTTTGTGGAAGAGCAGGAAGACCGCAGTATGATGAGTATGGCGAATCAATAATAGTTGGAAACGCAAACAGCACCGAACTACTAGACTATTATATCAAAGGAGAACCAGAACCAATTGAGTCAAAGATAACTGATGACAAAGCAATCAGAACACATGTTCTTAGTCTAATTGTTACGACTCCTGGGATACAAAATGATGAAATTATCAATTTCTTTTTGCAGACATTAGGAGGATTACAGTCAAGCAAACCGTCGATAAAATTTGCAATAACACTAGCTTTGAAATTTCTTTTAACTGAAAGTCTGATCATTGAAAAAAGTGATAGGTTTGTTGCAACAGAGTTTGGTCAAAATGTTTCAAAACTATACATAGATCCACTTACTGCAACATACTTTAGAGACGCATTAGAATCAGTATCAGAAAAAAGAAAACACACATTTGGTTTTTTGCACTTGATTACAAACTCTAATGAGTTTTTTCCAAAACTTTCACTCAGAAACAAAGATTTTGAAAAACTAAGCATTTTGCTTGAAAATCATTCAGCTGAGCTAATTGAGCCAATATCAGAGTATGATTGTAATCGAAGCCTTTTAGCCATGCACGCATGGATTAGCGAATCTTCTGAAATATCGCTATCTGATACTCTAAACGTAGAAGCAGGAGATACGCACAGGATGGTAGAAAATGGGAATTGGCTCGTTTATTGTCTTTATGAACTTGCAAAACTTGTAGGTAGAACAGATCTACTTGATGAGCTAGCAGTTTTGCGAAAAAGATTAGTTTATGGAATAAAGGAGGAACTAATCGAGCTTGTAAAGATAAAAGGAATTGGACGTGTTCGTGCTAGAAGATTGTACAGAAATAATATCAAAACTCTTTCAGATCTCTCAAAAATACCTGTAAACAAATTGGCCGAAATTGATAAAATAGGCCCAACACTTGCAGAGAACATAAAATCTCAACTACGAAAGGAAAGTTAATTGGAAAATCAAATCATAGCCGCAGTACTTGTCTCTATCGTGGCATTTTTTACTGTCTTTACAATCACTCCATTTCTAATAAAATTCTTAGAAAAAAGAAATCTTGTGGTAAAAGACTATAACAGAAAAGGTGGAGCAATGGTTGCAAGGCCTGGGGGAATTTTCATCATAATTGGAGTTATTATATCAGAGCTTGTACTTTATGCATTTTTTCCATCGATTCATATTTTAGCTATTGTGATAACGTCATCACTTGCATTTTGCGTTGGAATAGTTGATGACAGACGAGTTATGGGTGGATGGTTCAAACCCGTAGCACTTGCGTTTTGTGCAATACCGATTCTTTTGTTTGGTGCATATGATCCAGGATTAGTATTTCCGATATTTGGATCTGTAAACATTCCAGTTTTGTACATTGGTCTTGTGATTTTTATGATTCCAATTACAGGAAATACAATAAACTCAATTGATGTTTTAAATGGAGTTGCAAGTGGTTTTACATCTATTGCAAGCTTTGCACTAAGTGCCGCATTATTTGTAATGCAAAATTACGAAATTGCAATTGCAAGCCTAGCACTTAGTTTTGTCGCACTTGCATTTTACAAATATCACAAGTTTCCAAGCAGAATTTTTCCTGGAGATTCAGGCGTACTAGTTTTTGGTGCAACTTATGGAGCAATTGCAATTGTTGGTCATGTGGAAGTAATTGCTGCAGTGGCACTTCTTCCAGCAATAATGAACTCGTTTTTGTTTTTAAGTAGCATGAAAAAAATTGTAGAACATAGACAGATAAAAAATCCTACTTTTCTTTCAGATGATTACAAGCTTGGAGCTACACATGATAAAGATGCACCAATCACTATTGTTAGATTAATTGTTGCAGGAAAACCAATGACTGAAAAGGAAATTGGATTTGTAATATTCAAACTGGCTGCTTTTTCTGGTATCTTGGCTGTGATTACTGCTTTTTTGATGGGTGTGCGAATATGATGCCAGGACCAGTTTACGTATTTGTGTTTGCAATGTGGCTATTGATTCTTCTTGGTGGTGCTTTGATAGTCACAGTGCTAGGGCCATTTTCTTTTGGAGGATTTGTTGGGCTCGATCCAATGCTGAACTCTGGCATAAAGGTTGCAATTGCACTTACACTTGTTAGCGTCTGGATCCTTATTTTATCAGCGATAAAGAACTGGATGTTCAAAAAACAGATTAAATCTTAGATGTTTTCCATCCTTTCTGTTTTTTGTTGTATTCATCTCGCAAATATCTTTTTTTTGCAGGAACACCTAAAACCACAACACCAGCTGGTACATCTTTTGTAACTACCGCACCCATCCCAACAACACTATTTTTTCCAATTGTAACTCCTGCCCTGATGACTGCACGTGATCCAATGACTGCACCGTCCTTGATTGTAACTCCAACTAGCTTCTGACTTGGTGGATAAGGATCGTTTGTTAGAGTTGCCGCAGGACCAATAAAGACATTTTTTCCAATTCTTGATTTTGGAGGAATGTAGACCATTCCCTCAATCATAGAATTTGCTCCAATTCTAACATCATAGTCAATATGAGCAAGGGAACCAATTTTGACATTATCGCCAATTACAGTTTTATCTCCAATGTATGTAAAATGCCAAATCTTTACATTTTTTCCAATTTTTGCCTTTTTTGACACAAAATTAGTAACCAAAAGATATCACAGATGCCATGGAGATGCTTGGTTAATTATTTTTTCAGGCAGTTTTTTCTGATTTTTTTGAAGAAATTCAATATCCTGTTTTTTATCACGTAGCTCATCAGGAAGCATAATTGGAATCTCCTCAATTATTGGATAAAACCTAGAACATTTTATGCAATATAATGCACCTTCTAGTACTATTTCATCTCTTGAATCCACCTCAAAAATCTCCAGTGGATGGTGTTTATCCAAAGGACATGCAAGAATATCAAGCATTTTTTTATTCATTTCAAATCAAGATAGATTGGAGCGCCTTGCTTGCTTGATAAAAGTGCCGCTTCTGCTATTTTTGTAACATTTACGGCATCTTCAGGTTTTACAATAAGTTCATTTTCTCCCTTTGCAGCACCAAGAAAGTTTTTGATTTCTACAAGTAACGGTTCTTGTTTTTCATTTCTTGGGATTTCGGAATTTTTGTCCGTATCGATTCTAATTTCCTGTGTAATAAAATCAGATGAGATTATTCCATCTGTACAGATTGCATTAAAATGTCGAACTCTTTTTGGCGTAATCCAGTTAGATGACATTATTGCAATTCTGTTGTTTTTGAATCCAAGCATAATAGTTGCAAAGTCTTCGTGGTCATGTCGTATCTTGCCAGCTCGTGCAAACACAACCTCTGGCGTATCATTAAACAACCATATTGCAGTATCGATATCGTGAACCGCTGTATCATAAATTATACCAACATCTTTGATATGAAGCGGCATTCTGTTTTCGCGATGAAACTCTAGCATGATAAGATCACCAAACTTTTTTGAATCAACATACTTTTTTACATAATTTACCGCAGGATTGAATCTTTCAATATAGCCACATGTTAACAAGACCTTATTTTTTTGTGCAAGCTTGAGTAGATCCTCACCCTCTTCTGATCTGTATGTCATTGGCTTTTCTACAAACACGTGTTTTTTTTGGTGAAGTAATTGCGTTGCAATTTGTGTATGAGTGGATGTAGGAGTACAAACAAAAGCAGCATCAAACTTTTCTGAATTTAGAAGTGAATCAACAGAATCGTAATGATTTACAGAATACTTTTGTCCAAATTCCTTGCCTCGTTCCTTGTCTGTATCACAAACTGCAGAAAGTACACCAAGTTGAGAAAGAATTCGTGTGTGATTTTTGCCCCATCCACCAGTTCCAATTTGTACAACCTTCATTCTAATACACTGCAGTCAACCAGTTGGAATATTTGTCGTTTTTATTCATCACTACATCATTATACGTATCCATCATACTTTTTGTAATCTTTCCTACTTTGCCAATTTTTTTATGATCAATCTGAATTATTGGAGTAATTTCTGCAGCAGTACCAGTAAGAAATACCTCATCTGCCAAGTATAGCTCGCTTTTTGGAATTTTTCTGATGATTGTCTTGTAACCCATGTCATGAGCCAATGTAATTATCGTATCTCTTGTAATTCCTTCAAGCGCTGATGAGCTGATAGGCGGAGTAAGCAATTGTTCATCTCTTACAAGAAAAATATTTTCACCCGGTGCTTCGCTAACATTTCCTGCAAGATCCAAAAGTATTGCTTCATCAAACCCATTTCGTTTGCATTCCTGTGTAGCTAAAACTGAGTTGAGATAGTTTCCACCCATTTTTGCTTGTGTGGGAGTTGTAGCATCACTGAATTTTCGCCAAGAAGAAATGCAAGCAGTTATTCCATTTTTGTCAAACAAATCCCCAAAAAGCGCTGTATATATGGCAACATGAGTTGGCGCCTTTTCATTTACATGAAGGTTTATTCCATATTGGCCAACAAAATAAAATGGTCTGATATAACAAGATCGTCTAATGCTATTTTTTCTACATAGATTAACAATCGCATTTGATATCTGATCATCAGAATAATTAAGGGAAATAGAATAGAATTTTCCTGAATTTCTAAACCGCTTTAGATGATCAGCTAATCTAAAAATGTAAAGATTTTCAGTGTTCCAATACCCACGAATTCCCTCAAAGATTGAAGTCCCATAATGTATAGCATGTGTTGTTACAGGAACTTTTGCCTTTTCAGCTGTAACATATTTGCCATCAAACCAGATAAATTTTGAAATAGGAAATTTCACAAAAATTCTCAAAGGCACCTATAATTAATCTATTTTGACCACATACCATCATTTGGAAATTTCATCCCCAAAATCTTAGTTGTTCTATCTTCGGCCTTGGCATATTTCTCTAACACACTCCAGTTTTGTTCAATTATCTGTGTTACCTGTTGCGGAACATCGTCTTTCCAATCTGTATTTTTGCCAGATGCTGCACTGTACAACTTTTCCTTTACAGATGAGGCAGATAGTTCTTTTCTCACACCTATTTTGGGATTTAATCGATAAAGCTTTAGCATGTATCCTTCAGCCTTGTCGCCAGTATATGTAAAATAGTCATCGTTTATCCCATCAAGAATTTGATTTCTTAGTGACCAGGATCGTGGAGAAAGTAATGGTGGCAAATAACAGACAAACGGTGCATAAAATGTATAGTTTCTTTCAACATTAATTGATGTTCCAAAAACAGATTCCAGCATTTTTTTTCTAACCTCAAAATTAAAAGGAAAACTACGGCTTGTTATCTCTTGATCATTTTTCATAAAAATTACTGGCATGATTATAATTTGTGCGTCTTTTTTTAGCTCCTCTATGATTTCAACATGAGCATTTGTAACAGGATTTAGATGTGCAAGATAGATGCAAATGGTCAATTGCTTTACTTATCAATTGGTTCTATTTCAATGATTGAATTTTCTGTGGGGACGATGGGACTTGAACCCACGACATCCAGCGCCCGAGGCTGGCAGTCCACCAAGCTAACCTACGTCCCCGTAACCTACAGTCTACGTGTTTGTATTATCTTTTTAGAAAATTAAGTGGACCGGGCGGGATTTGAACCCACGATCTCACCCATGCCAAGGGCGTATCCTACCAGGCTAGACGACCGGCCCAATTTCAATCAGAATAAAAATTCTGGTCTCTTTTGATTTTTTGGTTACACTATTAACGTTTAGCTAATTCTCAAAGATTCTTTCAAATTCAACAGAAGATATTTAACCATAATACCTTAGATGAATGAAGTGGTAGTAGATAGCAAAGCGACCATAACATACATTCAGTCACTAAAAGAGGATTTAGCTATATTCAGACTTGTTCCAATTGATGGTGCTGTATCAGAATACAAAGCTGGTCAATTTTTAACGATTGGGTTGAATGTACCAAGTGAAAACAAAATAATCAGAAGAGCATATTCAATTGCATCGCACTCTGAAAATCGAAAATATATTGAATTGTACATTAGATGGGTAAGAAAACCACTTCCAGGTCGTTTAACTACACAGCTGTTTAATGCCAAGGAAGGCGATGAGATAAACTGGCTCAAACCTACAGGCGCATTTACCATTAACAATACACTTGCTAACGGACAAAAAGACGAAAGAAGACTAGTCTGCATTGGTGGTGGTACGGGCCTTGCACCATTTGTTAGCTATGCACAACATCTTCATGCAGTTGGAGACAAAAGGGAGGTAGTTGTATTACATGGAGCAAGTTATGTAGATGAGCTAGGTTACAAAGAATTACTAACCGATCTAGAGTATGAAAGCATCGATAAAGGGAAAGATAAATGGAATTTTAAATACCGTGCAACAATTAGCAGACCACAAGAATGGTTCAATAGATCTTGGGGTGGTCAAGCAGGAAGAGTTGAAACCTTTTTACGATCAAAAGATGGTGGACCATCACCACTTGAAAAATTAGTTAATGATAAAATCACCAAGGAAAACACGATATTTTACATTTGTGGCTGGCAGGGAACAATTGATGGCGTAATGGACTTTCTTAAACCACGTGGCTTTGTAAGTGAAAAAGACAAGCGTCCAGATGGAAGCTTTGAAGTCAAGTACGAATCATATGGATGATTTTATCTCTTTTTAACTAAAGTTAAAAGACTAGCAATTTCATCATCACTTTCTTTTGTGATTTCATTGATTTCTTTTTCAGAAATTTTGTAATCAATATCAATTGCTGCCTTGAGTGCGCTTTTTTTTACTTCAATATTAGAATCAAGCAAGCAGTCATGAATAGCTTGTTGTACATTTTTTGCATTTAGATATCCTAATGCACCTACTGCGCATGATCGTACCATTGAGCTTGAATCTTTTGTCAAATTAACAAGTGAGGGAATCGCATCCATTTCCTTTCTGTTTGCAAGAATTAGTGCAGAAAATCCTCTAACATTCTTACTCTCAGAATTTAGATTATCAATTAGGAACTGTGTAATTTTGTTATTGTTTAATACCAAGGCACTAAAGACTTCTCCTCTAACTTCGATATCAGGATCATCAAGTTTTGAAATTATTTTATTGATTATTTTAGCCTCGTTTATATCAATTAAGGATTCTAACGCATCAATTTTTTCTTTTTTTGAACCATAGTCTAAAATTTGTATTATTTTTTCAAATGACTCATTCATTAAAATCTGAATATGGATGGAAAAACCACCACTAAAAATTTTCGTAAAATCATAATTTTTGTCAAAAATTGTAATCTTAGATTTAAATTATCCCCAAATCATAAATGTCGCATGTCTACCGAAAACAGAGACACCATATACATTGGTAAGAAACCGCTAATGGCGTATGTCACATCTACGCTAATTCAGCTGGCTAACTTGCCACAAGTGACTATCAAAGCAAGAGGACTCAGTATTGGACGCGCAGTAGACGTTGCACAAATCATTGCACGCAAAACAGAGAATGCTGGGTACTCTATCGGCGATATCAAAATAGGCTCTGAATCACTAGAGTCACAAGACGGAAGAACAAGAAACGTCTCCACCATAGAAATTGCGGTAAAGAGAAACAGCTAAGACCTCTTTACTAGACATTTTTTCTTTTTATAGAAAAGCTATATCTTGATTCTAATTTTCTAAACTTTGGCAAATCAACAAGATCATTGAATTGTTCAAAGTTTACAAGTTTCTTGTGAAATTTGGTAGTGGCTCCAGTTTTTCTTAGCTCTTTTAAAATCTGCAGTGATGCATACGCATTTGCATAAAGAATAGACAAAGGATAAAGAATTATTTTAAATCCCATCTTGTGCAACATTGATGCTGAGCTAATTGGTGTAGCACCACCTTCGATCATATTTGCAACAAGTGGTGCCTTTATTGATTTGCCAATTTTTTTCATTTCAGCTATAGTTTTTGGTGCTTCGACAAAAATTGCATCTGCACCAATCTTTTTGTAGTATAATCCACGCTCAATTGCATCATCTAGTCCTTGAGTAGCCCGTGCATCAGTTCTAGCTACTATGATGAAATCCTTGCTTTTTCTTGCATCTACTGCAGCAGCTAGCTTTTCTGCATACTCTTCTTTTCTGATAACCTCTTTTCCTAACATATGACCGCATCTCTTTGGCCATCTTTGATCTTCAAGGAACATTCCGGCAGCACCTGCTGATTCTAGTTCATTTACTAGCTTCCAGACACTTAGTGCATTGCCATAGCCAGTGTCTGCATCAACTATAACTGGAACATTTACTGCACGACAAATCCTTCTAGCATTTTCTACAGTTTCTGTCGAGCCAATGAATCCATAGTCTGGCATCCCAAAAAGCGTAGCCGAAGTACCATAACCTGTCTGAAACATTGCCTCAAATCCAACTTTTTGTGCAATCTTTGCACCAATTGCATCAAAAACACCTGGTATGACAAGTGGTTTTGATGTGTCATTTATCATGCGTCGAAGATTTTTCAACGAATGATGTTTTCATGTTAATTATTTATGTATAAAGACAATTGAATAATTTAGAAAAATAAGATAGCATTCCTATTTTTTAATACAAAACGAGTTTATCGATAAAGAGTAAAAATGGTTTCCCCCCTCATTCTGAGGGAAAATACGTGGTGTTTACGTAAAGTTCTTCAATAAAAGATCATAGGATAATTTATGTCAAGAAAGATAAGAGAACAGTTACTTCCATTGCGATACATAGCGTGGTATGTGCCACTTTGTTTAGCATGGTCATTTACAATCCTATATCTTTTCAGAACTACTACTCCCGAAACAATTAGAAATGATGTTGGAATATTTTTCTCAATATCAAGTGTTTTTCTTGCAATTTACATAGCTGCCAATTTACAATATAATACAAAAACAAGAGAGCGACAAGAACATCAACATTATAAACAGAGATTGTTGTCAGAGTTAGATTGACTTTTATTTTTAACAGATACTATAGGCAGACTAGATCAAAGGATTAAAGAAAATCAAGGGAAGAATCCACAAAGTATTCTGATTGACGAAAAGTCCATTGAACTTTAGGTCACGCGCACAACGAAGTGTAGTAAAATTAGTCACAATAAACTCTGATTTTAACATCCCATCAGACATACGTAGCGAAGTCGATGAGATTCTTTCTCGTTATGATTCCTACCTCGAAAATATTGAGCATAAATGTATACCTTTTATTTCGATGGGGAATGTCTTTCGTGAAGAAGCATCGAAGGTACGAAATCTTGTGGGAGGAGATTTTATGAGAAAAAATAACAATGATTTCATTAAAGAAAAATTACAAAAAATTGAACAGCAGTTATCAAAAATTATTGGTTCTGATTGACTCTAAAAGGTCACAAATCACATTACAACATCAAACTATTACGAGGTTATGGCGTATCAATCAATCTAAAGGATAACAAACTCATTTTAAAAAACGGTCAAAACGACATTACCGGAAAATCAGAAAAAGAAGAATGGTTTGCAACAAAAATTCCTTATGAGAAAATTATAATTTCTGGAGAAGTTTATTCTATTTTAATATCTTTACCTTTTTTCTTTTCTGGCTCGTCGATTTTTCTAAGCTCTGACTGGAGAAATTTTTTGTATTTTTCAGTTTCCTCCTTTGTCATATTAGAAACATTAGAGCTTAGCATTGCTGCCATGGTTGATATTCTCTCAAGTATGTCTATTGCAGCAAATCGCCCAACATTTCCTATCCTAAACAAAACATCAAGCTGGTTTTTTACAATGTTTGTTACAGTCTCAAGATCATCTGCAGTAGATTTGCCTTTTCGTGTAATCTGATATTTCCCATCTTTTGATTCCTCGATTAACCCTTCATCAAGCAACCTTCCAAGAAGAGGATAAATCAAACCAGGAGATGGCTTCCACTTACCATCGCTTTGTTTTGTTGCAGAGTCAATTATCTCCTTTCCACTAAGTGGCTTTTTTTTGAGAAGATCCAAAATAAAGTATCTGGAAAAACCTCTTGGAATTGTACTACCAACTCTTTGTATCCAGCTAGCACACATCACTAGCGATATCGCTAGTGATATATATTAATGATTCGTTTGAAGATTTACTGGGATATTTTATAATACATATTTATCCGGATTCTAGAGGTTAGATGTCGGCAAATGGTCAATTCTATAGAATATGATTTGATTATAGTTGGTTCTGGTCTTGCTGGATTACGCGCAGCAATTGCCGCAGCAAAAAAAAGTTCCAAAATAAAGATCGCAGTTATCTCCAAAGTCCAAGTAATGCGTTCACATTCGGTTTCAGCAGAAGGTGGCACAGCAGCTGTACTATTTGAAGACGAGGGGGATACAATCGAATCGCATATTTATGATACAATCAAGGGCAGCGATTTTCTTGCAGACCAAGATGTAGCAGAAAGACTTTGTACTGAAATGCCAAAAGAAGTTTTACAATTAGAACACTGGGGAATGCCATGGTCTAGAAGAAAAGATGGAAGAGTTGACCAGAGAAACTTTGGTGGATATAGTTACCCAAGAGCAACTTATGCTGCAGACAAGGTAGGATTTTTTGAAATGCAGACATTGTATGACACATGTCAAAAATTCGATAATATTGAATTTTTAAACGAATGGTATGCAACATCAATTATCCATGATGGACAACGATTCTTAGGAATAACTGCAATTGAGCTGTCAAATGGTACATTTTATACAATAAAAGCAAAAGCAATGATAATTTCAACTGGTGGTGCTGGCAGAATCTATAGCTATTCAACATATGCACTTTCATCTACTCCTGATGGTCTTGATATGGCCTACAGGGCAGGAATGGCCCTCAAAGACATGGAGTTTGTTCAATTTCATCCTACAGGAATTTTGCCATCTGGAATTTTGATAACAGAAGGTGCAAGAGGAGAAGGTGGCTATCTTCTCAATAAAGATGGAGAACGATTCATGAAAAGATATTCAGCAGGTAAAATGGAACTAGCTCCACGAGATATTGTTTCGCGAGCAATGATGACAGAAATCAATGAAGGTCGTGGATTTAGCCATGAAACAGGAGTTGATTGCCTAAAACTAGATTTACGTCATATAGGCGATGAGGTTATCAAAGAAAAGCTAGGCAGCATTCGTGAAATCTCACTCAAATTTTCAGGCATTGATCCAGCAAATGAGCCTCTTGATGTAAGGCCAGTTTGTCATTACATGATGGGCGGTATTCATACTAACATAGACGGAGCAACAGAGCTTCAGGGTGTATGGGCTGCAGGTGAAGCAGCATGTAATAGTACACACGGTTCTAATCGTCTTGGTGCAAATTCAACTTCTGAATGTATAGTGTGGGGAAGAATAACTGGTGAGCTTGCAGTAGATTATATTCAAAAAGGTATGCCTTCAACACCATTTCCTTTACATCTAGTTGATGCAGAAGAAAAAAGAATCTATGATGGAATATTTCGTGGACGTGGTGATGTTAACCCATATGAGATACGACAAGAATTAACAGATACAATGAATGACAAGGCATATGTTTTTAGAAATGAAACAGATCTTATTGCTGGATTAAAAAAACTACGTGAATTGCGTGATAAAATGTGGAAACATGTTGACGATAAGGCAAAAGAATACAATACAAACTTTACAAATGTTATGGAGATTGACTCAATGTTTAGGGTTGCAGAAGTCGTGCTCATAGGGGCTATCAACAGAAGAGAATCACGAGGTTCACATGCAAGAACCGACTATCCAACAAGAGATGATGCAAATTTCTTACATCACACACTTGCATACTATGATTCAAGGGAACCAATTATGAAAAAACATCCAGTAACAATAACAAAATACAAACCTGTGGAGAGAAAATACTAGATGGAAAGACAAGACAACAAAGAAGGAATCAAAGGATGGTTAAATCCTGGTCGTTATGGTATTGAGCGTTTTGCATACTGGTTGATGAGACTTACAGGCATAGGACTGCTTGTTTATTTTATAGCTCACATTTATGAAACAAGCACTATACTGAGTGGAAAGGCAGCATGGGAAAAGATGCTAGAGCTTACACAAACAACTGAAGGACATATCATTTTAGCAATTGTAATTGGAATGTGTGTATTTCATACTGCAAATGGAATAAGGCTCATGCTTGGGCATGGTGGAATAGGCGTAGGAAAACCTGGAAGGCCTGATTATCCATACACACCACGCTCAATTAACATGAAAAACAAAATGTGCATTTATGCATCAATTGGTCTTGCAGCGCTTGCAATGATGTACGGCCTTGGAGTAATGTTTGGTGAATAAAATGCGCGAAAGCATAATTATGAAAGTACATTATGGAACTGCCTTAGGTGCAGTAGCTCTTGTGGCAGTGCATATTTTATTCAGACTTACTCAAGAATTTTCCGCATCATTACAGTACGAAAGTGTTATTGCAAACTATGAATTTCTGCCATACGCACTAGTGCTTGAATTAATTTTGGTTTTGATTTCAATTCACGGATTTAATGGTCTTAGAGTTATACTGCTTGAATTAAAACAAGGAAGGGGATATGAAAAGGCTGTTACATATGGTTGCATTGCTGCAATGGCTGCTGTAATTGCATATGGTTCACGTACCATAATTATGGCAGGCTTGGGAATGACCTAAAAATGTCTACAACTACAAAACAATTCTCAGAGGAAGAATCACAAACAACTGCCTCGCCATCAAAATCAATTATACTGAGGATATCACGTTCCAACCCACAAGCAGATACCACAAAGTCATTTATGGAATTTAAGGTTCCATATGAGAAATGGACTACTGTATTAGATGCAATTTTAGAAGTGAAAAAACACCTTGATCACTCTGTTGGTGTAAGATATTCTTGTAGACAAGCAACATGCGGTTCTTGTGGTATGGTAATAAATGGAAAGCCACGACTAGCTTGTTTTACTAAAATTACCGAGCTTAACTCTAGTGTCATTACAGTTGAACCAATGAACAACTTTCCTATAATTCGAGATTTAGCAGTTAGCTTTGATAGAATGTTTTCAACTCACAAAAAATTAAAACCATATATCATAAGAGATGACTCAGAAATTACTACAAAAACAAAGGAATTTTTACAAACACCAGAAGAAGTAGAAAAGTACATCCAGTTTTCAAACTGTATAAAATGTGGACTATGTAATTCAGCTTGTCCAACAATGGCTACCGATTCATCATTTATTGGTCCACAAGCACTTGCCCAGGCATATCGCTATATCGCAGATAACAGAGACAAGGGAAAAGATGAACGACTCAAAATAATCGATGAGCCACATGGCATCTGGAGATGCCACTTTGCTGGGTCTTGTAGTGTAGTATGCCCAAAAGGCGTAGATCCTGCCATGGGAATACAGCTGCTAAGAGGATATCTGTTAGGTTTTCGAAGTTAGTTTTTAGGCTTTTTTGGATTAGGACTGTTATTTACCTGATTGTTGATTGCTTCAGCCATAAAATGATTTGACACATTAACTTTGACATCATCTATGCCGTCAATCTTCAATAGGTTATCATGAACATCCTGACATATTTTGAATCCAAAAACTGCAGGACAAAATGGACTGGTAAGGTGCAGGTCCACTTTAACATTAGAATCATTGATGTCAACTTCATCAATTAACTCTAGCTCAGTAATCGATGTGTTAATTTCAGGATCTACAATCTTTGATAGCTCATCAAAAATTTGTACTCGTAGTTGTTTGATGTCTTGTGCCATTATGAAAAAAAGCGTTTATGCTATATATAACCATTCTAAACTTTATGGTAATGTATCGGTCTAGACTAAAAAATAATCTTAACGAGATTACACTAGAGTATGTTTCATCACTTTTTGATGATGCAGAGATTGCATTTTATGATATAGCTGGAACTCAAGCACATGTGATAATGCTTTACGAAAAAAAAATTATAACAAAAAGTGAGGCAAAAAAAATTCTTGTAGCGCTTGAAAAGCTCAAAAAAGAAAAATTTAACAAAAAATCTGATGCAGAAGATATTCACGAACTAATAGAACAACATGTTATCAAAAAAATTGGAATGACAAATGGTGGCAAAATGCATACAGGCCGTTCTCGAAATGATCAAATATCACTTGATATACGAATGAAAATACGAGACGACATCAATCTTTTATGCCAATGTCTTTTGAACATGATTCAAACACTTGTTACACTAGCACAGAAACATCAGAAAGCCATAATGCCACTTTACACACACATGCAACAAGCCCAAGTTGGGCTGTTTTCACATTATCTTTTATCATATACAGATGCCTTGTTTAGGGATCTTGAGCGACTCTATGTGACATATGGACGAGTAAATGAATCTCCACTAGGCGCAGGACCAATTGGAGGAACAAGTATTCCAATAGATAGGCAGAGTACGGCAAAACTACTTGGTTTTAAAGGCATAGTAGAAAACTCAATTGATGCTACAAGCGCACGAGACTATGTAATAGAATACATTGCAGCGGTTGCCATTCTTATGACGAATCTTAGCCGACTTGCAGAAGACTTTGTTATATGGTCAACTTCAGAGTTTGCCTTTATCGAACTGCCAGACGAATTTACATCTCCATCAAGTGTCATGCCTCAAAAGAAAAATCCTGACATTTTGGAGCTCACTAGGGGAAAAACCGCACAAGTAATTGGCAACCTTACAACCATTCTTTCAATAGTAAAGGGACTTCCATCTGGATATAATCGAGATTTACAGCAAATAAAACCATCAATATGGTCTTCATCTAGAATTGCAATCACCGCACTTATTGTCATAAAATCGATGTTGGAAAAGCTAAACGTAGACAACCAAAATATGAAAAAAGCGATGGAGGGAGGATATCTTGTAGCATTAGATGTTGCAGAAAATCTAGTCAATAATGGCATACCGTTTAGGACAGCTCACCAGATTGTAGGAAATCTGGTAAAAACTGCACACATCTCAAAAAAACCACTAGACGAACTTTCTATAGATGAGATTAAAAGATCAACAAAAGGTGTTGCTCCAAAACAAATCAAAAAAATCATAGATTCGACCTCGATTAGTTCATCACTCCAGAACCGAGTTTCACAAGGATCCTCTGGGATTAGTGAACAAAAGAGGATGATTCAACATAGGATGGATAAAATCGCCGCATACAAGACCGGAATAACAAAACGAGGCAATGAAGTGAAAACTGTGTTTTCAAATCTTACTTTAAAGGTTAAAAGTATTACAAAATAGGCTGGTCTGGAACCTGTCTCTGATCACAGATATGGCGGGTCTGGTGGGATTTGGACCCACGACAACCGGATTAAAAGTCCGGTGCGCTACCTGGCTGCGCCACAGACCCCACCTTGCAAATTTCTCAGACGTGTATAATTTAGTCTTTTACAACAAATTTTGAGCTTACGAAACTTTTAAACTGGGACTTTTGTTTTTTTGATCTGCGCCCTTGTAGTATAGCCCGGTCTAGAATTCGGCCCTGTCACGGCTGAGACGCGTGTTCAAATCCCGCCAAGGGCGCCACTATTTGTTAATCTGAGATACAATTTCATCAAGAATTTTCTTATTTGCAGCAGCTATAAAGGACAACTTTGTTTCAAAGCCAAGATCAGAATCAAGTGGTTTCAAATCAGGATCTAAAACAAATCCACCAGCTTCATTTACTAACAAATAACCTGCAGCCATATCAGTAACTCTAATCTTTTCTCTAAGATCAATGTACACATCAATTAAACCGCGAGCAAACATTGCAAGCTCTAACGCATTTGCTCCAAGATGTCTTGTATGGTTACTACTTTTAAAAACTGGTTGCAACTTTCTGATTAGCTCAGGACTTGAACCTGATACATTAACACCAATTATTTTGTATAGGGGTAGTATTTTTTGTACCTGGATTTTTTTTCCATTCATAAAGGAACCTTTTCCTTTTGTTGCCCAATACATATCGCCTGAATGCAAATCGGTTACAACGCCATCAGTTACAGAGCTTAGCTTATTGTCTGTAGCAAACGCAAGCGAGCAACAAAAAAACGGTATTCCTCTTACTGCATTTGCAGAACCATCAATTGCATCCATTATCACATACCCTTTTGGATTATTTGATAACTCAACACGGCCACATTCCTCGCCTAAAACAATGCATTCAAAGTTGATTTTTTTTAAATAATCAAGAACAGCTTTTTCTGCAACAACATCTATTCTTCGTGATATGTCTCCTCCTGCCCCTCTTCCAAAATCTCCTGCAGCATCTTCTGTGCCTGCCAAGTTTTTTACACTTTGATACACTTGTTTTGAGGCTTCACGGAGAACTTCGATTACTTGCATAAAACCACTCAAATTTTTCATAATTTAAGATTACTTGAATTAAATTTCACTGAACGCATAAATATCAAAATCAGAGCTTGCAGTGTGTGAGTGGAAAAGACGAATCCATTTTTAGCAAAGATGCATTAATGGGAACAAAACCTGGAAAACAAATCATAAAACAAGGACTATTCAAATCACAAGGATTCAAACAATTCAACCATTACAAAGAAGAAGCAGAAAAACAATTTCCAGATTTTGCAAAACGCTTCACAACCGATCTTTTAGGCAAAATTAAAGAAGATTCCTCGCCTGCCTTGACTCAGCAGAAATTTGCAGAAGAAATTGGCTCATCAGAGATTACGCTAGAACAATCACAAATAGGGCCAATCAAGTCAAAGCTTGAAAATTTTGATGTTTTATATGATAGGGTTTTGCGAATCCTAAACTCAAATTTTGTCAAAATGACACTGCCTGTTTTTAATGCCCTCTTTGATGCAGCCTCAAAACACTATGGATATGATGATCAAAAATTGCGCCAAAACATCATTGATGGTCATATCATAGCAATTGATCTTAGTGAACCAATGGACAGAATTGTTGACAAAGACGAGGACTTGGACTATCTTGATGATTACAAGTTAATGAATCCATACATCCTAACTCTTGCAAGAGAAAAAATCTCAAAAGGTGGAAAAGAGGTACTTGACGAATTTGAACGTGGTTTTAAAGATGCAAGAATAGGGCAATACCTTGATGTCAAGCTCAAGTCAAAACCAAACCACATCACAGAAGAAGACATGAATGAGTGCTACAAAAAATATCGGGCGGTTATGGGGACTGCAGGACGAAACATGGCATTAGGAAAAAACCCGTTAGGCGAGATATTTTATCTTGGGATGGCACGAGCAGCAGAATGTGTAGGGTGTGGAAATGAAATCGAAGATTCTATCAAAAATAAATTTATTAAAATTCCATCATGGCCATTATACTATTCATTACTTGTAGGTGATGTAAAGCGTGGCTTTGATTTTACGATACAAAAAAGCGAGCTTTACCTTAACGACGCAAGGCTTGCGCTGGAATTGCTACCTGAAAATTTCTCGCATAAAAGTTTTCTAGAATTTTTGTTTCTTACAGTTGAACACTATAACCAGTACTGGTATAATCGGCTTCAAAAAGAAAATCTATGGAAAGAGTTCTCAGCAAATCTTCCAAGTGTTTCAAAATGATGTGGTCAGAAAAATACCGTCCTCAGTCTTTGATGGATATGATTGGAAATGAGGAGGCACGAGCAGCTTTTGTTGAATGGTTTGGAAAATGGAAAAAAGGAACAAAGCCACTCTTGTTAGTTGGTCCTCCTGGAATAGGCAAAACAACGCTTGCAAACCTTGCAGCAAAGCAGTTTGGCTATGACATGATTGGCCTTAACGCAAGCGATGTTAGAAACAAGCAGCAAATACAAGAAATTCTCAGTCCAGTTCTTGGAAATGCAAGCTTGCTTGGAAGTCCAATGATATTTGTTGATGAGGTGGATGGAGTTCATGGAAGAGCAGACTTTGGTGGCGTTGAGGCACTGCTTGACATTCTAAAAGAGCCAACAGTTCCAATAATTCTTGCAGCAAACTCTGAATCATCAGACAAAATGAAAAGCATCAAAAAGGCAACAAGGACAATCTACCTAAAACCACTTCCTCCTAGACTCATGCAGCTATATCTCCAAAGGATTTTACAAAAAGAGAACGCAAAGCTTAGTCTTGGCTCGTTAGTCAAACTAGTAATGGAATCAAGAGGCGACATACGTTCCATGATAAATTCAGCTCATGCACTTGTAACAGGTTTTGAGCCTCAAAGCGAAAAATCATTTGAGATTTTAGATATTGAAGAAGGAGTAAACTCATTTTTTAAGGCAAACTCTTTGACCGAAGCTCGTCTAGTACTTTATTCACTAAGAGTTGATCCAAGAGAAAAAATCAATGCGTTCTACTCTAGCATTATCTCAAGTGGTATCCAGCAAGATCAAATGCAGCAAATGCTACAAATCATATCAGAAGCTGATATTTTGTATGGTAGAATAATCAGAACACAGGAATGGAGGCTCTTGCGATATCTTGACGCAATACTTGTTGGACTATACAAAAAGGACCTGCCTGTTAGATATTCACGATTTAACCTTTCTTGGCCACTTTTGAACAGACTGCGATGGGATGGAAAAAACATCAATTCGCTCGCAACAAATATGACAAAAATTTTGCATATTTCAAAGAGCACCTTTGCAACCTTTTATTTTCCATTTATTTTGTTTTTGATGCAAAACAAAAAACTAGACCTGAACCTAGATGAGAGCTATAAAGAATTGCTAGAAAAGGAGATAAAGTTGCTAAAATGAGCTGGCGTAAAATTACAATGAAGTTTCAAGGAACATGCATTGTCTGTAACCAAAAGATAGACGCAAACGAGATTGGCCTGTGGTCAAAAGGACAGGGAGTAAAACACGAAAAATGTGGCACAACAAATGAGCTAAACTGTATAGTCTGCGGAAATTCTGCTGGCTGCCTGCAGTGTGAATTTCAAGAAGAATGCGATCGTTCTGTTGTTTCGCAGCTTTGTATATGTAAAAGATGTAGTGAATCAAGTGATCCTTTTGGCGCTTACCAACAGTCGGTAAAAAAGAAATTTCATTTACTCCATATTAAAGCGGCATAAATCACACTTCACCAAATTTAGAACTATTTTATAAAACAATCATTACCAAGATACAAAGGTGATGCCATGACAGAATTTTCCAAAATAGAGTCATCTTATCTATCAAAAGATGGTTGCAGACTGGTTTGGAAAGGAATTGATGAGGATGATCAGGATGTAGTTATCCTTGATAAAGATGAATTTGACAAACTAGTTGAGATACTATCTAAAGACTCCACAGGAAAGGTGGAACTAGAAGATCAATTTAGCAACATTTTGATAAATACAGACACTACTCAATTCAACCTCAGAGATCATAAAACACTAGAGGCACCAACATCAGTTCTAAGGAAAAATGTCTTAGATTTTAAGAAAATTCCACATGAGCCAAAACCAATCAAAATCTATCCAAAAGAATTTTTTCCATCAATTCAGATAGAAAAAGAAGATCATGAAGCGAGAAACAAACTTTTAAACTCTATACTCTCAGGCAAGGCCAAAGCCATAGACGTATCGGATCTTTTTAGAGTAATATCTACTAGACGATCAACAAGAAACTTTGATACCTCACGAATGGTGGAGGAATGGAAAGTTGAAAAAATACTAGCAGCTGCAGATACAGCTCCTTCTGCTGGTAACTTTCAGGGGTTTGAGGTCTTTTATGTTAAAAATAAAGAACTAAAGAAAAGACTGGTTGAGGCTGCAAACAAACAACCTTATGTTAACGCACCTGTTGTGCTAGTTTTTTGTATGGACCCAGCTAGAGTCAAGATGAAGTTTCCACCTGAAATTTTAGCAAAGTTTTCTTTGCAAGATGCAACTCTGGCAGCCGCATATTCACAGCTTGCAGCCTCTGCACTTGGACTAAGCTCAATATGGATTGGCATGATTGATGAAGAAGAGGTAAGAAAGATAATTGGTACAGACTTGAAACCATCTTCAATACTTTGTATCGGTTATCCTGATCATAAAAGACCGCCAAAATCTAGAAGAAAGCTAAAAGATTTGATTCATGTTTTAGAATAATATCTTGTGGTTTGGAAACTAAAACAAGAATCCAAACCACCATACTGTTCTAACATAACACAAGAAAAATTTGAGAATGGAATCTAATTAAATTAATATATGTAGTGCGACGCTTCAGATCGCCGGGCATGCATTCTGATAAAATTAAAGAGTTTTTAAAAAAAAATAAAATTGCTACCCAGGGTGGAGGAGAAGACAAAATCCTCGCTCAGCATGAAAAGGGAAAGCTTACTGCACATGAAAGAATTGAACTTCTCTTAGATGAGGGAAGCTTTGTTGAGCTTAATGCACTCACTACTCATCACTACTATGAGTTTGATATGCAACAAAAAAAGTTCTTTGGCGATGGTGTTATTACAGGATATGGAACAATAAACGGAAGACAGATCTTTGTTTTTGCTTATGACTTTACTGTACTAGGAGGCACACTGAGTGCAATGGGCGCTAAAAAAATTACAAAATTAATGGATCACGCAGTTCGTGTAGGTGCTCCAATCATTGGCATTATGGACTCTGGCGGTGCACGAATTCAAGAAGGAATACTAAGCCTTGATGGCTTTGCTGATATCTTTTATCATAACGAGCTTGCATCAGGCGTAGTACCACAGATTACTGCAAGCATTGGTCCATCTGCTGGAGGTGCAGTATATTCTCCTGCAATGACTGACTTTGTAATAATGGTTGAAAAGGCAGCTACAATGTTTGTCACAGGCCCAGATGTTGTAAAGACAGTTCTTGGAGAAGAAGTATCATTTGATGAACTGGGTGGCGCAATGACGCATGGAACAAAAAGCGGGGTTGCACACTTTGTTGCAAAAAATGAATACGAATGTATGGATTACATCAAGACACTTCTTTCATACATACCGCAAAACAATACAGAAGAGCCGTCTGTTATTCCAAATGACGATGACCCAAACAGATTGGATCATAACCTCATCAACATAGTTCCTGAAACCTCACTACAACCATATGATATGAAAAAAATAATCTATTCTTTTGTTGATAATCACACATTCTTTGAAGTACATGATCTATTTGCACAAAACATCATAATAGGATTTGCAAGACTGCATGGAAGAACAGTTGGAATTGTTGCAAACCAGCCTTTTCATCTGGCTGGTGCACTAGACATTGACTCTTCAAACAAGGCAGCACGATTCATTAGATTCTGCGACTGTTTTAATGTTCCAATCATTACTTTGGTTGACACCCCTGGATACATGCCTGGAACAAACCAAGAACACAACGGCATCATAAGACACGGAAGCAAGCTGTTGTATGCATACTGTGAAGCTACGGTTCCAAAGATTACGCTAGTCATTGGCAAGGCATATGGTGGAGCATACATTGCAATGGCAAGTAAAAATTTGCGAACAGACATCAACTATGCGTGGCCTACTGCCCAAATCGCAGTACTTGGCTCTGAGGCAGCAGTTAGAATAATGAACAAAAGAGACTTGGATAAAGCAAAGGATCCAGAGGCGCTAAAAAAACAGCTAGTAGAAGAATTTACAGAAAAATTTGCAAACCCCTATGTTGCAGCCTCACATGGAACAGTAGATAGCGTAATTGACCCAGCAGAAACAAGACCTATGTTAATCAAGGCACTCGAACTCTTAGTAAACAAAAGAGAAAAACAGCTACCACGAAAACACGGAAACATCAATCTGTGATTTTATGATAAAAAAGATTCTGATTGCAAACAGGGGTGAGATTGCATTACGTGTAATCAGAACATGTCAGGCACTTGGAATCAAAACCGTCGCAGTATATTCTGATGAAGACTATAACTCATTGCATGTAAAAAAGGCAACAGAGGCATATCATATTGGCGAGGCGGCACCAAAAGAAAGTTATCTAAACCAACAAAAAATCATGGATGCTATTCATGCATCTGGTGCTGACGCAATACATCCTGGTTACGGCTTTTTATCTGAAAACTCTGACTTTGCAAAATTATGTGAAAAAAATAAGATCAACTTTATTGGCCCATCAGCTGCATCAATGGAGCTTTGCGGGGATAAGATGAGATGCAAGGATGCCATGCTAAAAGCCAAAGTTCCTACAATACCAGGAAGTCCAGATCTTGTAAAAGATGCAGATGAGGCACTAGACATTGCAAACAAAGTTGGATATCCTGTTTTACTAAAATCAGTTTTTGGTGGTGGTGGAAGAGGAATTAGACTGGTGAACAATGACAAGGAACTACGTGATGCATTTGAAACAGTAACTGGTGAATCAATGGCTGCATTTGGAAAATCTGCAATTCTTGTTGAAAAGTTTCTTGAAAAAATCCGTCACATTGAATATCAACTAGTACGAGACAAACATGGTAATGCAGTTCACACATTTGAAAGAGAATGCTCAATTCAAAGACGTAACCAGAAACTAATCGAGCAGACTCCATCTCCTGCAGTTGATCAAAAAACAAGAGAAAGAATTGGAGAACTAGTCATCAAGGCAGCTGAAGCAGTTGATTACACAAATCTTGGAACCGCAGAATTTCTCAGATCTGATAATGGGGAATTTTACTTTATTGAAATCAATGCTAGACTGCAAGTCGAACACCCAATTACAGAACTTGTTACAGGCTTAGACCTTGTAAAATTACAAATCGATATTGCAAATGGAGAGCCATTGCCATTTAAGCAAAAAGATCTTAAAATGAATGGCTATGCAATTGAGTGCAGAATAAATGCAGAAGACACATTCTTGGACTTTGCTCCATCCACAGGCCATGTGCCAGATGTTACAATCCCATCTGGACCAGGCGTTCGTTGTGATACATACCTGTATCCTGGATGCACCGTTTCGCCATTTTATGATTCACTTATGGCAAAGCTTTGCACATGGGGACAAACCTTTGAAGAATCAAGAACTCGAATGCTAAACGCACTAGATGATTTCTATATTCAAGGCGTTGAAACATCGATTCCACTTTACAAGACCATCTTGAAAACAAAAGAGTACAAAGAAGGCAATCTGTCTACTGACTTTCTTGCACGATTCAAAGTACTTGACAAACTAAAAAATGACATAAAAAAAGATACATCTGAAAAACAAGATGTAGCACTTGCAGCTGCGGCACTTTATTCAACTTACTATAACAGCAGAATAAAGAAAATACCTGAAAGCAGCATGCACTGGAAAAGTAAACTGGATAGAACATAATGGAATACAAGATTGCAGACATAGAGTCTACATTTAATGCCGAAATCATCCAAGTTTTAGGAAACTCTGAATATCTTGTAAAGATAAACGAAAAGGAAAGACACCTAAAAATCCTTTCCATGTCAACAAAGGGAATAGAATTTCTCTTAGATCAAAAATATCATAACGTCAAATATCTTGAAAACACAACGGCGAACATAAAGCTAGTAGTTGACGGAGTACAAATCACACTAAACAAACACGACAAGCTAAATCAGATTGTTTACAAAAATATGGGCGAGACAGGACGTGATGACACTCAAGTTAATTTACGAAGCCAAATACCTGGTAAAGTTGTTTCAATTAATGCTGAAGAAGGTTCCAATGTCAAAAAAGGTGATGTCATTTGTGTTTTAGAATCAATGAAGATGCAAGTTTCTGTAAAATCACACAAAGATGGAATCGTCAAAAAAATTAAGATAAAAAAAGGTGGCTCTGTTGCCAAAAATGACGTAATTGCAGAAATAGAATAAAAATAAAATTAATTTCCTTTTTCGAGGAAATCTTTTATCTCTTTGTAGTTTGGCTCAACTAGTGGATTATCACTTACCCACTTGTAGACGATTTTTCCTTTTTCGTCTACTATGAAAACAGAACGTTTTGCAGCATCATAGTCTTTTACGTGCAAGAGATGAGGCATTAAAACATCATAGTCTCGAATAGTTTTGCTTTTGTAGTCGCCAAGAATTGGAAACTTGAGATTGTATTTTTCTGCAAATGCCTTGTTTGCAAAAGGACCATCATTGCTAATTGCCACAACTCGTGCACCAAGACCTGACAGCTCACTTAGTGAATCACGAAACGTACACATTTCATTTGTACACACTGGCGAGCTTGCTGCAACAAAAAATGACAAGATTACTTTTTTTCCTTTGAACTCATCAAGTGTTCTCATTTTCAAGTCGGTATCCACTAACTCAAAGCTGGGAGCTTTGTCTCCTACATTGACTGCCATATTTGTAAAAAGAAAACTTGTCATATATCAATCATTTTGACTGATCTGCAAAAATCATGTTTTGAAAAAAATTTGATCCAAAAAAATGTGCATACCTTTTTATATTCTGGGAAGAGTCTCAAAGCTACTTTGGTTGGTGAAGCAGCGGCAAATTTTAGTCAAGTAATGATGATGTTCGGATTCGCAATAATTGCTACTGCTCCAGCGCTTTTGCTATCTAGAATGCTTTCTCCAAGACGTAGAAGCAACCCAGTAAAGTTTCTGCCAATGGAGTGCGGACAGGTTCCAAAAGGCGAGGGGCGAACTCACTTTATGATGCAGTACTATGCGTATGTTTTGATGTTTGTTGTATTTGATGTAATGGCGATTTTTCTATACGCATGGGGTAGCACAATTTTGAATCTTCCAAGAGCTGCAACACTTCCAATTATTGCATTTTTAGCTATAATGTTTGCCGCAATGGCTTTTGCATTGTATCAGGCAAAGAGGCGAAACATATGGTAAATTATAATAAAATTCAAAACACACTAAGAGGTAAGGGCACAAATTGCTAAAAGAACTAGTAACTCCACACGGCGTTAATGCGTTTGTTGGCAAGCTAGGAGATATTCTAGTCAAGGCAATCGACGAACCACTAGGATATGCCATCAACTGGAGTAGACTTTGGTCACTTTGGCCAGTACACATAGAGACTGCCTGTTGCAGCGTTGAATTTGGTGCCGCGTCTGGTCCAAGATATGATGTCGAAAGATTTGGCATCATTGAGGCGTTTGGATCACTAAGGCAGTGTGATCTAGTTGTTGTACAGGGAACCATCACAAGAAAGATGGCTCCGCGACTAAGACTAGTCTATGACCAGATGCCAGAACCAAAATACGTCATTGCTATGGGCGCCTGTGCAATAACTGGGGGACTATACTTTGATTCATACAACGTTCTTCCAGGAATTGATGGGGTGATACCTGTTGATGTGTATGTGCCTGGTTGTCCACCGCGACCTGAAACTCTTATTCAAGGATGCATGCTCCTCCAAGAAAAAATTAAGAGAATGAAGGCTCGGTAGTGCGCAAAGATGAGCTCTTCTGATACTACTGAGACTAACACTAAAAAGAAAAGAACCAGAAAACCAAGAACAACAAAAAGTAAAACAAAAAAACCTGAGGAAACAACACCTGCACCAGCTGAAATTACAACACCTGAAACTTCTACACTTGTACCATCTGAACCAGAGCCCGCACCTGCCCCAGTAGAAGAAATTGTTCCAGAAACTGAAGAAAAAGTAGAGACTGAAGACGTTGCACCACAAGTAGAACTTCCAAAATTTGAAAAATCACTAGCTGACAAGGTAACACAAAAGTTTGGCTCAAAAGCAGAAGTTGCCTACATAAAACAAAATAGGATTAGAATCAACGTAAAAAAAGAAGACATCAAAGACGTTGCGTCATACATTAGAGACGAGCTAAACTTTGATCATGCAGAATCAGTTAGCGGAGTAGACTATCCTGACGAAAACAAAATAGAGGCAGTATATCATCTTGGCTCATATACAGATCCAGAACTTAGCAAACAGATACTTGCACTTGCTACAAGTGCACCAAGAGAAGAAAATCCGAATCCGGGAAGAGATAGCACAAGACTTCCTAGCCTGAGAGATGTTTTCTACAGTGTCGAGTTTCACGAAAGAGAATGCTTTGAGATGCTAGGTGTTTACTTTGATGATCATCCAGATAATAGGCGACTGTTGCTTCCAGAAGACTGGGCAGACATACCACCACTTAGAAAGGACTTTGACATAAAAGGTAGATAAGATGACTGCACAACTGCCACCAGGACTTCAGCTAGAAAAAGTAGATGAGCGAATAATGACACTCAATGTAGGACCTCAGCACCCAGGATCAGGTCACATGAGACTAATCGTACAAGTTGATGGTGACTATATCGTTGCATGTGATCCAGACCCAGGATATGTGCACCGCGGCGAAGAAAAGATGGCAGAGTATCGTAACTATATCACAAACATACCACACCTTGAAAGACCAGTAATTCATGACTCGTGCAACATACTATACCCATATTGTCTTGCAGTTGAGGAAATTTTGGGACTAGAAGTTCCTGAACGTGCAAAATATGTTAGAGTTATTGCATCTGAGCTGAATCGTTGTGTCTATACTATGTATTGGCTTGCAATCTATGGAATCTTTCTTGGACATTCTACAATGTTTATGTGGCCTGCAGGAGACAGAGAGCTACTAATTGATCTTTTAGAAAAAATTACAGGTGCTAGAGTAACACATGCATACTTTGTTCCAGGAGGCATACGAAATGACCTTCCTGCAAACTTTGAAGACGTCTGCCTAAGGCAGGTAAACTATTTTGAAAAACGAATAAAGGAATATGCTGATATTTTCTATGACAATCCAATTCTAATATCAAGAACAGAAAACACTGGCATCTTATCAAGGCAGGACGCAATACGACTAGGTACCACAGGCTCTGTTTTGCGTGCAAGCGGCGTTGACTTTGATATTAGGAAAAAAGAGCCATACGATGTTTACGAAAATCTTGACTTTCAGACAAATGTTTTGCAAAGCGGAGACTCGTATGCAAGATCAAAAATTCCATGGCTTGACATGCTTGAAAGCTGTAGAATAATTCGAGATGCACTAAAAAAGATGCCAAAGTCTGGCGCTGTCAGAGTAAAACTAAAACCAAATCCAAAAGGTGGCGATGTCGAAGTCTACAGAAGAGTCGAGTCAGGAAGAGGCGCACTTGGCATGCATGTTATTTCAAAAAGCAAGCCAGAGCCATATCGAGTAAAAATTAGTGTTGGCTCGTTTAGAAATTTAATTTGCATGCCATACTTGCTAAGAGGTGAAAAACTTGGAAACATGCCGGCAGTATATTGGAGTCTTAACTACTGGCCTGTGGAGGCAGATAGGTAAATGTCTGTAATTGCACCAAAATTTCGACTAGGATATTTTATCAAATCACTACTTGACAATATTTTCTGGGCAGTTGTCTTACTGACACTTGTCGGCATTCCTGCAATCCAGATACTACTATTTTATGCCGACTTGCCAATAATCAACGGTACTCTTCTGACTCCATTTCTTGCATTTACATGGATGGCAGACCCATCACGATCGATTCCACTAATCAAGGCATTAATGCAAACAGACTTTTTCAGAATCGCGGCATTTCCAGGATTTGGCTTTGCAGCACTTCTTGCAGCTGGAACAATCTTTGTTGAAAGAAAGATGCTTGCAAAACTTCAGCTTCGAGTTGGACCATTTTACTGTGGTAAAGTAGAAGGAATTTTGCAACTGATGAGCGATGGAATAAAACTGCTTACAAAGGAGATAATCATTCCAGCAAAGGCAGACAAGCCAATATTTTGGGTTGCACCGCTTTTATTTGTTGGAACAGCAGCTGCGTTTGTTTCGCTAATACCTGTAGCGCCTGGCTGGGTTGTTGCCGATATTGATGTTGGATTACTTGCAGTATTTGCAATAATTGGATTCTTTCCAATAATTACAGTACTAGCTTCATGGTCTGCAAACAGCAAGTATCCATTCATCGGCGGAATTCGTGCACTCCATCAAATGATATCATTTGAAATACCGCTTATCTTGTCATTGCTCGGCGTTGTCATACTTACTGGAACGCTAAATCTCTCAGAAATTGTAGAAAGTCAATCTACCTACTGGTGGATTGCATTTTTGCCAATTGGTGCCATAGTATTTTTTACTGCAATGCTTGCAGAGCTTGAGCGAATTCCATTTGATCTGCCAGAGGCAGAAAGCGAAATAGTTGCAGGATGGTTAACAGAATTTTCAGGCATGATGTATGGTCTTGTACAGCTAGGATCATATGTGAAACTTTATGCGTTTGCTGCACTATTTGTTGTACTTTTCTTGGGTGGCTGGCAGGGTCCAATGCTCTGGCCACCATTTCCTGAGGAAATAATTAACGAAGGAATCACGATGGGACCAGTAAACGCACAGATCCCAGGACTGCCACTATTTTCACAAGAGATGCTAAATGGAACTTTGTGGTTTATACTCAAAACTGTGGCTGTGATATTTTTCATTTTGTTGCCAAGAGGTGTGTTTCCAAGAATTAGAATAGACTTGTTGTTGCATGTAGGTTGGTACAGACTAATTGGTTTGTCTTTTGTTAACATCTTTATAGCACTCGGTTTGCTTTACGCTGGAGTTCTGGGACCGGAGGGAATATTGTAAATGGGAACAGCAAGCGGAATAATCAAGGCACTAAACTCTGGCATAAAACACCTAGCAGTAAAGCGATTTACTCTACGATATCCTGAGCAAAAGCTCAAGTTTGTAGGAGACGGGTACCAGTTTGATCCAACGACTGGAGTTGGAATAGCTGGATACAAGGGCCGCCACATTTTGTTTCATGATAAATGTACAGGTTGTCAGCTATGTGCAATAGCATGTGAGGGAGTTGCAGAGGCAATTGCAATGGTAAAGGTAAACGAAAACTGGAAACATAACAAAAAGGCTATCATGCCACAAATAGACTATGGAAAATGTGTTTTTTGTGGGTTATGTGTTGATGCATGTCCGTTTTATGCGCTATACATGACAAATGACTATGAGCTTTCCTCTTTTACAAAGGAGGGGCTCATCTACACGCCATCACAACTGCAAGTAAAGCCTCAGGTCAAGCAAGACGCAGAAATCCAGATAGACGACAGGGGTGCCTCACATGGTTGATGCGACATTTCTTGCATTATCTGTTTTGACAATTGGTTCTGCAATTGCAGCACTTGAGCTACGCTCACTAATTTACGGCTCGATTGCATTGATGGGTACCCTTGCAGGCGTTGCAGGATTCTTTTTGTTACTTGATTCTCCTTTTGTTGCAATGTTTCAAATCGCAGTATATGTTGGCTCTATTGCAGTTTTGATCTTGTTTACAGTAATGCTTGTGAGAAGAGAACTAATCTTTACCAAAGTCGAGGATCCAAGAAGAAGATATGCAGGAATTGGACTGATGCTTGTTCTGATGGTAGGACTGGGATCTTTGATAATGGACTCTGGACTAAAATCAGTTACAACAGATGAGCCACCTGTTGATTTTAGATTAATTGGCGAGGACTTTTTGACATACTATTGGCCTGGGCTTGTTTTGATGGCACTTATCTTGGCAGGCTCTGTTACTGGCGCACTAGTACTTGCAAGAAGGGAGGATGTTGCAGATGAGCAACGAGCTGATTGATTTTTTCATTGTATCAATTGCGCTTTTAGGAATTGGCATCTATGGATTAGCTGTAAAAAGAAATGCAATCAGAATGCTTTTTGCAGTTGAGATTATAATCAACGCGGCAAATCTTAACTTGGTTGCATTTGCAAGATTTCTGCCACACAGCGGGGGACAGACACTAGCACTATTTTCTATTGCAATTGCTGCAGCAGAAGTAGCAGTAGGACTAGCACTAATCATTGTAGCATACAGGATGTACAAGAATGTCGATATTGCAGAATTTAGGAGCTTGAAGGGATAATTGGAATTTGCATTATTACAGGCAGTTTTCCTGCCTCTGTTACTCTCACCAGTTGCCTATATCATTGGTAAAAAAGCAGGGCCAAATAGCGCAACTTGGTTTACCTTTGGAGTACTGCTTTACTGCACAGTTCTGCTAGTTCTTGCCTCACTTGATGGAAAATACGAGGAACATTATGCATGGACTGAGCTGTTTGGCGAGTTTGGATTTTTGCTTGATGGACTTGCAATTCCGTTTGCAATCATAATCTATGTTCTATGTACAATCTTGGTACTATATTCAAAGCCATACATGGTACACAAGTTCAAGGAAAACTTTGAGCATCAACACACACAATCAGCTGCAAGTACTGGCGGCCACACAACTGCTGTTGTAGAGTCAGCAGCCCTTATAAGTTATGTAAACTCTCACTCTGGGCTCTACTTTGCAATGTTCTTGGTATTTTCGATGGGAATGCTTGGAACTGTTCTTGCAACAAACCTCATCGAGTTTTACATTTTCTTTGAAGTAATGCTCATTCCAAGCTTCTTTTTGATTGCATTTTATGGCGATGGGCCAAAACGAAGAATTGCACTAATGTTCTTTTTCTGGACACATGTTGGTGCAGTAGTACTACTCTTAGGATTTTTGACAATCGGGCTGACAGTTGGAAGCTTTGACTTTGCAGACATTCGTGAAGCAGACATTCCATCCGATGTTGTAACACTTGCTGCTGTTGCAATAATTATCGGTCTTGGAGTAAAGCTTGCTGCATTTCTTTTCCATATTTGGTTGCCTTATGCACACGGTGCTGCACCAACACCAATCAGCGCTCTCTTGTCTCCTGCAATGATCGGAATTGGTGCATATGGAATCTTTAGACTAATTGTTCAGATTTTACCGATGCAGTATGGTGAGCTTGCAATATGGTTGCATCTTTGGGGTGTTGTAACAATGATTTATGGCGGGACAATGGCACTGATGCAAGACGACATCAAGCGACTCTTTGCATATTCAAGCATTAGCCAGATGGGATACATTCTCTTTGGAATTGGTTCTATGTCGGTTCTTGGTCTATCAGGAGCTGAGATGATGTATGTAACACATGGCCTTGGAAAAGGTCTCCTCTTCATGACAGCAGGTGTTTTGATAGTGCAGGTTGGTACTAGAAATATCTCAAAGCTTGGAGGACTGGCAGGAAAGATGCCAATTACTGCAGTATGTGCAGTCATTGGCGCACTTACAATAATGGGCGTTCCTCCAACTAGCGGATTTATGGGAGAGTGGACGCTGTTTTATGGCGCACTAGAGACAGCACTTGAGGAAGGCTCTACACTTCGAATGGTAACCTTTGGCCTAGGCCTTGTTGGAACTGTTCTTACAATGTCATACATTCTTTGGATGCTAAAGCGCGTATTCTTTGGAAAGCTGCCAGAAAATCTTTCACACGTAAAAGAGGCAAGCTACTACATGACTGCACCAATGATGGTGCTTGCAGGATTTACAATGGTTGTTGGAATTTATCCTGACATATTTTTTGATAAAATAATTCCTTACATGAGGGGGGTACTGGGGGCCTAGTCTATGGCAACTGACTGGTTAGGATTTGATTCAAGTGGAATGTATGCATGGGCAATATGGATAATCCCATTTGTTGCAGCACTGATAATGCCAGCAGTTGGTAAGGGATCAAAGACTGTCACTGGATACGTGGCAGTTGGATTTTCACTGATGAGTGCACTGTCGGCTGCATCACTGTTGCCAGCTGCACTTGAAGCACATGAAATCCATGATCAAGTATCTTGGATATCATCAATTGGAATAAAGGCCGGCGTTCTTGCAGATCCTCTTGCCGTAATCATGGCAAATGTTGTTGGCTGGATATCATTTCTGATCATGGTGTATAGTACCGGATACATGAAAGGTGACAAGGATATAGTTCGATTTTGGTTTTGGATGTTGTTCTTTATTGGCTCAATGCAGCTAATCGTCTTATCAGATAATTTATTGCAGCTATTCTTTGGATGGGAAGGAGTAGGACTTGCCTCGTATGCACTGATCAGCTTTTGGTACCGCGACAAAAAGAAGGACCATGTTGGACGGGAGGATCACTTTGCACTTGGCATAAGAGAATACTATTCTCCAACACATGCTGGAATGAAGGCATTCATCATGACAAAGGTTGGTGATATCATGATGCTTGCTGGAATGTTTTTGATATTTGCATTTGCTGGAACATTTGGATTCAAGGAGCTAATCGGCGATACTGCATGGGCAACTCAAATGTCTGCCCAGGGACTCTTGATCCCAGCAGCTGTTTTGCTCTTTGGCGGCGCAGTTGGAAAGTCTGCACAATTTCCGCTAAATGAGTGGCTTTTGGAAGCAATGACAGGCCCTACTGCAGTTTCTGCACTAATTCATGCGGCAACCATGGTCAAGGCAGGCGTGTTTTTGGTTGCACGCCTTGGACCACTATTCTTTGCACTAGGAGCCGCTGGAATTCTTGCAGACCAGTTCTTTGAGGTTGTAGCTTGGGTTGGAGCAATCACTGCGCTACTTCTTGCAACACAAGGAATGGTAAACCCTGAGATCAAAAAGGTTCTTGCATACTCGACAGGATCTCAGATAGGTTACATGATGATGGCACTTGGGGTTGCAGGACTGTCTTATCAATTTGTTGACGGATACACTGCAGGATTCTTTCATTTAATATCTCATGCAATGTTCAAGGCATCGCTTTTCATGGCAGCAGGATCACTACTGCATGTTGTTGGGTCTAGGTTCATGACTGACATGGGAGGACTGCGAAAACAAATGAGAAAGACATATGCGTTTATGTGGGCTGCAGGTCTTGCCCTGATGGGTGCTCCATTTATCACAACGGGATTTTGGAGCAAGGATGCAATATTTGCAGCTGTATACGAGTCTGGCAACACATGGGCAATGCCAATCTTTGTAATAGCTGTTCTTACTGCAGTAATAACTGCATTTTACACAACAAGAATGATCGGAATGGTCTTCTTTGGAAACAAGAGCAAGCACATTGAACACATGGAAAGCGAAGGACACCACATCCATGAGGCTCCAATGTCAATGTGGATTCCATATGGAATACTTGCTGCACTGACAATTGGAATTGGTGTGATCGGATTGACAGCAGAGGAGGGAATACATGAGCTATTCACAGAATATCTTGCTGAGTCATTTGGAATTCACTCTATCAATGTAGACGCGGAAGTTTCTCCACTGCCTGGATTTCTCTCTGGAATAAATCCAATAGCACTTGGTGCATCACTTGCTGCCTTTGCAATTGGATTTGGGTTAGGATACGTATTCTACATTGGCAGATGGGTTGATCCTGTCAAGTTTGTAAACTCGAATCTTTTCTTTTATGCAATTCACAAAGTAATTCTAAACAGATGGTACCTTAACGCAATAATCTATTGGAGTTTTGTAATTGCACCATTATGGCTTGCACGAGGTATGTGGAGATACTTTGAGAAAACAGCAATCGATACAGGCATGAATGTTGGCCTTGAGCGTGCTGTTGCATGGGGCGCAAAGGTAGTTCAGGGAACACAGACAGGCGTTGCGCAGTCATATCTTTACGTTTTTGGAGCAGGAATTCTCTTTGTGGTCCTGATTTTGCTAATCTAGGTGAGATGACATGATCGAACTTACATCAACTCCAATGATTATAGTTGCAATACTTGGAACAATCGGCGTACTAATTCCTGTAATTAGTGTAGCAAGAAAGGAACACGGTTCGTCATCATTTTATGGTGTAATTACACTTGGCGCACTCTTTGCATCAATTGGTTATGTGATTTACCAAATAGCTGCAAACAACATAGCACCTGCTGCAATATTTACAGAAGATGTTCTAGCTGATGACACATTTGGATCACTTTTTGCAATCGCGATGCTAATTGTTGCAATATTCACAACAGTTGGATCACTCAACTATATGAGAAAAAAATCACATCCTGCTGTCTACTTTTCACTTATTTTGTTATCTACAATCGGAATGGTGCTGATTGCATACTCAACAGACCTTGTAATGCTTTTTGTTGCATGGGAGCTCATGAGCATTCCAACATATGTCCTTGTAGGATTTATGAAAAAGGATCCATCATCAAATGAGGCAGCACTCAAGTACTTTTTGTTTGGCGCACTCTCATCTGCAATAATCATCTATGGAATCTCAATTGCATATGGTCTGGCAGGATCTACAAACATTGGCGATGTAATCCAGACATTTGCAACAATTGACTCTGAGATGTTGCCCCTTGCACTGCTTGCAATTGGAATGTTTGTTGCAGGATTTGGATTCAAGATGGGTCTTGTACCGTTTCACATGTGGCTCCCTGACACATACGAGGGTGCACCACCAACAATTAGCGCATTGTTAGCTGCTGGAACAAAAAAGGCAGGCTTTGCAGCAGCACTTCGAATAATCGTAATGGGTTCAATTGCACTATCACTTGACTGGACATTTGCGCTAGGTGTAATTGCTGTAATGACTATGACTGTTGGAAACATTGCTGCTATCATGCAAAAGAACTTGGCACGAGTTCTTGCCTATTCAAGTATTGGACATGCAGGATACATACTAATCGGCCTTGCAATTGCGCCATACACTACACTTGGCATTCAGGGCTCATTATTTCACATACTAAACCACGCAGTAATGAAAGGCGCAGCATTCATCGCAGTAGCTGGAATCATCGCAACTCTGGCATCAAGCCACCTTGATAAGATAAAGGGACTTGGCAGGTCAATGCCAATAACATCACTTGGACTTGTGATATCCCTTTTGGCACTAGCTGGTGTTCCTCCACTAAACGGATTTTGGAGTAAGCTGATTTTGTTTGGATCTGCACTTGATGCAGGAGCTGTTGCGCCATGGGCCCCATGGCTTGCAATAGCCGGAGTTCTAAACAGTGCATTGTCACTAGCTTACTATGGTTGGGTCATCCGCAAGATGTACTTTGAAGGCGAGGCAGAAAAAAGAGTCAAAGAACCTATATCTGTAGTTGCAGTAATGATATTTTCAATAATATTTATGGTTGGAGTAGGAGTTTATCCGGATCCAATAATACAGTTTGTTGAAACTGCAGTTCCAAACCTTGCAGTTATACCTTAAACATCGTAAATTTAATTAGATTCTCTAAACTTGTTTTTGCATCAGAGTCTTTTATCTTTCTTAGACCTATGTTTGCCATAGTGGAATATTTTTCAAGCAACTCTTCCATGTGATTAAAGACATCACGTGGATCAGAACTTTTTTTCACCAAAAGATTGAACAACTTGTCCTCGTTTTTCCAGTCCCTAAGATCATCTTTTATCTGGTATGCAATGCCAATATTTTTTCCATATTCTGAAAGCGACATTATCTGCTCTTCTGTACCACCGCCAAGGATAGCTCCAAGCTTTGCCGCAGTTTCAAAGGCAGTCGCAGTCTTGTATTCTATAACCTTGAGATAGTCATCAAATGTTACATCTTCGCTTGTCTCAAGCCTTCCCTCTATCATCTCGCCTTCGCTCATAAGCATTGCAGTTGTTGCCAAGTCCTTTGTTATTCTTGGATTGTCTAGCTTTGCACAAATATTTAGAATAAATCCCAAAACAAAATCTCCAGTCAAAATACTTGTGTTGTAGCCATACTTGATATGAAATGGATCCTTTTGTCGTCTTAGTGTCTCATTGTCGATTATATCGTCATGAATCACAGATTCTGTATGTAATAGCTCAACTGCACATCCTGCAACATATGCATTCTCGTCTGCATGTCCGACACTTTCTGATGCCAAGACCAAAATCAGTGGTCTTATTCGCTTGCCGTTTTCTATTGCATAGATTAGTGGATCCTTAAACTCGGATTCTGAATACAGACTAAGCTCTGAGCTCAAAACTTGGTTGATTTTTTTGATGTACCTATTGTAGGTTTCAAGAAGTGGATTTAGCTCGATATTTTTTCTATCCAAAATCAGTCCAGATCCAACTACTTTTTTTATGGTATTAATACTTGTAGGTGCTCCCGCCGGGATTTTCATCGCTGAGAATTTGAACCCGGGATCACCGCCTTGAAAGGGCGGTATGCTTGACCGGTCTACACCACAGGAGCCCTAGTTGCATTTTTATTTTATCCATAAAATCTTTTGGAACCTGCCAAAGATTTTATTATTAGCTGCTTTGGATAAATCACATGAGTTTGTTAATCAAAAAAATCGATGAGCTAATTGAAGAACAAAGTCTTCTAAAACACCAATTTTACCAAATGTGGTCTGATGGCAAGTTATCGCAAGAATCACTCTCAGGCTATTCAAAGGAATACTATCAGCTTGTAAAGCACGTTCCATCATTTGTCGCAAATGTGGCAAAACATGCACCTCAATCAAATATTGATGAGCTTAGGGCAAACCAAAAAGAGGAATTAGAGCACATCTTACCTTGGACTAGATTTGCAAAAGCCTTGGGTGTTTCAGAAAATGAGCTTGAAAAATACGAAGGACTGGAGAAGACAAAAAAGGCCATATCTGAAATGTCCTCACTTATGGGCTCGCTTGAAGGCGGCGCAGCTGCAATGTATGCACTTGAAAAAGAGATCCCAAAAATAAGCCAGACAAAGCTTGAAGGATTAAACAAATTCTATGGCATTACAGACTATGATGCAACGCAATACTTTGAGCTTCACAAGGAAGCAGACATTAGACATGCACAAACGTGGCAAAAGATACTGGAAAGAAATTCTCAAAACGAGAACCTGCTAAAAATTGCAGAAAGGTCACTTTTGGCGCAAAACCTTTTGCTTGATGGTTGTTACGAGACTTACTGTTAGTGTCTATAACATTTTATACTGAAAACAAAGCTGTTTTTTCGTAGGGCCCGTAACTCAGCTTGGTAGAGTAACCGACTCATAATCGGTGAGCCAAGGGATCGAAGCCCTTCGGGCCCACTCTACATTAGTTTTAAAATGAGTTTTACACTAGAGTTGTTGGCCGCAATGAAGAATCAGAGTTATATCTGAAAAATGATGTGAAGGCATTTGTCTGAGCTGCCCTTAACCTGTCTAGGTTATGCGAATTGATTTTAGGCAAAAAGAATTTCGTAGTATATATAAAGCCTTTTTATAAAAACACGAGAAGTGCCACAGACTAAACCTATTGTAAGTATCGAAAACGTAGTTGCGTCTGCAACCGTTGATCAAAGAATGGACCTAAACGAAATCACAAAAAACTTTCCAGAGACAGAGTACCATCCAGACCAATTTCCTGGACTTGTGTATCGACTAAAGAGCCCAAAAACTGCAACGCTGATTTTTTCTTCAGGCAAGATGGTATGTACTGGAAGCAAGTCAGCTGACATGGCAATAAGGGCTGTAAACACAGTAGTACAACAGCTAAGAAAGGGCAAAATCAAGGTCAAAAAAGATCCTGTAGTTACAATTCAGAATATGGTGGCATCTGGAAATCTTGGCGGAAAAATCCATCTTGAATCAGCTGCTCGAATAATGCCAAGAAGCATGTACGAGCCAGAGCAATTCCCAGGCCTAATACACAGAATGCTTGACCCAAAGACCGTACTGCTCTTGTTTGCATCAGGAAAACTAGTTTGTACTGGCGCAAAAAAGGAAGAAGACGTGTATCGTGCGGTTCATAACCTGCACACAACACTTGAAGAAAAAAAACTAATGATTTATGACTAGACTATTTTATCTGATTTTTTACATTTTCTAACACTTGTCTTGAAACCAGATTTTCTTTATGTAAAATTTCTGTAATCTCCAAGATGTTAGTTAGGCTGTGAAGTTTTACTCCATGTGATTGCAACAGCTTGTCTGCCCCTTCCATCCTGTTTATGACAACATATGCATCAGTTATTTTTGCACCAGCCTCTTTTAGCTGTGTTATGGCATTTGAGACAGATCCGCCAGTTGTTGCCACATCATCTACCATCAAAATTTTCGCGCCTTTTTCTATTTTGCCTTCAATTGACTTTGAGGTCCCATGCTCTTTTGGCTGTGATCTGACATAAACAAGCGGCTTTACAGTCTCAATTGCCAAGGCAGATGCAATCACAAGACCTCCTGTTGGAACCGATGCAAGACAGTCAAAGTTGTCATAACCAATTTGATCTGAAATTAGCGCTTGGAGGCCTTTTACCATCTTACGAAACTGGTGTGGAAAGCTTGGAACAATCCTCAAGTCTACATAGTAGGAGCTTTTCTTGCCACTTGAGAGTGTAAAATCGCCAAATTTGATCGCATTATTTTGATGTAAAAAAACAGCAAACTCTTTCACAAATTCCACACCAAAATTAACTGTGCTGGATTTATTTTGGTTTGTTTTTTGATTCATCTATGCCTGAAATCTGGCTTAACTATGGGCCCACAGACGTCGTGCTTGACATACAGGCAGAAAACCTTGGCCAGCAGCTAGCAGCAGAAGGAAAAACCCTTGAGGACACAGAAATCAACTCAAGACTTGACTCACTTGATTTATCAAAGCCTCAAGAAATCGTAGTTTTAAACAACTCAAAGGCAGTGCAAAAAACACTGCTTGCACTTTTTGCAAAATGTGAGCAAAAATCGCTTCGTATTCCACGCATATTTGCAGAAAAAAAAATTATGGATGCACTAAAGAGTAGCCTTCCAGAGGGCAGCTCTATTTTGGAATTTGAAAAGCCTGAACTTTCAAACTCTGGCCTTGTTTTTATTGGTGAAATGGAATTTGATGGCCTGTTTGGATTTGAGTCTATAGCAACAAGACTGCTTCGAAAATTTGGAACAGAGGAGATGCTTTTGGCATATGAGAAACGAAAAGACGAACTTCCAGTACCAGGACAAGATGTTGAAAACATTTCTGTTGCAAAACAGTTTGTTGATAAATTTGAGATATCTGCAATAGAGGTTGCCACAAACTCTAATGGGATAATTGATCTGGCAATAGGTCATCCATCTTCAACAATGTCAGTATCAAAACCGTTTGTAGAATCTGCAACAAAAGAAATTGGAAAACATAGGACACTTGTCATCAGCACTGGAAAGGATTCAAGCAACTACTCACTTGACAAATCACTTTCAACTCTATGGAACTGTAGTGAAGCAGTGCGAAACGAGGGACTGGCAGTACTTCTTGCAGAGTGCTCTCACGGAATTGGATCTAGTGCAATTCAATACTATATCGAAGGACAAATGAGCCTTGACAGACTAAAAAAACCAGCCAAATACATCAACGGGATGGAAACTCTGCTATTTCTTACTGAGCTTCAAAAAAAGTTTCAAGTTGGAATAGTTTCTATACTTCCTGAGTTTTACTTGAAAAAATTAAACATTCTATCATTTAGTGGAGTTGCACAAGCAATGAATCACATCTTAAAGGTACAAGGAGCTAGGCAAAAAGTTGTTGTAGTATCAGATGGTGCACGACTTTTGTTAAGATAAGATAGAAACAGGCAACGGTGCACACAAAATTGCCAAAGCTATCACAACAACATACAGCCTTTTTCTATTCTTAGATAGCGGCGAGATATCATCAAGCAGTGTTGCGCCAGGACTACGTGAGCTAAGCATTAGAATCAGCATTGCCATCACCCAGTATCCAAGCAAAACAAGAACTCCCATACTTGCATACGTTGCAATCCTGTGCCACTTTTCTCCAAACAGTACACGTGCAATATGGCCTCCATCAAGCTGCCAAGCTGGCAGTAAATTCAAAAACGTAATTAAAAATCCAAGCCACGCTGCAAACAAAATTGGAGACATGATAACTTCGGTGTTTTCTCCGCTTTTTCCAAACACTGCAAGTGCTAGAGTCAGCAAGACATTGTCTTCCATTTTGACAAGCTCTGATCTTTCAAACAACTCGTCTGCTGTCTCAACATCAATTACAGGCGATGTATAGGCGCCAAATATTGAAACAATGATTGCAATAACTAGTCCTGCTATTGGCCCTGCAATTGCCACATCAAATAAAATGTCGCGATTTATTGTCAGTCCCCTTGACTGGATAAATGCACCAAATGTTGGGATGCCAAGGATTGGAATTCCTGGAATAAAGTAGGGCCATGTTGTCTTGATCTTGTGCATTTTAGCTGCGACAAGGTGCCCTGCCTCATGAATTCCCAAAATACCAAGAAGTGAAAATGTGTACAAGACTGCCATATCAAACGGCTCGCCAATGTATACAATCGAGTTTGCACCAATAGTTCTATAGTATCCATCGACCATCACCAATACCACAACTATACCAAACAGTATTCGCGGAGTCCATGACTTTGAGAGCCATCCTTTCTTTTGAGGCGGGAACCTGTTGACAAGAATATAGGTTCCATAAGCATCCTTTTTCACTCTGCAAATTAGGTCTCTTTGCTCTAGGCGCTGGGCCAAATAGACAAACTTTGATTTAAAATCCTCATCATCTATTTGAAAATTTAAACTCTCAGGGGAGCTTGATATGTTATTTACTTTAAAGATTGATGAGACAGTCGAAATTACTTCTTCCTGTGTTGGCTCGCTCACATTTTTAAACTAAAACTAGACCATTAATTGTTTTTGCAGTCTATAATTAAATATTTGATAATTGAAAGTATCATTATTGCAAGTAATACTGCGACAGATTGGAGACTGTGTAATTCGAAGATGTGAGGCAAGCGATCTAATCTCAATCATGGAGATAAACATGAAGACACTTCCTGAACACTATTCAGATTATTTCTATGAGAGCCTGCTTGCTGAGCTTCCAGAGGCATTTCTTGTAGCAGAAATTGGAGGACGGGTTATAGGATACATTATGTGCAAAACCGAGTACGGTTTTTCCAATTTCAAAAAACTAGGATTTGTAAAAAAAGGTCATGTTGTATCGGTTGCAGTTCTTGATGAGCACAGAAAAAAAGGAATTGGACGCACTCTAGTCGAAGAATCACTCAAGGGAGTGCAAATAAAAAAATGCGATGAGCTATACCTTGAGGTCAGATGTAGCAACAACGAAGCAGTACGATTATACGAAAAAATGGGATTTATCATAAAACAAAGACTCAAGTCATACTATCGTGATGGCGAAGACGCCTATCTTATGGCAATCGAGTTTACTTACTAGATTCAAATAAATAACTGCCGACAGGCTTGTAGCGCAATGCAAAGACGCAAGGCACTTGGAATCACGATCTTTGTTTTGTGCATTGTTACCTTTTTTGTGTATGCGTATTTGCTAATGCTGTCTGAATGGAGCCCAATTGTACTGCATCTGTCTGTTTTGATGATTGCAGGTGGAATATTGGGCGTAATTTCATGGATTGGCTATACCATGGCAACTACAAAGTCAGGTCCATCATCCATAATAAGTGACGATGAGGAAAAAAAATAATTTTACTTTGATATCTTTACATCAACTACAGTCTGGTAGTATCTAGGACCTACTGCCCTTACCATTCTAGAATATAGTATTTCTGATTTTACTGGCGTAATCTCAAGAAAATGTTTTTCTGATAACTTGGGCGCTAGAGTCTTTTTGTCTGCGTGGATATGCGAATAGTAGTGGATTATTCCATTTTTTTTGGCAGAATCTATTGCAGAGTCTAAAAACTCGTCTGATCTTTCAGGAAGAAGCATCAAGATTCTGTCTCCTTTTCCTTTCAGTTTTTCATTGATTATTTGTGTGGCATCGCCATGCAGTGAAATGACATTTCCTGCAAGCTTGTTTAATGAAATATTTTTTTCACATAATTTAGCAGCATCTGGATTAATATCAATGTTGTAAACTGTACACTTTTTCTTTTTTGCAGCCATTATTGAAAACATTCCAATGCCGCCAAACATGTTGATTACAGTCTCGCCATCTTCTACCAAATCGGCAATCCTGTTTCTCTCAGTTGAAAGTCGTGGAGAAAAAAATACCTTTTCTACATCTACTAAAAACCTGCAGCCAAACTCCTTGTACTCAGTTTGTGTCTTGTTTTCGCCTGCAAGAAGCTCCAGATCCCTTATCCTAAAGTCACCCTCTACAGGAGATGACTGGTAAAAAACAGTATTTGCATTTTTGATTTGCTCAAGCAGTGTTTTTCCAATAATCTCTTTTTTGTCTAAGAGCGAGTCTGGTATTCTTACTATTATGATATCGCCAATTTGATCAAATGCAGAAAAAATCTCTGTACTCTCCTTTTCAGAAAGCACACTTTCTAGTGCACGCTTTAGCATTCGTGTCAATTTCTGTAATAGAAACGGCCAGACTCTTTTTGTTGTTTGTCTAGCCTGCTTTCGCCTTTGTTGACACGTGGTCTGAGGCTTTTTTCATCACGCCTAAAGGTAATGTCAAGTGATTTTAGGAACTTGTTCATAGCATCAACCTTTGATAGAGGCTTTGTTGCGTTTCCTTTTACACCTGAGACTCCTTCAAAAATTACCATCTTGTCTGAAATCAAATCCATAAGCTGCAAGTCATGGTCTATTATGATAGCAGATTTTCCATAGGAGCGGACAAATTTTTGGATAAACTTTGCAATTGCAATTCTATCTTCTACATCCAAAAAGGCAGATGGCTCATCAAGTGCAAAGAGATCAACTTTTTGCAAAAGACATGATGCTACTGCAACCTTTTGCAGCTCACCACCTGAGAGATTTTTTACAGATTTGTTGTACAGTTTTTTGATTTGTAGAGGATCAATTATTTGCTCTTCTTCAACTGATCCCATAATTGGACCGCCGTTTGCCCTATCCAATAACGCAACAACTTCGATGTCAATATCGTTTGTCAGATACTGCGGCTTGTATGCAATCTTTACCTTTTTGTCTATTTCGCCCGAATCTGGTTTTTCAACACCTGCAATCATCTTCATCATCGTTGTTTTTCCCAAGGCATTTGCGCCCATGATTCCAAGAACTTCACCCTTTCTTACCTCGCCTGGTTCAATTGAAACAGAAAACGACGGATACTTTTTTTCAAGCAATGGATACGATATTATCACATCGCCTTGGGTAAAGTCATCAACTGATGATGATGCATCAAATGTGAATTTTTTATCACGAAACCTTACGTTTTCACTTGGGAGATAACCATCCAAAAAGACGTTTATTCCAACCTTTGTTGAAAGAACACCTGCAACAATCCCATATGCAGCTGGCACTCCATACAATACTTGGATGTAATCACTTAGATAATCAAGCAAGGTAAGGTCATGCTCTACAACCATCACACTTTTTCCAATCCGTGCAAGACTGTGAATTACCCTTGCAACACCTGCTCTTTGGTATACATCGTTATACGATGATGGCTCATCAAAAAAGTAAAAATCTACATCCTTTGAGGCTGCAACTGCAACTGCAATCCTTTGCAGCTCACCACCGCTTAGCTCTTTTAGCCTATGATCCACTGAATTTTCCAGTCCAAGCTCCTTTACCAAAGTTCTAGCTACTCCACGCTCATCAAACTTTTCTAAAAGCTCCTTTCCTGTACCATCAAAGGCCTCTGCTACGTTGTATACCTGCTGTGGCTTTATTGAAGCTCGAATCTGTTTTTCTTTTATTTTTGCAAAATGAGACTTTAGCTCAGTTCCGCTATAGTACTTTAGAATGGCATCCCAATCAGGAGGCTCTGTATAATTTCCCAAGTTTGGTTTTATGTTTCCTGATAAAATGTTTACAACCGTACTTTTTCCCATTCCATTTCTTCCAAGCAGGCCAACAACTTCACCTTTTTTTGGAACAGGTAATTTGTAGAGTCTAAATGAGTTTATTCCATACTGGTGGACCTTGTCTGTTGCAAGCTCTGTTGCTAAATTTACAATTGTTATTGCATCAAAAGGGCAGACCTTTACACAGATACCGCAACCGTTGCAAATATTTTCATCAATCTGGGCCTTTTTGATCTCTTCATTTAGTATTATGCAATCGGCGCCAGACTTGTTTACTGGACAGTATTTGATGCACTCAAGGCCACACTTTTTTGGCTGACATAATTCTTTGTCAAGTACTGCAACACGGTGCGTCATGGCATTCTGGGCCTTTTGTATAATTTATAGGTCATTAAGGAACCACTCAGTCTTAGTTACATTAATAGAGAACTTTGCAGAATGCTATTTCAAGCCGGCCATAGCGTTAGGGTGCGACCCAGACCCATTCCGAACCTGGAAGTCAAACCTAATGTCGCTGTTGTGTTACTAAGGTGCGAGAGCTCTTGGGAAGCAGCAGTGCTGGCATTTCTTTGTTTTAACAACTTTTTACAAAACTAGTTGGGTTTTTAAAAATAATCTATGATAAAATTATCAAAGCTTAGATCAAGTCATATACGATGAATGTGAAATTATTCTACAATGTATTATGAAGTTTCTGCCATGATTTTACTATTGTTTTTGCAAATTGTTCAGGCCCAATCTGATGAGATCACAGTCAAAGAATGGGAAATCCCAACACCAAACTCTTCACCACATGACATAGTTGTTGATAAAAATGGGATAGTTTGGTTTACAGAAATCGGCACAAACAAGATTGGGAGATTCGATCCTAAAACAGAACAATTCAAGGAATATGAAATACCTACGCCATCGTCAAGACCACATGGTCTGGTAGTTGATGGAAATGGCAACATATGGCTTACAGAAGTAGGGGCAAGCAAAATTGGCAAGCTCAATCCTCAAACAGAAACAATAGATGAATACACAACCCCAACACCAAATTCGGGGCCTCACACTCCAATACTTGCCAACGACGACATTCTATGGTTCACAGAACAAAGTGCTTCTAAAATTGGAAGACTAGACATCACAAGTGGTGAGATAAGAGAGTTTCCTACTCTTACCCCATCAGCGAATCCTTATGGAATAATTACTGACGCTGAAGGTAACGCGTGGTTTGCTGAACTGCGAGGACATCATATTGGAAAAGTTGATGCAAAGACAGGACAAGTCACAGAATATTCTCCGCCAACAGAAAAAAGTGGAACAAGAAGAATTGCAATCGATAGCAATGGCATCTTGTGGTTTACAGAATACAATATCGGAAAAATAGGTAGTTTTGATCCAAAGACAGGCGAGATGAAAGAATATGCTACAAGCTCAGAATCATCTGGTCCTTATGCAATATGGGTTGATCTCAACGATAACGTATGGTTTAGTATGACAGGAATCTACAAGGTAGGTAAATTTGATCTAAGTACACAAAAATTACATGAATATAATCTCCCAACACCTAAAACACACATCAAGTTCATTCACACTGATGATAATGGAAATGTTTGGTTTCCAAACTACAATAACAACAAGATTGGTGTCATATTGGTCAATACACCAGCTGTAGATGTAACAGAAACTGGGGCATCTCCTATGGAAATGCCTCAAGCCAGTCTTGAAGAAACAATGGAACCATCAGAAAATCTACAAGCTGAGCAGCAAATCAGCCCCAATAATAACATGGATTCATACATAATTGCTATTACAATAGGAATTGCGGCAGCGATTGTGGCATTTGTTAGAATGTATCGCAAAAAATCTATCTCAAAAAACTCTTCAAATTAATATAGACTAAATCAAATCAGAGCAACATGGCAAGCTGTGCTGTATGTGGGGAGCAATTTACAGATGATATACGATTCCTAAACCACATGATGGAAAAACATGGATTTAGAAATCCAAGCATTGACAAGCCTGACAGAAACAGCAGAGGCTACTAGGAAATACTAGATATCTAAAAAATATTGGAAAAAACTTTAGTAATATATGAAAACATATTACTGATATGGTCTAAAACTTCGTCTGATTTTTTATTATTTTCATCTTGATAATTGTTGATTATTTGCTTGGATTCAAATTTTTCTTCAGCTATATTTTCAGTCTTTTCCTCAAATACTGAGATAGATACATTTGTTTCTTTATACAAAGAATTTTTTTCGTTAACCTTTTCCAAGTTTTTATTCGCAGAAATATTTGTAGGATCAATTTGTAATACTTGATTATACAATGTTGTGGCATCATCAAAATTGCCAATAGTTGCATAGATGTTGGCTTTGTTGTTTAAGGCAGGTATGAATGCTGGGTTTAGCTTGAGGACTTTATCATACTGTGTTATGGCATCATCATAAAGTCCTAGTTTGCTCAAAGCTGCACCCTTGTTTGTTAAAATTTCAATATTTGTTGATTCTTTACCAAGCTCTTTATCGTAATAGTTAACGGCCTCTTCAAACTTGCATAATCGTGTCAATGCAGGACCCATACTATCATAATAAAACATTTCATACTCAAACTCACTACTATCGCAACTTAGGTTAATTTCATTTAGTATCATTCCAAGCTCGACTTCTTCAGGAGTCAATTCATTGTTGCTTTCCACTAGTTTTGTTTGTGATTGTTTTTCATTGGCTGGCTTTAATATCTGATTATTATCATGCTCATTTTTGCTAGGTTCAATATTTGTAGTGCTTTCTGTTACTTTCTTGTTTTTATCTATGACAGTAACATCTTCATCTTTTTCATCTACTTTATTTTCATTAGTTTCTACTGTATCATCTGTTTCTTCTGATGATGTATTTTCAGGCTCTTCCTGATATTCAGCAAAAACAGGCACTGATAAAACTTGTAAAATCATAATTTGGAAAAGAACTAAGTAAATTTTGTTAATTTTCACACGCAACGATTCGTAGATAATTATTTAATTATTGTGTAGAATTCATACTAAAAATCGCAATTCAAAAAAGATCAGTAATTACAGAATTTACATTCTATTGGTTTTCAAAATTCTACTA
>Ga0194128_10001006_pt1 | contig 50208 bp, 48 predicted proteins | sample TA2KigCa65mmetaG_FD_148650 | JGI IMG/M metagenome (GOLD analysis project Ga0194128, IMG submission 148650) | Freshwater microbial communities from Lake Tanganyika, Tanzania - TA2015037 Kigoma Deep Cast 65m | ecosystem: Environmental > Aquatic > Freshwater > Lake | place: Tanzania: Lake...
GGACCCAGGTGCGCAGGGTCTCGGCGGTACAGCCGATCTTGGCCGCGATCGAGACCAGGCCTTCCCCCTGCGAACCCTATTATTTCTGGTGCTCCAGAACCATCCCAACGGCGCCCTCACGCACCTCAGGCGAATACCTCATCCGTCTTGTCATGACTCCATTCTCGCAAGAATTGGAGCCTCCGGCAATCCCGGTACGATTCAGGTGGTAGGGGATGGTCTTCTGGACGGTGATTTGCATAGGCACGCATACAGATACATTTTCCGTTCATACAGATTAGCAGATGTACTCATGGCTGCTTCATCGAGGACTCCCCGCCAGGCGCTGCCGAAGGCGTCTGCCAAGCCGGCGCTGCGCCGCAAGAATCTCAACATCGACCAGAAGAAGCTCAACCTGGTGCACTCGATTCTGGGGGCCAGGACTGAGACCGAAGCCGTGGACCAGGCCCTGGATATCGTGTTGTTCCGCCAGGAACTGGTCCGGGGCATACGCCGTATCGCCGGCAGCGGCGGGGTGGAAAACGTCTTTGACGGCGATCGGGAGCCGTGAAGAAGTTCGTCCTGGACACCAATCTCTACATTTGCGCTTTCCGTAGCTCGGAACAGGCGGTGGCGCTGGAGCGGTTCAGTGCGGCCTTCACGCCGCACTGCTACCTCAGTTCGGTGGTGCTGCACGAGTTGTTGGTGGGGGCCAAAACCCCGGCCAAGGCCCGGCAGATCCACCAGGAGATCGCCCGGCCCTTCAAACGCCGGGAGCGGCTGGTCGCGCCCTCCCATCGCAACTGGGAGGAGAGCGCCGAGGCGCTGGCCCGCCTGGCGCGGGAGGAGAATATCGAATTGAAGACGATACCCAAGTCTTTGGTGCACGACGCCCTGCTGGCCGCTTCCTGGCAGGAGGCGGGTTTGATTCTGGTCACGGATAACCAGGAGGATTTTGTGCGACTCCGGCGCTTCCTTCGCATCGCGTTCGTCGCCCCCGGCCGGTCTGAGCCAAGGCGAGGAGCTTGCCATATGCCTGTCTCAAACAAGCGGCTGAAGGAATTGGCCGTTATAGCGTCGGGGAGGTTATCGCAGTGGGGTGAGTCGCTCCCCGACGCTCCGGCGGACACCCCCCAAAAGTGCATCCGCAATTGTGCAAGGCAAACAGGTTACCTATTTTTGACCCACCCCCCCTCTTGAAAGGAGGCCCAGCAAATGACTGCCGACCTTTATCGCCCCCAGCGCACGTCCTCCTAGCCTCCTGTGAGGTTCTGACTCACCACCTGTTGGTAACCAGGCTTTGACCTGTGCTCCCCCCGGGAGCGCAGGGATCGAGATCGACTTCCTCCGGAACGCAGGAGCAGTGCGCCTGCGATTTTTTTCCCTATTACCCGGAGAAGACGAACTCGCCATGTACAACCCCGATTTCTGGGAAGTCCGCCTCGATCCTCAGGATCTGGACCAGTACGCCAACGAAGCCGGCCTCTGGTTCGAGTCCAGCGAGGACAGCCAGGCCCGTCTGCATCCCTCGCCCCGCCTCCAGCGTTTCTTGGCCCCGGTGATGGAACTGATCGGCCGGAACCTCACCGAGAAGCAGCGCCAGGTGATCTTTCTCTACTACCTGCACCAGAAAACCCAGGAGGAGGTGGGCCAGATCCTCGGCATCTCACGGCGGGTGGTCAGCCAGCACCTCTTCGGCATCTGCCGGCGGGGCAAGCAGGTGGGGGGCGCCATCAACAAGATCCGCAAACTCTGCCATATGCGAGGGCTCGGCCTCTAACAAAGTGCATCCGCTTTTTGGGGAAGTGTCGGGCGCACTGCCCGATGCTGATCGCTCAGGCCACGCGTTCCGGGCCTGCCGGAGGCACGGGACATAGCTGAGAAAGGAGAATGTTGCGATGGTAACTATCACTGAGAGGTGCGCCGTCTAACTTTTAGACGGCCACCCGATGTGGGCCGGGCGCTCCCTCAGGGGAGCGCCCGGTTTTTCGTGCGGAGATTGCGATGCTGCGGCTTACTAGCCTTTCGCCGCTTCTTCCTGGTAATGCTTCATCAAGATGGCCGCCACCTCGGGCCGGGCGAATTCCGGCGGCAGGGGCTGGCCGGCCACCAGCATCTCGCGCACCTTGGTCCCCGAGAGGTTGATGAAATCCTCTGGCTGGTGGTCGGGCACGTCGCGGAACATCACCACCCGGTTCAGCTTCTTGGACCAGGCCGTGTGGTCGCCCCGGAAGATCTCGATTTTCAGGCTGCCCGCCGGAATCTCGTCGAAGACGGTCTGGGCGTCGAAGGCCCCGTAGTACGAGCCCACCCCGGCGTGGTCGCGCCCCACGATCAAATGGGTGCAGCCGGTGTTCTGGCGGAAGATGGCGTGCAACACCGCCTCGCGCGGGCCGGCGTAGAGCATGTCGAAGCCGTATCCGGCCACCAGCACCGTATTGGGTGGAAAGTACAACTCCACCATCTTGCGGATAGACGCGTCGCGCACACCCGCCGGGATATCCCCCTTCTTCAGCTTGCCTAGGAGCATGTGGACAAGGATGCCGTCGGCACCCACCGCCTTCTGGGCGATGCGGCACAACTCCTCGTGGGCCAGGTGCATGGGGTTGCGGGTCTGGAAGGCCACCACCTTCTTCCAGCCCTTCTGCGCCATCTCCGCGCGCAACTGCACCGCGGTGCGGAACGTGTCGGGGAAATCGCCGGGGAAGTAGGAATAATTGAGCACCTGGATGGGACCCGAGATCAGGGTGTCGCCGGCGGCCTTGAAGGCGGCGACGCCGGGGTGGGCTTCGTCGCTGGTGCGGAAGACCTGCTCAATGATGGTCGCCTGGTCGGCAGCCGAGAGCGACTCGGCGGCGCGGACCTCCTGCACGGCGATCACCGGCTCGCCCGGCACGTTCGGATCGCGCAGGGCCAGGCGGGTGCCGGCCTTCACCCCAGCCGGCAGCCTGGCGCCCGGCGCGATATTGACCACCGGCACCGGCCAGAGCAGGCCGTTGGTCAGCTCCATCTCCTTGGCCACGCTCAGGGACTCGGCCAGGTTCATGTATCCGTCGAGGGGGGTGAAGTACCCGGAGGCCAGCATCACCGCCGAAGCCGCCGCCCCGGAGGAGATAACTATGGAGGGCAGTCCTTCGGCCTCTTTGGCCAGGGCGGCCCGCGGCGCCGCGTCGTTCACGTAGAGGGGCTTGAGTTCCTTGCTGCCGTGCGGCTCGATCATCCAAAACTCCTTTAGTTCAGGGGTAAGATCCGGCAGATCAGCCCCGTGTTGTCCTCGCTATACCAAAGCTCTCCGCCCACCATCGTCATGCCGTGGGCCTTGGGCGCGTCGGCGGGCAGGACCAGCACCTCGCCACAGGCGCCGCTCCGGGTATCGTAGCGGTACACCGCCCCGATGGTGGTGTCGTTGCACCATAGTTCGGTACACTGGCTATTGGCCCAGGCCAGGCCGTGAGGCCGGTTGCCCGCGGCTACCGGGAACCAGGAGGCCGCGGTGATGACCGGCCCACCCGGGGCATCCACTAATTTCATCTTGAACAGGGCTTTGCCCGGCGGCGAAGCCCCCCACAGGTACTCACCGTCCCACTCCAGCCCGTGGAACCCGGTGTGGGTGCCGTTGACCAGGTCCTGGGCGTAATCGACGATGCCCGTGCCCACCCCACGCTGTGTGATGGTGAATACCCGCCCGGGCTGGATCACCGTCAGTTCCAGGCCATAGGTGCCGGCGATGAAGATGGTGTCCTTGCCCTGCCACTGGCAGCGCACCACCCCGCTGGGCTTATTGGCCCCGGCAGCGAAGACGGTTTCGTTCCGGTCCGGCGAGCCGGGATGCGCCACGGTGATCAGGTCCCCGTCCCCCTGGTCGGCGATGAGCAGTTCGTCCCGAGCCTCGTCGTAGTCCAGGCCATTGGGCATGGCCCCTGCCTTCTGCAGTTTGAAGAGGGTCTCGACGCGGGTCTGGCGGATGCGGACTTGGGAGTGGATCATGGGAGGCATCAGTAGATGCGGACCCCGGCGTCGGCCGCGATTCGGTGGGTGTTGGCGCTGGCCGCCGGATACTGGGCATCGGGCAGGTGTTCGAGGAGCAGGTACCCGTCTGGGTAGAAGCTCTCCCAGCGCTGCAGGGCCACCTCAAGGTCCAGCACCCCTTCGCCGGGCACGGCCTCGTCAAGGTGAAGCACCAGCCCCTCGCCCAGTTTGAGGTCCTTGCAGTGGCCCACCGGGGCGATGGGGCCCATCAGGTCGAAGATGTGGTGCAACCGCTCCACGTTGCGGTAGACCTGTTGCAGGGATTGGAAGTGGTTGACGTAGTCCATCACCACCTGCAGCCGCTCCGAGCCCACGGTTTCGACCACCAGCACGTTGGTCTCGGGCGAGTCCATGATGGTCAGGTTGTGGGTTTCCACCACCACCGTGACCCCTTCCTCCTCGGCCTTGTGGGTCACCGCGCGCAGGGTCTCGACCAGCCGGGGCAGGCACTCGGACTCCATGTTGCGGAACGAAGGGCTGTACGCGCCTCTGGGGCTGAGGCTGCCGGTGCGGATCAAGCAGTAGTGGGCGTCGAGCTGGGCGGCCACCTCGATGCCGCGCTCGATCTTGGCCACCACCCCCTGTCGCACCTGGCGGTCGGGATCGAAGAGGCATTCCCCGTACCCAATGCCGAACTGCGCAAGGTCCATGCCGGCCTGGGCAAAGGTGTCGCGCACCTTGCGGCACTCGTGGCTCTGAATCTGGCCGAGCTGGTCGCCGTGGGCGTGAAAGGCCGCTCCGCTCAGCTTGAGCGCCCGCACGGCCTCCAGGTGTTGCGCGGTGATCTGGCGGAAGTCCGCTGGCATCATGCCCACTACGCCCAGGCGCACGGCGTTTCCTTTCGCTGCGAGGAGAGAGGGAAAGAAAATAACACAATCTGGCCTTTGGGCAAGGCGGGCCCGGTTGACAGCCGCAGGCCCCGGCGGTAGTATCTCTGGGCCATGACTTATGCCCTCTCCTTGGCCACAGTGGTGGCCTCCGGCCTCTACACCTCGCTTTGGGGCGCCTTCAAGGATTCGCCCTTCGAGCGTTTCAAACCGGCCACCTTCCCACGCAGCATCTACTTCAGTGTCGCCATCTTCCTGGCCCTGTATTTCCTGCCCTTCTTCCGCGCCGATTTGGAGGCCCTGGGCCCTTTCCAGCTCTTTTTCCTGGTCATGGGCGTGGAGCGCTTTTTGGCCGAGCTGTACAAGGGCTTCTTCCGCACCGAGGACCAGACCAAGTACTTCGTGCCCTCGCGCATCACCTTCTTCGGCCGGCACGTGGCCAGCGATTTGTTGCGCTACCTGGTGGGCGCGATACTGGTGCTGCTGGTCTTCGCCTCCATGACCCTCCAGGTGCGGGTGGTGCCATTCTGGGGGTTTCTGCTGACCGCCTACGCCACCGGCCTGCTGGTCTCCCTGGGCGGTGCGTACAAGGACGCGCCCTTCGAGGGCTTCAAACCCCTAAAGTTCCAGCGCTCCGGCGCGGTGCTGGCCCTCTTCAGCCCACTCTTCTACAGCCTCAACGACCCCCTGGCGCCGGTATCCCTCGGTTTCCTCATCTACATGAACGGCGGCCTGGAGCGCTTCGCCATTGAATACTACAAGACCTATATCCAGCGCAATATGTCGGGCAAGTTCCGGCCCGACCTGCCCCGGCTGGCCGAGTTTGCCGACACCCGCGAGAAGTACCACTACCTGGCCCTGCTCCTCATCGCCGGCCTGGCCCTCCTCTACCTCCATGAACGCGCCCTCCTATGACGCGGTGGTCATCGGCTCCGGTTTCGGCGGGGCCGGCGCCGCCCATGTGCTGACCGGTGCCGGCCTGCGCACCCTACTCCTGGAGCGGGGTGGCTGGCCCCGGCGCGACGACCAGGACTGGGACCAGCAGGCCATCCTCATTGACAAGAGGTACCAGAGCGATTCCCCCCTTCTGGTTCGCCAATACGGCAGTTCCACCTTTGTGCCCCTCCATCTTAACGAGACCGTGGGCGGGATGTCGGTCTTCTACGGGGGGGCCTCCCTGCGCCTGCGCGAAGGGGACTTTGCCCGCTGGCCCATCAAGTACTCCGATCTGGAACCCTACTACACCCGCGCCGAACAACTCCTGGGCGTCCATGGCCAGGCCGGCGCAGACCCCTTTGAGCCGCCCCGCTCCGCTGCATACCCTTTAGCGCCCGTGGCCCTCACCCCGCCGGCCCAACGCATCCAGCAGGCTGCCCGCAGCCTGGGCTATCGGCCCTTCCCCATCCCCCTGGCGCTCAACTTCTCCGACCCTGCGCGGCCCCGCTGCATCCTGTGCAACACCTGCGACGGCTTTCCCTGCAAGCTCAAAGCCAAGAACGACCTAACCGCCACACTCCTGCAAGAGGCCCAGGTGCAGGGCCTGGAGATCAGGGCCGGGGCCATCGTCACCCGGCTGGTGCGCCAGGGAGTCCGTATCACCGGCGTGGAGGGCGTGGACAAATTCACCAAACAACCCTTCTCTTTTTTAGCCCGGCTCTTCGTGCTGGCCGGCGGCGCCATCCACAGCCCGGCCCTGCTACTGCGCTCCGGCCTGGGCGGGCCGACGGTGGGCCGCTTCCTTATGCGCCACTGCAACGGGGTGGTGGCCGGCATCTTCCCCTTTGCCACCAACCCGGCGCAGATCTTCCACAAGCAGCTCTGCCTGGCCGATTTCTACGAGGACCACCGCGCCGCTCACGGCACCGCCACCGGCATCATCCAGGACATCTACACCCCGGCCTCTCCGGTGATCCGCCACTTCGCGCCTACAGGTTTCAAGCGCATCGCCGGGATGGTGGCCGGCCACATACAGAACCTGCTCTGCATTGCCGAGGACGAGCCACTGCCCGAGAACCAGGTCAGCCTCTCGGCCCAGCGCGATGTATTCGGGATGGAACTAGTGCAGGTGCAGCACCGCTACACCGAGGCCGACTGCGCCCGCCGTGATTACCTAACCGCCAAGGCCCGGCATGTCCTGCGCCGCGCCGGGGCCTTCCTCTTCAAGACCTACCGCCTCGACTCCTTCTCCCATGCCGTGGGCTCGGTGCGCTTCGGCACCTCACCCGCGGAGAGCGCCCTCGACCCGAATTGCCGTCTGTGGGAGACCGAGAACCTCTTCGTAACGGACAGCAGCTTCATGCCCAGCTCGGGCGGGGTCAACCCCAGCCTGACCATCGCCGCCAATGCTCTTAGAGTCGGTGAATACCTCACTCAAACCTACGAGAACATATAGACCAGCGGCGGGATGCGTCTTGGGAACCACCGGAACGAGTATTCCCGGCAGGACATAAAGAAAGGGTTCGCCATTAGATGAAACACATCGGCATCGTCGGCTGCGGCCGCATCGGCCAGCTCCACGCCCGCAACCTCAAGGCCCGCGCCCACCTCTATTATTGCAGCCGCTCCCGCTCCAGCGCCGAACGCTTTCAACGGGAGTTCGGCGGCAGCGGCGTGGTGGGCGCCTTCGAGAACCTCATCGCCCTGCCCCAACTCGACGCCGTGGTCCTCGCCTCCCCGCCCGAATACCACGCCCAACAGGTGGTCGCCGCCTTAGAAGCCGGCAAGGCCGTGCTGGTCGAAAAACCCCTGTGCCTCAGCCCCAAGGAAATAACCGCCATTGAGCAGAACCTACAGGGCCGGCCTTTCCTGATGGTGGCCGAGAACTACTACTACAAGCCCTCGCTGCGGCTGATGCGGGAATTGATCGGCCAGGGCGCCATCGGCCAACTGCGGTCCGCGGAGGTGGTGAAGCTCACCCGGCAAAAAGCCCCCGGCTGGAAGGACCAGTGCGGGGCCCTGCTGGAGGGGGGCATCCACTTCGTCGCCCTCATCAACGCCCTCTTCGATGTAACGCCGCTGGCGGTCCGGGCCGAGTTTCCCAAGCACCGGACCGGCCAACCCGAGCGCCACTCCCTCACCCGTCTTACTTATCCGGGCGGCGCCGAGGCCACCCTGCGCTACGCCTGGGACCAACCCAGCCTTACCAGGGGCCTCTTCCAGCACTCCCAGGTACGCGGCACCCTGGGGCGGATCATCTTCGAAAGCAACGGGATCTACCTATGGCTGAGCACTGGCAAAAAAAAGTGGCTCTACTTCCCCGGCTTTGGCGACCTGATGGGGTACCGGGCGATGATTGAGGATTTCCTCGCCTGCCTGGAGGACCGGGGGCGGCAGCCGGTCTCGGATTTTTCCCGGGCCCGGCGGGATCTGGAGGTGGTGTTCGGGGCGTATGGGGAGCGTTAAGGACCGAGGAACGCGGGGAAAAAAAGCAAAGAGCGGGAGGCCTTGCAGGCCTCCCGCTCTTTGCTTTTTGGGCCCTGGGCCCGCAACTTACTTGGACAAGCGCATCTTCCGCGTTTCGCTCAAGTCGCCGGCCTGGATGCGGTAAAAGTAGACCCCGGCGGCCAGGTCCGCGGCATCCCACTTCAACGCCTGGGTGCCGGCGGACAGGTACTCCTTCTGCAGCACCGCGACCTGGTTCCCGATTATATTGAACACGGTGTTGGTCACCTCGGCACCCTGATCGAGGGTGTATTCGATGGTGGTGCTCGTCTTGAAGGGGTTGGGGTCGTTGCGCGAACTCAGCTTTGGCCTGACGACGGCCTCGGCCTGCTCAGCCACCGGTTTGGCCGACCCGTGGGCCTAAGTCACCTCGCCCGGAGTCAGGGCCCGTTTCCACACCTTCAGGTCGCCGACCCGGCCCAACCACCCATCCGTCGATGAATTGCCGAAATGCCAGATCGTCCGCTGTTTGCCGCTGATATGCGTGCTCGCCCCGGTGGCGGCTCCGGTTTTCACATCCGGGAACCCCTTCTCTACCCCGTCCACGTAGTGGTTGTAGCCGTAGGGGAGGGATTCCTGCCAGACGAAGGCATAGTGCTTCCAGAGGTGGTCGATACCCACTGGGAAGGAGTTGTTGTCCCAGTGCAGGGCTCTGCCCTCGAAGTTGAGGGTCACCACCTCGTTGTTCACCGCTCCGATGTACGGCCCCATGTGCACCCCGGTCCCGGTGGCGTCCTCTCCCATGATATGTCTCGCCACGGTGGTGGTGATGTTCGCGTCGGTCCTGACCCAGAAGGCGATGGTCTTGGAGGGCTGGTTCAGGGCCCCGTCTATGGAAATGTAGCTGCTGCCCCCGTCGAAGGCGTAGGCCGCGTACCCGGTGCCCACCTTGGCCCGCACCCGCCAACGGTGGGGGTTGTTGACGGTATAGAGGGTCGCCAGCCCGGGCGCCGGCGCCGAATTGGTGATCACGGTGGCGAAGTTGGTCCAGGTGCCGGCATCGCCCGCCTTAACCTCCACCTCGTATTCGGTGGCCGCCGGCACCCCGGTCGACCGGCAGGTCCAGGCAACGTTCTGCGGGACGAAACCGAGCCAGGGCGGGGTCACCAGCGTGGGCGTGTCCGGCAGCACCGTGCGCGTCGTCCAGGTGAACCCCCGTTGGTGCTCTCCGACAGTTCGTACTCCGAGGCCCCCGAGACCGCGCTCCAGGTATAGGTCCAGGTGGTGCTGGGCGCCATGTAGCTCAGATCGCCCGGCGCAGTGGGGAAAGGCGGGCTGGCCGGCACGTCGTAGGCACGGCACTCGCTACTGTTGGCCGTGTACACCCCCGCCACCTTGGCCTGCGCCTTCCAGCAGAACGGGATATCCGTCGGGTGGTCCTCGACCAGGGTCCAGGACAGGGTGGTGCCGGCATTGGCCACCGACTGCCAGTTGATGACGTCGCCGCTCCACCAAAAAAGGTACTCGGTGACTTTGGACACCGCGCTCCACTTGAACTGGAAGTCGGTGTTCTTCGACACATAGGTCATGTCGGCCGGGGTCGGCGCCATTCTTTGGTGCCCCGCCAGGCACAGGGCCACAAATAATATCCTGATCATCGTTTTCATAACGCGCTCTGCGGCACAAAATCCACTGGTGTCTCGCTCCGCTGCAATCGGGTACAGCGAGGGTCTTTTCCAGTTCAGAAACCGGATAGTATGATATATAGTTGTACCGAGTATGTTCTAAATGGACCTTGCCACCCTTTGCAGCCCGGTTACGGGAGTGTTCGCAATATTTGGCCTTTTCCCAGCGCGCTCGCCCCTTGCTTCCGAAAAACAAGCGGTTTGGCAGGGCAAACGCCCTTCTGGAGGATTACCTAATGCAGCACTCGAAACGCTTTCTGGCCATCGTCGCTGAGGCCCGGCGCCGCGTCGCGGAAACCACCGTAGACCAGCTCAAGGCGCGGTTGGACCAAGGGGAGCGCTTCTATCTGGTAGACGTGCGCGAGGAGAGCGAATGGCAGGCAGGCCATTTGCCCGGGGCCATCCACCTGGGCAAAGGCATCATAGAGCGCGACGTCGAGGGGCGGATCCCGGACCTGGATGCGGAGATCGTCCTGTACTGCGGGGGCGGCTTCCGCTCGATCCTGGCAGCGGAATCCCTGCAAAAGATGGGTTACACCCGCCTCATCTCCATGGACGGGGGTTTCCGCGGCTGGGAGGAGGCTGGTTTCCCGACCGAGAAGACTTAGCCCGCCAAAAGAAATAACTGCTCATCCCCAGCAGGGCCATGGCGATGCCCGCCTTAACGCCCCAGAGGGCTGGGGTGTAGAGGGTGGAGAGCAGGAGCAGAACCGCTACCACCAGCAAAAGCACCGCGGTATAGAGGCGCTCGAAGCGGGCGGATTTTCCCTCCTTTTCGCTTTGGCTCACCACAACACCCCGTACAACAGGAAGGCGGCCACCCCCAGATACAGGCAGGCCCACACCCCGGGCCGGCGTTGCCAGGGCACCCCGCCTGGGGGCACTGTAAAGGGGTACTCGGGGCGGATGGGGGCTTCCAGCAAGGTCTTTTGCAGCCAGGTGCCCTCCAGGGCCCGGAGCCGGTGGCCCATGGCCTGGCGGTAGTCCTCGGGCCGGCTGCCCCGGGCGTACACCAGGCCGCGCAATTCCTCGTCCCGGGCCGGCCCCTTCCACTGCGAGATGATCCAGGAGGAGAAGAGCATGGTGCCGGCGGGCAGCAGGGTGTTCCACAGATAGGTCCACCAGGTGCTGGTGTACCACACGGGCAGCGGCCAGCCCTTTGCCTCGCCGATGATCGCCGACAATCCGTACCCCAGCCCTACCAGCAGCCCGATGATCCCGGTCTGCCGGTGTACGCGGGTGAAAACCCCGGTCAGGATCACGCTCATCAGGGGCACGGCGATGGCCCCGGCCAGGCGCAGGTAGAAGAGCATCATGCCCTCCTTGAGAAAGGGCAAGTACAGAAAACCGCAGGCCATGATGAAGGGCACGGCCAGACGGCCCACCCGGGTGTAATGGGCATCGGGGGCGTTTTTGACCAGGAAGCGGGCGTACACGTCGCGCACGAAGAGGCTGGTGATGCCGATGCCGACGGAGTCAAAGGTGGAGTACCCGGCGGCCATCACCCCGGCCAGCACCAGGCCCAAAAGGCCGGGGGGCAGGTATTTCTGCACTAGCAGCGGGTACGCCTGGTCGGTGATGGCCAGATTGGGGAACTCGGCCCTGGCCAGGGGCCCCAGGCAGACGTTGAACCACAGGCAGATGGCCGTGGCCAGGCTGGCCACCAGGGCCGCCATCTTGAAGTCCCACTCCGAGCGGGCCCCCAGGAAACGGATGGCCTCGTACTGATTGATCACCGCGTAGGTGGTCAGCACGATCACAAAACTACAGGCCACCACCCAGGGCGAGACCCCCGGCGGGGAGTACCCGCCCACATGCAGGAGGGTACCGGGCAGTTGCGGGTCCAGGGCCGCCAGTTTCTGCTGCAGCCCATCCCAGCTCCCCACCTGTGTCCAGAGCACCCCCCACAGCACCAGGGAGGCGGCGATCATCACCGCGCTCTGCAGGGCGTCCATGAACGCACCCGCCTGCAGCCCGCCCCGGACTATGTACAGGGTAGAGGTGGCCGCCGCGCCCACCACCACCGCCCAGGCCCAGCCCTCCTCCACCTGGGCCACCACGCTGAGGATCAGGAACATCGAAAAGAAGATGTTGCCCAGCACATTGGTGCGCGACTGGATGTTGATCAGCACCGCCAGCAGGCGCACTGCCGGCCCGAAGCGGAACTCCAGCCACTCGGCGTTGGTGAACACCCCCGAACGGTACATGGGCACGATGACGAAGAAGCTGAGAATGAACCACCCCGCCGCGATCCCCAGCCACCACTGCGACAACTGCGAGAACCCCAGCTTGTACGAGGCCCCAGCAATGGCCACGTAGTCGCCGCTGTCCACCGCCGTGCCAAAGGCCGACAGGCCCACCACCCACCAGGGCATGGACTTGGCGGCCAGGTACCAGTCGAAGCTCTCCCGCTTCTGCCCGAAAGCCACCAGCCCGTACGCGACGATCCCGCCGTTGATGGTCAAAAGCAGAAGCCAATCGATGAGGGTCACGGCTCAGTACTGCGGCAGATGGTACCCGTCCTTCTTGACCTTGATCCGGTACAGGTTGCCCCCGGCGGTGACATAGAGGGTGCGGATCTCAGCGCCCCGGCCAAAAGCCACGTTGGTGGGCAGTTCCGAAGTGGGGATATAGGACAGCTCCTGCCCCCTGGGCGAGTACACGTAGATCCCCGGCCTGGTGGTGTCGCGTACCGCCACATACAGGTTCCCCTCCGCGTCCACCACAAGGCCGTCCGGCCCGTCCTGCGGATAGTAGTCGATCAGTACCTCGCGGAACTTGGCCGTGCCCTCGGGCAACAGGTTGTACGCCAGCAGGGCCATGCGCCCCTTGTGCAGGGGCAATTCCGGCGGCACCCGGTCCAGCCCGGTGGTGCCGTTGTCGTTGCTGACCACGTACAGGGTGCGCTGGTCCGGGGAGATGCACACCCCGTTGGGCTTGCCCGCGTCGGTGATGACCCGGTGCAGTCCGCCGTCCAGGTCCAGGCGGTACACCCCCATCACCGGCTGCTCCACCGGCTCGTGACCCAGGTAGCGGGGGTCGCTGAAGTAGATGCGGCCCTGGTTGTCAATGGTGATGTCGTTAGGGGCGTTGAGGGGTTTGCCCTCGAAAAGCGCGGCGATGATCTCGCTCTTGCCGGTCTTGAGATCTGTGCGGGTCAGGCGCCGGCCCCCGTAGTCGGCCCCCTCGGCGGCGATGAGCCGGCCCTGGCCGTCAAACTTGAGGCCGTTGGACATACCGCTGGGCGAGCGGAAGAGGGTGGTCTTGCGGCTCACAGGATCAAAGCGCCAGATGTGGCCGGCCTGCATCCCCGAGCGAAAGGTGAAGGTGATGTCGCTGAAGTACACCGAGCCGTCCGAGGCCACCGCCGGCCCTTCGGTGAAGAAGCCCTCGCCGAAGACCTTCTCCAGCCTGGCGTCAAGGGCCACCACGCTGGGGTCGCCGCTGATGGCGGGCGGAGGCGGGGTCTGGGCCAGGGCCGGGGCAGCGGCCAGGGCCAACAGAAAGCGCAGGTTTCTCATGGCAGATCCCTTTCTGGTTGAGTGAAGTGGTGCGCTGAAGGTTGGCCCTTCACTGTGGCTTGACGGGCAGGCTGATGGTGACCACCGTGCCTTAGCCCGGCTCGCTTTAGACCTCGATGCGGCCCTGGTGCTGGGCCACGATGCTGTAGCTCAGCGACAGGCCCACTCCCATCCCCACCCGCTCCTCCTTGCGGGAGAGGACCGGGTCGGGATGCGCTGCAGCCGCTCGCGCGGGATACCCCGGCCGGTGTCGGCGATCTCGACGAAGACCTACGCCCCTTCCCGATAGGTCTTCACCCGGATCTCCCCTTTCTCCTCGATGGCCTCGATCGCGTTGCGCAGCACGTTCATGAACACCTGCTTCAGTTCGCCAGGGGCACAGTGGATGCGCGGCAACTGGCCGTACTGGCGCACCAGGCGGATGCGGCCCTTCAGCTGGTACTCCAGCAGGGTGAAGGCGCTCTCCAAACCCTCGTGCAAATCGGCCCGCTGGTACTCGGCCCGGTCCAACTGGGCGAAGCTTTTGAGGCTATCGGCGATCCGCCCAGCCGCGCAACGGTCTGGCTGAGGTCCTGATTGCCGTGGGCCATCGGTTCCAGCACCCAGTGGAACTGGGCCGGCAGTTCACCGGGGTCCGGCAGCGAGGCGGCGCAGTCTGTCCAGGCTGCGGCGGGCCAGGTCAGCCGAACTGCCAATGGCGACCAGGCGGCTGTTGTGTTCGTGGACGATGCCGGCCACCAGGGCGCCCAGGGTGGCCATCTTCTCCTGGACGATCAGCTGGTCCTGGGCCTGGCGCAGCTCGCGCGGGGCCTCCTCCACGGCAGCGTTTTTCTCCTCGAACTGACGGGTGCGCTCCCGCACCCTGGTTTCCAGCTCGTCGATGCGCACGTTGCGCGCGTCCGGCACCACCTCCACCTGCACCGCCACGGGCATCGAATAGTTAAGGTCGCGGTCCACGGCCGGGACCTGGAACAGATAGGACCCCGGCTCCAGTCCCGGGTACTCGAGGCGGCGGGCGTGGGTGGTGCGCCACTGCGCGTCCCGGCCCGTGAGGCGTAGCGGAAGAGCATGGCCCCGGGCCGGGTCTTGAAGTTGATGCTGTGGAACTCGAAGGCGATCAGGCCGGCGCTGGCCGGGATGGTCAGGGGCCCGGGCTCGGCGTAGCGGCGGTCGGCCACCACGGCCTGGATGTACACCGGCGGCGGCGAAAGAGGCGGCCGGCGGTAGAGGGTGGCCCCGGCGTTGGTGCCCACCCACAGTACCCCCTCCTGATCCTCGGCAAAGGTCAGGGCGGTGTTGCCGGCCAGGCCGTCGCGGCGATCTAGGGTCTGGAACACCGCCCCGTCGTAACAACTGACCCCGCTCCAGGTTGAGAACCACAGATACACTAGGCGGTCGCAGTAGACCAGCAACACCTGGGTGTTGGGCAGGCCCTGCTCGGCGTGTAATAGGTGAAACAGCCCGCCTTCAGGTAGTCGGCCCCGCTCATGGTGGCCAGCCACAGCCGGCCGTCCCGGTCCTCGACAAGGCCCATCACCTGGTCGCTGAGCAATCCGTCCGCCGTCGTGTAGGTGGTAAAGGTGCTCCCGTCGAAAACGCTTACCCCGCCGTCGGTGGTGCCGATCCACAGCCGCCCGTCCCGCCCCTGGCACAGGCAATAGACCCGGCTCCCCGCCAACCCGTCGGCCCGGGTGTAGTGGGTGAAGGTGCTCCCGCCGAATACGCTCAGCCCGCCCTCGGTGCCGAACCACAACCAGCCCCGGTGGTCCTGGAGAATGGCGCGCAGGTCGGAGTGCACCAGGCCGTCCCCGCTGGTCAGCCCGGCAAAGCGCCCCTCCGCCAGGCAGGCGGCCCCGCCCCGGGTGCCCACCCACAGCCGGCCCTCTGGGTCGGCCAGCAGGCAGTTCACCTCCGGGTGGGGCAGGCTCGTGGTGTAATCGGTGAAAGCGCCGCTTTCCAGGCAGCTCAACCCGTCCTCGGCGCCCACCCGAAACCGGCCCTCGCGGTCCACACAGAGGGCGTCGATGTGGGGATGGGTAAGACCCTGGGCCGCCGTGTACCTGGCAAAGCTACGCCCGTCGAAGCGGCTCAACCCGCCCTCGCCCCCGATCCACACCCGGCCTTCTCCATTGAAACACAGGGCGCGCAACGCGCCGGGGATCAGCCCCGGCTGGGCGCTGTAATTGGCAAAGGCGCGGCCGTCAAAGCAACTGAGGCCCCCCTCGCTGCCCAGCCACAGCCGCCCCTCCCCGTCCTCGGCCAGAGCCCACACCCGCTCGCCGGCCAGGCCCTCTTCCCAGGTGAAGGTCTGGAAGCCCTCGCCGTCGTAGCAACTGGACCCGTTTCCCCAGGTTCCCAGCCACAGATAGCCCTTGCGGTCCTGGAGCAGGGCCAGGAACCTACCAGGCAGCCCCTTGGTCCCGTCGTAGGTGCGCCAAGTGGTCCGGCGGCCGGGCAGTTCGCTTTTTTCACGAATGGGCAGGGGGCCAGGGCTCGAGGCAGGCCCCGGTGGGCCGGGGTCCTCTGGGCCGCCAGCGGAAGGAGTCGTAGGACGGGTAGGAGATATCGAGCCAGGAGGTTTCGAGCCGGCGGTGCCCTTCGTGGCGCGAGCTAAGGGCCGCCTCCAGCACCCCGCTGGTCAGCACCGTGCGCTCCACTGGGTAGGTGGGTTGGCCGGTAAGGAACATCTCCTCCAGATTGAGCGAGAGGTAACTGAAGTGGGAATAGGACCCCACCGACCCGCCGTGACCCTGAAGGTAGAGTTCGGTGGCCTGCACCTTTCCGCCCACCCTGGCCGCGTACGCCAGGTCAGTGACGTACCCGTTGAGCATCAGGATCGCCCCCTTGGTCCCGTCGCGGTACTCGATGAGAAAGATCGCCGGATGCTTGCAGTGTTCCTCCATGCTGCCGGCGGGTTTGGTCTCGATAGAGGCGCAGGCCGCCTCGGCCAGGTCGCGCGACCAGCGGCCCTCGCGTGCGGCCTGCCACACCGCCTCGCCCTCCAGGCAAGTGACCGCCTTCACGCCCGTCTCCCCGCCCTTGCGGCGCTCCACCATGCACTGCAACCCTTCAAGGGTGTGGAAGCCGTAGATGTCCAGTCCGGAGAAACCGATGGCAATGGCCTCGGAGATGGGGGATTCGGGTTCGTGTTCCAGCCAGGGATTGCGCCAGCCCAGGGGCACGGTGGAGCCGGCCATGAAGGGGGCGCCTACTTGTTTGGCCCGGTCGTACATCCACTTGATGTCGTGCCAGTTGTAGGACAGATGTTTGTCGTTGAAGATGGGGGCGGCCCGGCCGCTGGTACTCATCACCCCGCAGATCTGCTCCATGAAGTACTTGCGCGGAAAGAGGTGCTGCTCCTTCTCGTTCCAGGCGTAGTCCCCGTGTTCGCCGATGAGCAGCACCCCGTCCACCGCCAGCTTGTCAGTGCCCAGGGTGAGGGCCTTGACGATACTTGGATAGATGGGCACCCCGTGATCGGCGGCCAGCCCCCGGCCAATGTCGGCGCTCTCCCACATCGAGGCGCCGGCCTTCTCGGGAAACTGGTCGATGTAGATGGAGGCCACCTCGACCCGGGGCTGCTGCATCCCCTCGTCGGTGGGAAACCCTTTGAGGAACTTAGTGACGATCACGTCGGCGTGGGAAAGGGCGCGGTACTCAGTGAGGATGGCGGCGATCTTCTTCATCCCGTTCTCCTCAGAGGGTGGCCAGGGCCGCCAGCAGGGCCTTTAGGTACCCCACCGAATAGGCCATGCCCTGCTCCACCAGAGGGCCGTCCCCCTCGATGGCGGGGATGTGGTCCGGGTTGATACAGCCGGAGAAACCGACCCGCTTCAACTCCAGCAGGACCTTGAAGGGGTTGAGGTCGCCGTCGTCGAGCAATACCTCCTCGAAGGCCCCGGCCGTGGCCAGACTGGCGCGCACGTTGCGCAGGTGCACCATGAGGATGCGGCCCTTGCGGCCATAGTTGTGCAGTTCGTCGAGGACCAGGCTACTGCCGCCGGCCTCAGCCCGGGTGCCGCAGCAGTACAGGTATCCCACGCTGCGGCTGGGAAAGGCGTCGATGACCCGGTGGTACCCCAGGCCGCCCAGGGGGGTCTCCACGTTGGGGGTGTCCGAGGGGTGGATGGCCAGCTTCACCCCGCACTCCTCGGCGACGGGCACCAACTGAGAGTAGGCCACCGAGAAACGCTCCCACCACTTCTCTAGCTCCTCGGGCGTGGGAATCTTTGCCGCCGGCCGGGCCAGGGCCTCGCCCCGGGAGCGGTACCCGCCCCGGTGGGTGGAGCGGTAGGCGCGCATCTGCTGGGGGAAGGTGTCCCCGGCAAAGCGCTGCCGGGCAATGGGCAGACCGGCAGCGCCAAAGATCCGCAGGGCCTTACAGGAATGGACCAGTTCCTTGTCCCCTCCCTTGCGGCCCTGGACGAACTTCTCGGTCAGGTCGGGCAAGGTGACCCGGTTGATCTCCAGGCCGTAGGAGGCCAGCTTCTTCTTGATCTTGAGCAACGCGTCCAGATCCGGGTATCCCTGCTCCTTCACCCCCGGAAAGTACCCGCCGTTGCCAAAATCCAGGCAATCCACGCCCAACTGCGTCACCTTCTTCAGATATCTGTCGGACAGATCGCCGTGCCACACCGATATCTTCAACATCTCCCTCTCCTCATTTTCAGCCCTTCCAATTGGCTAAGGTGCCCTCGTAATCGAACAATTCGTGCGCATTCCCCCGCATCAACCGCTCCACCAGGGCCGGCACCTCCCGCGAAGCCAGCCAGTCCTCGGCCACCAGCTCGTTGAGGGCCTGGGCCAGGCCGCGCCGGGCGATGCGGGCATGGCCGGGCACCAGCTCCACGGGCATGTAATCCCCGCCAAAGGTGAGCAGCTTGTTGGCCGGCGCCGCCATCAGGAACTCCTTGACGAAGCGCACCCCGGCCAGGGGGTTGATGATCCAGGCCCAGCACATATCGATGTACGCGTTGGGGTAGTGCTTAGCGATGGCGATGGCCTCGTCCTGGTACGGGTAGGTGATGTGCATGATCACAAAGGGGGTGTCCGGGTGCTGGCGGAGCAGCTCGCACATGTCCCCGGCGTTGTGGCGCAGCCGGTTAAGGGGCATGTTGCTGTTGCCGGCGTAGTACCCGGTGTGCAGCTTGACCGGCAGTTTGTACTCCGTGGCCTGGCGCACGCAGTAGTGGAAGAGGTGGTCCTGGATGGCCTTGTGCTCGGCATCGCTCAGGGCCTTGGCATCCTTCAGGTAACGGGCAAAGAGCGGGGCCGCCTCCTGGGCGCTCACCTGGGCGTAGTCGAGCTTGCGAGCATAGGCGCTCTGGTTCTTGACCGCAATGGCTCTGGGTCCGTAGGTGGCGAAGGACCAGTCGATGAGCTGGTGCCAATCCTCGAGGGAGTGCACCTCGCGGCCGGCGAGTTTGGCTACATAGAGCACGTCCAGGCCGGTGCTCAGGCGCACGAAGCTCAGGTCCTGGCATAGTAGTTCGGGCTGGGCCGTCTCCATGAAGAGGCCCTCCTCCAGGGAGTTGACCTGGCAATGCTCGACCAGGGAGACCTCTTTCAGGACGTGCTGGTAGTAGCCGGGCACAATCAGGGCGGCCACCCGGTCCGAGACCTCCTGCACGGTCTCGGCGCTCAGGTCGTCGATGCCGTAGAGCATACGCACGGACTCGCGCACGTTCTGCAGATAGCCGGTGTGCCGGGCCCGCTCATAATATTTGCCCACCAGCTTCCACTTGTCCTTGGGCGAAACATCCGGGCGAAAGAACTGCTGGTAATCGGCAGGCGGCAGGCCGGCCACCACCAGGTCCGAGTCGGCGTAGTGGCTCAGGAGCACGCTGAAGTCCTTGACCGTCCGCTCGGGCCGCGGGGAGTTCTCCGGCCGCTGGAGGCGGGTCGACTCCTCCAGCAGATGCTCGTGGGTATCGACAAAGGGGGTCTCCTCGACCAGTTGGGCAATCTCTTCGGCAAGGCCCATAGGGCTCCAGGGGGTTGGCGTGGCGGCCTCAATATATCAATTTCCCCGGATGGTATCCATCGGGAGGGCAGGCCATGCAATACGCTTTTGAGCTGGAATTCGGGGTGCGGGACTACGAGTGCGATCTGCAGGGGGTGGTCAACAACGCGGTGTATCTCAATTACCTGGAGCATACCCGCCACGAGTACCTCAAAACCCTGGGCCTGGACTTCGCCGGCCTGCACCGCCAGGGCTGCGACCTGGTGCTGACCCGTTGCGAGCTGGACTTCAAATCTCCCCTGCGCAGCGGCGACCTCTTCGTGGTGCGCCTGAACCTCTCCCGGGAGAGCCGGCTGCGCTTCGCCTTTTTCCAGGACATCTATCACCTGCCCGACCAGCGCCTGGTCCTCCAGGCCAAGGCCATCGGCACCGGCCTGATCGGCGGCCGCCCCGCCCTGCCTCCCCAACTGCAGGCCGTGCTCGCAGGAGGCGGCGGACCAAACCCCTAAGAGCGCCTAACGAAATGCCCTTTGGGCGTCGCGCGGCTGCGAGGCGCAGCGGACGGCATTGCCCTCATTCGGCGTAGCTATGATTCGCTACGCCTGCTGCCGCTCGACCCTTCGGGTTGGTGACCTTCGGTTGTGGGCGCCTTGCCGCTGCGCCCCTCGCTCGCGCTTGGGCCGACAACCCTCATTCCGTTAGGCGCTCTAAGGCACCGGCAGGATATGCAGCGTGTAGCGCTGCCTGGCCCGCTCCCCTTCCTGGTCATACACCTCGATCTCCACCTCCAGTTCCCCCACCTCTTCGGGCGTTCCCCGGACCAGCCCGGACTCCGCATCCACCTGCAGCCACCCCGGTCCCTCCACCAACCGGTAGCGCAGAGGCCCGCCCCGGTGGTGGAAATCGGCGCGGGCCCGATAGCGGTATTGGGCGCCGACGAACTCCTCGACCACCGGCGAACTGAGAAAACACAGGCCGGGAATATCGAGGCACCACACGTCGTTGGTCAGCGGCCAGGAGTTGCCGCCCACCACCCACAGCTTGCCGTCGTGGACGTAGGCCGAAAGCTCGTGGCGGGCCGACCAGATCTCGGGACAGGCCAGTTCCCGCCACTCGGCCCCGTCGGGCGAATACCAGACGTCGGCGAAGTTGTTCCAGGTCGGCTCGGCGCGGAACCCGCCCAGGAGCCACAGGCGGTTCCGGTAACTGAGGGCCGTGCTCCAGATCCGCCCCGGCCAGGGTGCCTCGTCCAGGGCCTTGGTCCAGTTCCGGCCGTCGGGGGAGGACCACACCTCGCGGTAGGCCTTGAAGGGGTGGTAGCTGGTGATGCCCCCGCCCACCAGCCACAACTGCCCCTGATGCACCGCCAGCATGCCGAACACCTGCCTGGGGGACCAGGCTGTTTGGGCGGTCTCCAGCATCCACTCCCGGCCATCGACCGAGGACCACACGTCGGCGTGCAGGGCCCCATTGCTCTTGCCGCCCAGCACCCACATGCGGCCGGCAAAGACCGCCCCGCCGGTGGCGTAGCGCCCTTTCCAGGGGGTCTGGTCGTTCACCTTCTCCCAGTGTGATCCGTCGGCCGAGGCGAAGAGGGTGCCGTCGTTGTCGGCCACCCACATGTGATCCCCGTACACCCAGTTCACCGGGATATTGATGCCGCTCGCCGAGGGGATCACGCCATCCTGGCGCCATTCCACCCCGTCGGCCGAACTCCACACATCGGCCACCAGGCCGGGGGTGTAGCCGCCGAAGAGCCACATGCGGTCCCTGAACACCACCTCCCCGGCCGAGTCGCGGGCGGACCAGGGGCCATGCTCCTGCACGCGCACCCAGGTGGGGGTGGGGTGGGCGCGGATCACCTTCACCTCGTACCCGCCCGGCTCCACCCTCAACACATTCCGCCCCACCTGCAAAGGCAGCGGGCTGGAGGGCTGGCCGCTGGCTGCCGGCGTCCCGTTCACCTGCAGGGCCGTGCCGCCCGCGCCGGCCTCGGCGGTGAGCGAGACGGTCCCGACGCCGTGAGCGACATACACCGTGTACTGCCGGCGTGCGGGGCTGAATCCGGGGGAGAGCTTGCCCGGGCTGATGGCCAGGGCTTTCAGGCTGGCTGTTTCCATGGCGACCTCCTCAACAGTAGTGCATCCACTCCCCAGCCTTGCCGGGTAGGTCCGCAAGAGACCCTTTGCATTCCTCCAGCGACTCGCCCACCAGCAGCAGGGAGATGAACTCCTGGGCCTGGGAAGGGTCGGTGGTGAACAGGACGCCCCGCGAGAGGTGCTCGCCCTTCATCTCGACGGGGAAGCGCCCCTCCAGATGAGCCGCAAACTGCGAGATGCCTCCCAGCCCGGCGCTCTCGCACTGGCGGCGGTTGAGGATCAGCCACAGCGCCGTGCGCGAAGCGTTCACCCGCCGGGCCAGGCCCAGGGCCACCCGGCCCATGGTGAAGCGGGGATTGATCTCGACGATGGGTTTGAGCCGCAGCTGCCCGCCCTGGCGGAAAACCAGGGCGTCCACCCCCAGGGGACCGGTGTACCCGGTCGCGGCGAGGCGGGCGGCCAGGTATCCAGTCAGGGTCTCCCAGAAACGCCAGAGCCGGCGCTGGTCGCGGCCCTCGCCGCAGAGGAAACGCCTTCCCTCCAGGTCCAATTCCCCGAGGGGCTGGCTGACGAAGGATCCGCAGTACTGGCCGCGGGCATCGGTGAGAAAACGCGTCCACCCCAGGAAGCGGGCCTGGCCCGGGGCCTGGATCTCGATCTGGGCCGACAGGTCCGCCACCTTCTCCAGCCAGGGCTCCACCACCACCTCGCCCTGCCCCTCCAGCAAACGGGCCACCTGCGCCAGCTGGTCGGCCCTGGGCTGCAGCGGTTCCAGGCGGACCTGGCTCTGACCGGCGGCGCCAAAGGCGCCTTTCACCACCACCCGCTCCCAGCCCTCGGCCGCCAGGCGGGCCACCTGGGTCTCGACCTCTTCCATACCAGCGCAGGCTCGGCCCACCACCTCCGGGCCGCCCAGCCAGTCTTCGCCGCAGGTGGGCAGGAAATCGCCCAGCGCCGACACACTCCAGGCTTTGGAGTAGAGGGATCGCCACTCCGCCCGCCACCCCTGCGGCACTGCCAGCAGCTGGCGCAGGGGCGCGGCGACCCGCTCCACCTGCGGGCTCCAGCCCCAGGGCCGCAGGTCGCGCAGTTTGCGCCGTGCCAGTTCACCGGCCAGGGGACTGCCGGGCGGGTGTTCCACCAGCTCGGGCACGGCATATCCGGCCCGGCCCAGGCGGCGCAGGAAAGGCAGCGAAGGCCGCCGGGGCACCAGCACCACGTCGTCGGGGGCGCACAGGTACAGGGGAAGGAGGGCCAGGTCCTCGGCCAGCTGCCGCACCGGCTGCGAGGGGGTGAACCCTGGGCGGATCACCTGGCTCTCGCATGAAGGGTCAAACCAGTACACCGAGGGACAGCGCCCCTTGGAGCGGGCGTAGAACTCCAGCTCATCGACGAAGGCCGCCGACAGCCCCGCCTCCAGCCGGCCCTGGCGGTTGAAGCCGATGCCCTTGGCGCGGCTGGGGGTGAGGGGCATCTGCAGCGCCTGCTGGTACGCCTCCCATTCGCTGAGCGCCGGATCGCGCCAGCGGTTGAACCAGAGCAGGCCGTGTTTGACGTGCCCGATCTCGTCCTGGTAGATGCGGTCGAGGATCAGGGCGGTGTCGCCGTCGCCCAGTTTCTGGTACGCAGCGGCATAGTGTCGGGCATAGTCGAGGTTGGCCTGCTCCAGGGTAAGGCTGAGGCGGGCGACGAAGTCCATCGGGCTGGGCGAGGGGGCGATGGCCCGCCAGAAGAAATCGCTGACCGGGATTTGCCCGAACGCGATGCCCTCCTGGGCCAGCCGTTCCAGGTACATCCGCAAGTGGTCCTGCTCATCCTTGAGGGTCTGCACCAGGCCGCGCCGAAATTTGTCGGGAGCGTCGGGGAAACGCAGGAGGGCCAGGGCCAGCAGCTCGAGGGCCAGCAGCTCGTGGTTGGCGAAGAAGTGCAGCACCAGGCCGCGCTCCTTCTCGGTGTGGAGCTGCCGCAACTCGGCGAAGCGCACCCGCTGGCGCTGGTGATAGCGGTCCAGGGCCAGAAGCGCGGGACGGCCCGGCGCCGCGGGCAGGGCAATGGCCGGCCCCGGAGATTCGTCCTGGTACTGATCCAGGGGGAGCAGCTTGTCGTCGAGGGTGTCGCCGAAGAGGACGCGCTCGGCGAAGCGGCGTATTTCCATGAACCAGATCGATCCCTACTTTCAAGGCGCATGCTTTCCGTAGAAAATACCAAAAAGCCAGCACCTGACCACGCCAGAAAGGACCCCCTATGAAAATCACCGGCGTCGAACTCGCTGACCTCCATGTGCCCTTCACCCCCCACACCGACCGGCACCTCAAGTACTGGCTGCCCCACTGGCACATCGTGCAGATCTGCAAGATCACCCTCGATAACGGGGTCGTCGGCTGGGGCGAGACCATCCCCAACTACACCTGGGCCCGCGTCCCCGAGAACATCGCCGAGCGCATCGTCGGCCGCTCTCCCGGCGATCTGCTCTGGGAGGACAGCCTGGGCGCCGGGGTGCAGATGGCCCTCTTCGACGCCGTGGGCAAGGCCCTGGGCACCCCCGTGTACCGCCTCTTGGGCGCCAAGGTGCGGGAGTGGTGTCCCCTGTCCTGGTGGGCCATGGACATGCCCCCAAAGGACTGGGCCATCCAGTGCGCCGATGCCGCGGCACAAGGGTACATGAGCGCCAAACTCAAGGCCCGCACCTGGTACGACCTGCACGCCGCCGTGCAGGCCATCATCAAGAAGGTCCCGCCCCAGTTCAAGCTCGACTTCGATTTCAACGGCACCCTCGACAATGCCGCCAACGCCGTGGGTTTCATCAAGAGCCTGGAACAATACCCCCAGGTGGCGATGATCGAGACCCCCATCCCCCACGGCGACGTGGCCGGCAACCACCACATCCGCTCGCGCATCGACCGGCCCGTGGCCCAGCACTGGGGCGACCCGCCCATCATGACCGCCCTCAGCCAGGAGACGACCGACGGCTTCGTGGTCGGGGCCGGGGCCCAGGGCCTGCAGCGCCAGGCCATTGCCTGCGACCTGGCCAACAAGCCCTTCTGGCTGCAACTGGTGGGCACCGGCATCACCACCACCTGGGCCGCCCACATGGGGGCGGTGCACCGCCAGGCCAAATGGCCGGCCGTCACCTGCATGAATATCTGGGAAAGCCAGCTCCTCACCCACCCCATCGAGCTGCGCGGTGGCTATTACCGCGTGCCCGAGGCCCCGGGGCTGGGCATTGAGATCGACCTCAAGGCGCTCAAGAAATACCGGGTGGATTATTCCTGGGTGGACCCCCCGCGCCACGTGTACCGCTACACCCGGGCCAGCGGCGAGGTAACCTACTACGGCTGCGGCAAGGAAGCCCTCTGCTGGATCTACCCCCGCGACGCCATGCCCATCGCCGAAGCCGGCTCCAATCTCGATGTCTGGGAGGACGACGGCACCCGCGAGTTCGCCAAGGTGTATGAGGCGGTCCAGAATGACCACACCCTGCGGCGGGTGGAGAAGGGGAAGAAGAACAAGAAAAAGTAGGCCAAGTAATAGTCCGACTTTTGCCACGACAAGCGGCGCGGGGATGACCCCGAAGGTTTTTCCCGGGGGGCGGCTACGGAGGGAAGGATGCGGGAGGGATGGCGTGGAGAGCGGGGCGAGCAGGGTGGCAAGTCCGCGCCTGGGGAAAACCCGGAGTGGGTCACTCCGCGACGCGCCTTGGAAGCTAGACGCAGCAATACGAGTAGAGCCGGGCGTTGTGCAGGTGGAAGCGCAGCCTGATGGGCCGCTGGCGCAGCGGTCCCAGGCTGGACTGCCCCTGCCAGCGCACCGGTGCCGCCACCGCATCCACCGACAAGGGCACGCAGTCCTCCAGCCCAAAGCCGGGCAGTGGCCGGCCCTCCTCGTCCAGACACTCCACCCCCACCTTCCCGTAGTCCGCCTTCAGGTTGAGCCGCAACTCCTCGCCCTCGGCACGCAGCAAGGTGGTCGTCAGCCGGCCCCCCTCGTAGCTGGCGCTCACCGAGGCAAAGCCATCCACCCGCAGCCTGGCCAACCCGATGGACATGGTGCGCCGGTCCTGGTCCGAGGCGATGCGCGGGTCGAATTCGGCCGGCACCTTGTTGTGCCGCCGCGCCGTGCCCCGGTAGTAGATGAAGAGCTGGTCCCCTACCCGGATGGGCGGCGCCCCGGTGAGAAGCAACTGGAAGCGATCCCACTCCCCCACCTGCCCCAGATCCACCAGCGGTTCCCCCGGGATCCGCGCCCAACCCTCCCCGTCGCGGCTGCTCAACAGTTGCAGGGCCTGGGTCTGAGTCACGGGCCCCTTGTCGAAGTGGGTGAGGATTCCCAAATACTGATCGCCGTACACGAAACCCGTGTTGTTGTACAGCCCTTCCTCGTCGTGTAACGCCGTCAAAAAGGGTTTGGGCGGCGTCCAGTGGACGAAATCCTCACTCCAGCTCAGGAGCCGGCTCGCCCCGCCCCGCAGGAAGGCCGCGTACCGCCCCCTCAGGGTGTCGATCATCAGGGACTGCGCGTCCCCCACCGGCCCCAGGTCCGCGGTGCCGGGCCGCGGGTGATAGTGGAACACCGGCTCCGGAGTGTGATGCCAATCCAGCCCATCGGGAGAGGTGGCCGTGTAGATGCCCGCCAGGGGTCCATCCCAGTCGTAGCTCGACCAGCCGATGGCCTTGTACCGGCGGGCCGGGTCCGGGTCGGCCGGGTCCTTGAGCATGGTCTCAAAGTGGTCCTGGCCTTCGTGGTGGGAAGCAGGGATGACGATGTTGTTCTCCACCGAACCCAAAGCCTCGTGCCGCTTGAGGGAAGGCCGCCACCAGTGGATGCCGTCCTCTGACAAAGCCAGGCACTGCACATGCCCCGCGCCGGGGGCATAGAAGCCGGCCATGTACCAGGCTTTGAAGAGTCCTTCCCTCTCGTCGTAGATCACCGCAGCGGTCATGCCCGGGTGCTGCTCCCAGGGCGCTTCCTGCTTTAGCACCGGATGAGCGCCGTGTTTCCGGGCCTGGTGGTACTGGCGGGTGATATTCTCGCGGCGCTCCACGTCGCGGAAATCGACGAAGAGCCTGGGCGTTGCGCTCAGCCGTCCGGGTTCGGCCATGACTCAGTTCTGGGTCGGCCGCAGGTTGAGCAGCACCAAGAGCCAGGTCCGGCTCCAGTACGCACTGTTGATGTAGGGATTCTCCGCCGAAGGCCAGTTGGTCCAGTAGGTCTGGTTGTGGGCGATGCGGTGGGGCCACTGCACCAGCGGGATGGAGGGCAGCTCGGTTAGCCAGATGTCCATGAGCTGGCGGTACAGCTCCATCATCTCCGGCGAGTCCTCCGGCACCTGGCTCATGCGGTCGATCAGGGCGTCGAAACGCGGGTTTTTCCAGCGCCAGTACTGGTCGGCCGGCTCGCCGGTGGGCCGCACGAAGCGGCTGTGGTAGTGGCTCAGGGCAAAGTACGGATCGCGCAGGGAGCTGAAATTGCCGAAGAGAAAGGCCCGGGCCGTGCCCTGGGCCAGGCGGGTGGAGTAGTCCGAGGTCATGCGGAAGGAGGCGTCGAAGCCGGCCTTTTTGAGCTGGGCGACCAACACCGGGGTCAGGTCCTGGAAGTGGGAAAAGATGTCGATGACGAAGTTAAAGGGCTTGCCTTCTTTCTCCCAGAACCCCTCTCCCTGCCGGGTCCAGCCCTTGCGGCGCAGGATCTGAGCGCTTTCCTCCAGGTCGAAAACCCCCACCTCGTGGCGGGCCGCCAACTCCAGGCCGGGGGCGAAGTACTTCTTCATCTGCGGCACCTCGGGCAGGGGCAGCACGGTCCAGTCCCCCGAGTTCTGCCAGCCGATCTCCACCAGTTGCTGGCGGTCGATGGCGTAGCCGATGGCCCGGCGGATCTCCGGGTCGCTGAAAGGCTCCTCCAGGTCATTGAAACCCAGGGAGATGGGCCACCAGGTGATGTAGCTGTACGGGGGCTTGCGGCCGGTCCAGGTGATGACATTGGGGTTCTGCTCCAGCACCGAGGTGATGTTGGAGGGCCGCAGCTCAGCGCTGGTGTCCAGGGTGTTGGCGATCAGGTTCTGCACCCGCTTGGCTTCATCCATGTACGGCAGGTAGATCAGGCGCTCCACCTGGGGCAAAGGGTGGAACCCCAGCTGGGCCGCCCACCAGTCCGGCCGCAAGTCCCAGATGCGCTGCGCCGGCTCCGACAGGGCGAGGCAATAGGGGCCAGTAATCACCGGCCAGCCCTTGCTCATCTCGAAATTGGCAAAGACCTTCGGGTCCTGCCCCTGCCAGATGTGGGCCGGCACGATGGGCAGCCCCTGGTCGCCGCTGTGGATGAAGTAATTGTACAGGAAGCGCGGATTGGGGGAGGTCAGGGTGATGCGGGCCAGGTACTCGTCGACAGCTACCACTTCTTTTACCCAGGTGGCCATCTCCGTCGAGTAGAGTAGTTCCGGGGCATGGGCCTTGAGCATGTCGATGGTGAAAACCAGGTCGCGCGCAGTCCAGGGCTGGCCATCGCTCCACTTCACCCCTTTGCGGATCTGGATATCGACCTGGGTGTAGTCGGCGTTGAAGCGAAAGCTCTCGCCGATCCAGGGAATGGGCTGGGCGTTTTCCTGGTACGCGTTGAAGAAGAAGAGAGGCTCGTAGAGGAAGTTGTACCCGATGCGGGATATGCCCCCAGGCACAAAAGGGTTGAAGGCGTCGTAGTCGACGATCTGGCCGGCGCAGGTGTTGGGCTCGATGCAGTCCATGACCAGGGTGCGGTTGCGTGGCACATCCTTCAGTCCCCGCGTAGGAGCAGGGGCGTTTTTCTCGGGCTGCCCGCCGCAGGCCAGCAGGCAGGCGGAGGCCAGCGTCAACAGAAGGTACTTCACAGCCGCGCTCCTTTTTTCAAAGGTACTTTCCATACAACAATCCCAGCCGTTCTTTCACCCTCGTCGGGATCGCTTCCCGCGCGGTGATGATGGCGAAGCGGGCGGCGCTCAGGCACTTGCAGTCCGAGGTGGCCGGCAGCAGGCGGGCCACCTCGGCCACCGTGGCGTTGGCGAGGGCGGCGTTGGCCTTGAGAATGGCCAGCACCGCCTCCACGGACACGTCCTCCTCGGTCTCGTGCCAGCAGTCGTAGTCCGTGCCCATGGCCAGCATGGCGTAGCACATCTCGGCCTCCCGGGCCAGCTTGGCCTCGGGCAGGGCAGTCATGCCGATCACTGAGGCGCCCACCTCGCGCCGGTAGAAGTGGGACTCGGCCCGTGTGGAGAACTGCGGCCCCTCCATGCAGATGTACACCCCCCCCTCGTGGACCGTGGCCCCCTTGGCGCGGGCAGCGCGGGCGACGATCTGCCCCAGTTCCTCGCAGAAGGGATCGGCGAAACCCACGTGGCCGGCGATCCCGTCGCCGAAAAAGGTGGAGGCCCGCACCCCGCGGGTGCGGTCGAAGAGCTGGTCGGGCACCACCATGTCCCCTGGTTTGATGTGCTCTTTCATGATCCCCACCGCGCTGACCGCCAGCACGTGGGTGACACCCAACTGTTTGAGGGCGTGGATATTGGCCCGGTAGTTCACCTCCGAGGGCAGGAGCCGGTGCGCCCGGCCGTGGCGGGGCAGGAAGAGGACCTGCCGGCCGCTGATCCGCGCCTCGACCACCAGGTCCGAGGGCCGGCCAAAGGGGGTGCCCAGGGAATGCTCCTGTACCACCTCCACCCTTTCCATTTGGTACACCCCCGACCCGCCGATCACCCCCATCACGACTGCCTTTGTTTCTTCCGCCATCTGTCCTTTCTCCTGAGAAAGTGCCCAAAGATAATACTTATATTTGCCCAATCCAACGCTTATGACCCCCCCACTGCTCACACTCGCCGTCCGCGACCTGGTCGCCTTTGCCCTGCGCTCGGGCAACCTCGAGAAAGGAGGCTTCGGGAGTCCGGACCGTGCCGCCGAAGGCACCCGGCGCCACCAGCAGGTGCAGCGCTCTCGCCCCCCCGCCTACCAAAGCGAGGTGCCCATCTCGCACCTGGTGGAGACCGAGGATTTCGCCCTGGTAGTCAGCGGCCGCATCGACGGCCTGCTGGTCGAGGAGGAGCAGGTGCTCATCGAGGAGATCAAGACCACCTACACCGCCCTCGACGAGTTGGGGGAAAACCCCCACCACTGGGCCCAGGCCAAGATCTACGCCCATTTCTTCGCCGACCAGCACGAGCTGGACCAGATCCAGGTCCAGCTGACCTACGTTCATCTGGACACTGGCAAGCTGAAAGAGGAGTGCCGCCCCTGCCAGGCCGCCGAACTGGCCGCGTTCTTCCAGGCGCTGTTAGAGCGGTACCTGCGCTGGATGAAACAGTACCTGGCCTGGTGCAGCCAGCGCGACCTGTCCATCCAACAGCTCCAGTTCCCCTTTCCAGACTTTCGCCGGGGCCAGAACACCCTGATGGGCGCCGCCTTCCGCGCCATCGAGGGCCAGGGCCGGCTCTTCGCCCGGGCTCCCACCGGCATCGGCAAGACCATCTCCACCCTCTTTCCCGCCCTCAAAGCCCTGGGCGCTGGGCACGTGGCCAAGATCTTTTACTTGACCGCCAAGACCAGCGGCCGGGCCATCGCCGAGAAGGCCGTCGCCGACCTGCGCACCGCGGGCCTTCGGTGCAAGAACCTCACCCTCACCGCCCGCGAGCGGATCTGCTTCAACGCCCGCGAGGGCCATCCCTGCGACGTGCAGCAATGCGAGTATGCCCTCGGCTACTACGACCGCGTCGAGGGGGCCTTGGAGGAACTCTTCTCCCACGACGCCATCCCCCGGACCTGGGTCGAGGAGGTGGCGCGCAAACACCGGGTCTGCCCCTTTGAACTGTCGCTGGACATATCGCTGTGGGCCGACGTGATCATCTGCGACTACAACTATGCCTTTGACCCGCGCGCATACCTCAAGCGCTTTTTCTTTGAGGAGGGCGGGCAGTACGCCTTTCTCATCGACGAGGCCCACAACCTGGTGGACCGGGCCCGGGAGATGTTTTCCGCCGCACTGAGCCACCTGACCATCGCCGGCCTGCGCCGCCGGATCAAGAAGGAGCACCCCGGCCTTAAACGCGCCCTCAAGGGGATCGACGAATATCTGACCGGGGCCGCCCAGCGCTGCGCCGAACTGGGACAGCCCTGGGTGGAGCGGGAGCTGCCCCACGACCTGATGCCGCTGCTGCCCGATTTTCTCGAAAGGGCCGAGCAGGCCCTGATCCGCGACTTGGACGCCCCCTATCGCGAGGAATTGATCGAGCTCTATTTTGAGGTGCTGGGCTTCCAGCGCATCGCCGCGCTCTTCGGCCCCAACTACGCCACCTATGCCGAGCCAAATCGGAAAGATCTGCGCCTCAAGCTCTTCTGCATGGACCCTGCCCCCCAGTTGCGCGAGGCCCTGCGGCGGGGCGCCTCGGCCGTCTTTTTCTCCGCCACCCTCACCCCCCTCGAATACTTCCGCCAGGTCCTGGGCGGCGAAGAGGAGGATGCCCTGCTCGACCTGGAATCCCCCTTCCCGGCCGAGCATTTTCAGCTCTTGCTGGCAGACCACCTCGACACCTCGTACAAGGGCCGGGGCCAGAGCTTCGACAAGGTGGCCGAGTCCATCGCCGCCCTCATCAGCCAGCACTCCGGCAATTACCTGGCCTTCTTCCCCTCCTACCAGTACCTGCAGGAGGTGTCCAGCCGTTTCCACACAGCCCACCCGGACGTGGAGATCCTGGTGCAGAACAGCGGCATGAATGAGCGACAGCGGGAGGAATTCCTGGCGGTCTTCGACGCTGAGAACCCCGACACCCTGGTGGGCTTTGCGGTGATGGGCGGGGTCTTCGGCGAGGGCATCGATCTGGTGGGCGAGCGACTAGTAGGGGCCATCGTGGTGGGGGTGGGCCTGCCCCAGGTCTGCCTGGAGCGCGAATTGGTGCGGGCGTACTACGACGAGCAGGGATTGGCCGGCTTCGACTTCTCCTATACCTATCCGGGCATGAACCGGGTGCTACAAGCGGCTGGCCGGGTGATCCGCTCCCCGCAGGACCGGGGTCTGGTCCTGTTGGTGGACCGCCGCTTCGGTTGGACCAACTACCGCCGCCTCTTCCCCCCCCACTGGCAGAACCTGAGCGCGGCCCGCACCCCGGAGCACATCAGCCTGAAGGCCAAGCGCTTCTGGAATCCGCCGGCCTGAGCCGCAGTCTCAACTCGAACCAGACCACCACCGCCAAAGCCGCCAACAGCACCGGGATGGTCCCCCGGTTCAACGCCTCCCAGCCCACCTGTTCCTCCAGCGGCCCGCAACTCAGCGTGCTCAGCACCAGGGACCCGTACACGGCGAAGTCGTTGAGGGCCTGCACCCTTGTGCGCTCCCAGGGCTCGTAGGTGGTGGTCAAAAGGGCGGTGGCGCTGACAAAGAGAAAATTCCAGCCCACCCCCAGCAAGGTCAGGCCCACCAGGAAGTACTCCAGTCCCAGGCCGCTAACCCCCACCCCAGCCGCCCCCAGCAAGAGCACCAGCCCGGCCAGCATCATTCGGATCTCGCCGAAGCGGCCGATCAGGTGCCCGGTGAAGAAAGCCGGCACGTACATGCCCAGTACATGCCACTGTATCACCTGCGCGGTGTCGGCAAAGGGGTGATGGTGCCGGCCCATGCACAGAGGGGTGGCGTTCATCAGCAGCGACATGATAAACCAGGCCAGCACCCCCCCGAACAGGGCCAGCATACAGGCGGGCTGCCGGGCGATCTGCCAGAGGGGCCGACCTTCGCGGGCCTGTTCCCCGGCCGAGGGCAGGGGCAGATGCACCAGCAGGATGAAGCCCAGGCTCAGGAGCTGTAGGATCAGGATGCAGGCAAAAGGCCCGGCAAAGGGCTCGTCCCAGGACCATTCCCTCGACCACACCGCCAGCAGCGACCCCAGCAGGGCCGCCACGATGCCTCCCCCCATTACCAGGGAGATGGCCCGGCTCTTGAGGTGGGTGTCTACCGCCTCGGCCGCGGCAAAGCGGTAATAGGTGGCAAAGCCGCCGGCCACCCCCACGCCCGCGGCGCCCGCGCACAACATCCAGAAATCGGCCCGCAATACCCCGGCAAGGGCCAGGGCCGCGCCCAGGGCGCCCAACACCGCGCCCAGCGAGAAACCCAGGCGCCGGCCCCGCCGCCGCATGAGCCGGGCCGCCGGCACCGCCGCCAGCATGGTGCCGACCGGCACCAGGGCCAGGGGCAGAGTGTCCAGCCCGGGGCTGGGCGCCATCTGCCGGCCCAGCAGGGCCATGACCGTCAGCATGATCACGGTGGTGGTGCGGGTGCAGGACTCGCTGGCGAAGAGCAGGAGGAGATTGGGGTAAGGATTCAAGGCAGAGGGATCTCCCCAGGGTTGGCGGTGGCCCCAAATATAACTTGACCGCCACTGTTCGGCGCGGTATCGTATCTGCCCAAGCAGCACCATACTTGTCAGCAGGAGGGATGAGTCATGGCGGGCATGGGCAGAGCGGCGATTCTGGACCATGTCAAAAGGCAGATCACCATTGCCGAGGTGCCGGTCCTCGACCCTGGAACAGGGGAGGTCCTGGTGCGCCAGAGCATGTGCGTATTCTGCGGGACCGATGTCCACATGTTTTAGGGGCACTTCCCCAATACCCGCTTCCCCCTGGTCCTGGGACACGAGATCCTCGGGCACATCGAGCGCCTGGGAAAAGGCGTCGCCGCCGATTACATGGGCGAGCCGGTAGCCGAGGGCGACCTAGTGGCCGTGGTGTTGGGCGTGGCCTGCGGTGCTTGTTATTTCTGCGCCGTGCTGCGGGAGCCGGGCCTGTGCGCCCAGGGCGCGGCCCGCGCAGCCGGCGTCCACCAGACCATCGTCGGCGGCGCCCCGGCCTCGCGCCTGGAGCTGGCCGAGGAGTTCGTGGCTGACCTGACCATCGACATCGAGAAGGTACCCGATTCGGCCGAGCGCATCGCCTTGGTGAAGGAGGCCACGCCGGGGGTGTACGGGCCGGACGCGTTGTTCGAATGTACTGGCGTGCCCCAGTCTCTTCCCAAGAGCATCCGGATGCTCCGGCGGGGCGGCACCTACGTCGAGAGCGGCCACTTCACCAATGCCGGGGATGTCACCCTCAACCCCCACTTTCACTTCGTCCGCAACCACATCACCCTGGTCGGGGTCTGGGTCAGTTCCCTATCCCATTTTGTGCGAGGCGGGCCCATTCTCGAATCGGGCCGCTATCCTTTTGAAAAGATGGTCTCCCACCGCCTGCCCCTGGAGGGGCGGGGCGATGCCATCCAGCCCCTCTCGACCAATCACCGCCTCAATAAGGTGGAGGCCCGCAAGATCGCCATCCTCGCCCATCCCAAGGAGTCCTGAGATGGACGGCATCCACGACCTGGGGGGCATGCAGAGCTTTGGCCCGATCCGGCGCGAGGTAGGGGAACCGGTCTTTCATGAGGAGTGGGAAGGACGGCTCTACGCCATGCGGATGGCCACCCGGTTGCAAAATCCGGGCAACCTGCGCCCCCACATCGAGCGGATGGCGCCGGGCCAGTATCTTAACTCCTCTTACTATGAGAAATGGTTACACGCCTGGACCCAGATCCTTGTGCAAAACGGCGTGCTGACCGAGGAGGAGTTGCGGGACCGCGAGGCAGCGCTCGCCGCCGACACTGGCACCCCCCTGCCCCGGCGCGAAGACCCGCACCAGGCCCGCCAGGCCCTGGAGCGGCTGCGCCAACCTCAACCCCTCCAGCGAGCAGCGACCTCTCAACCCCGCTTCCGCGTCGGCGATCTGGTGCAGACCCGCCATTTCCACCCGCCCGGCCACACCCGCCTACCCCGGTATGCACGCGGCCGGCAGGGCGCAGTGGTGAAGTTCTACGGCTTTCATGACTACCCCGACGAAGACGCCGCGCCCCGGGTCCAGCCCCTGTACGCCGTGCGCTTCGCCGCCCGGGAGTTGTGGGGCGAATCCGCCGAACTAGACAGCGCCGTGTACCTGGATATTTGGGAGAACTACTTAGAATGACCCACGACCATGATCACCACCATAAATCCCCCGCCACCCTGCGCACCCGGGTCCTCGAATCCCTGCTGGTGGAGAAGGGCCTGGTTAGCACCGACACCATCGACGCGGTGGTGCGGGCGTACGAGCAGGACATCGGCCCACTCAACGGCGCCAGGGTGGTGGCCCGGGCCTGGACCGATCCGGCGTACAAAAAGCACCTTTTGGAGGACGGCACCGCGGCCATCGCCGAACTGGGCTATACCGGCCGGGGGGGCGCTGAGATGGTGGTGCTGGAGAACACCTCGCAGGTCCACAACGTGGTGGTCTGCACACTGTGCTCCTGCTACCCCTGGCCGGTGCTGGGCCTGCCCCCGCCCTGGTACAAGTCCTACGAGTACCGCTCGCGGGTAGTACGCGAGCCGCGCACCGTGCTGCGGGAGTTTGGGCTGGAACTGCCGGCCAAGGTGGAGGTGCGGGTGTGGGATAGCAACTCTGAGGTGCGCTACATGGTCCTGCCCCAGCGGCCTCCGGGCACCGAAGGTCTGGACGCCGAGGCCTTGGCCGCCCTGGTCAGCCGCGATGCGATGATCGGTGTGGCTAACGTACAGGCGCCCTGAGATGAGCGCCCGGAAAACACCCCTTGACGAACTGGACCTGCCCCGCCAGAACGGCGAACTGGCGTTCGATGCCCCCTGGAAAGCCCGGGCCTTTGGCCTAGCCGTGGCTCTCGGCGAAAATGGGCTCTACGCCTGGAAGGAATTCAGCCAGGTCCTGGCCGCCCATACCGCTCTTGCCGAGCAGCAGGGCGAGGACGAAGCCTACTACGAGCGCTGGCTCAATTCCCTGGAACATTTGGCCTTGGAAAAGGGATTCGTGACGCCCGCCGAACTGGAAGCCCGCGCCGCCGAACTAGCAGCCCAGGACGAACACGCGCACTAATTGATCCCAGGGCCGCGGGAGTGCCCTGGAGGCGGCTTCTGGGGGAGTAGTTGGGGCGAGCGTAGTTTATGGAGCGAGGTGGCGCAACGCCCCAATGTATAAGGCGTTGCGGGGGTGGAGGGGATGGGATGGGCGCGATACCATATAGAAGCTGTCCCAGGTCCGGGACTGCAGAAACGCCGGAATGGGCACCCCGCGGACCTGCGAGCGGGGCTGCAAGTCCGCGCCTGGAGAATGACCGGAGTGGGTCGCTCACCGACGCGATCAGAGCCCCAGCACCGTCACCACCTGGTCCTTCTCGATGCGAAGGCCCTTGAGCCGGCGCCTGGCCTGGCCCTCTTTCAGTTGGTAGACCGGCAGACTGTCCAGATGGGCGGTCACCAGCGGGCCCACCACCTTCTCCACCTGCCGACAGAAGATCTCGGGCATGTCTTCCAACTGAAAGCGAAAAAGCCGTGGCCCCACCAGCACCAGGGACCCCGTCCGCGCCTGGTACGCGAGGCCGCTGTCCAGGGCCACCTCGCCCTTGTACTGCACCCCCGGCATACCCGCCTCCAGCGCTAGATGCAAGCCCACCCGGTCGGCGCCCGGCTCCAGCGTGAGCATTGGCGAACTGAAGCTAACCGCGAAGAGCAACACCTTGGTCTCAAAGGGGAAATGGGTGTCGAGCCGCTGCTGCAACTTCTGTCGGGGAACGCTTACCCCCAACTGAAAGGGGCCGGCGCAGCCCGCTAGGATCAACAACAACAGCCAGAGGGCGACCCGTCTCATCTCAGGCTCCCGGTTTCCAGCCCAGCGCGGCAAAATTCTTGTTGCTGAGGGCTCTGATCCGGTGGGCCTTGGCCCTGGCCTCCTCCATTTCGGCCCGCAGGTCGTCGGGCCAGTACAGCCGGCCCTCCCGCACCGTCAGCACCGGATCGAGGCGGAAACGGCCCTGCTCGCGCTCGCCGTGTACGTCGGCAAAGGTGAACTCCCCCTCACGCACCACCAGCGCCGCCAGGTCCGCCACCCGGCCAACCTCCAGGCTGCCTAAGTCCGCGCTGCGGCCGATGGCCGCGGCCGCGGCGGCGGTGGTCTGCCGCACGATCTCCTCCAGGGGAATGCCCAGGTTGAGCAGCTTGGAGGCGGTCTCAGGCAGGCTGAACACCGTGGTCTCCAGGCTGTGGGAATGCCAGTCAGTGCTGATGGCGTCGGAGGGGAACCCCTGGGCCAAAGCCTCCTTGGCCACCGAGTAGCGGAAGCTGCCTCCGCCGTGGCCCAGGTCGAAGACAATCCCCCGTGCCCGGGCCTGGCGCACCTGCTCCAGCACCCGGCCTTCCTCGCCGAGGATGCCGCCCCCGTGACCCTGGTAGCAGTGGGTGATGATGTCACCCGGCCGCATCAGGTCGAGGATCTCGGGCAGGGGCGGGCCGGCCCCGATATGCACCATCACCGGCGTCCGGGTGTATTCGGCGGCCTTGACGGCCAGACGCAGGGGCTCCACGCCGTTGGGGCCGATCTGGAACCCGCCCTGCCGCACCTTGACCCCCACGCAGACCTCGGCCCAATGGTGGATCACAAAGGCGGTGCGCTCTGGGTCACCGTAGCGCAGATCCTCCATCTCGCCCAGCGGTCCATAGGTCAGGCCGATGCCGCTGATGTGGACAAAGGCCAGCATGCGGGTGCGGGCGCGGCTGGCGATATAGTCGTAAAAACCGGCGAAATTGGCCCAGCCCACAGAGCCGGCATCGACGATGGTGGTGACGCCGGTGGCCAGGCAGAAGGCGTCGGCATCAATGCCCCAGGTGGTGGCCCCGGGGTAGATATGGGCATGGATGTCGATCCAGCCAGGGGTGAGAATGCGGCCGTTCAGGTCGAGGCGCTGGCGGGCCCGCCCCTCAATGCGGGGCTCCACCGCCGCGATTCTCCCCCCTGTGATGGCCACCTCCCGCACTGCGTCGAGGCCCTGGGCCGGGTCGATGACCCTGGCTCCGGTGAGGATCAGATCGTACATGCCGCCTCTCCCTTGACGTACTCCTGCGATCCCCTGTTATTTGAATCTTTTGCCGCTCAAATTTAGGGCGGCCCTCTCACTCAGTCCACTGGAGGAAGGTCTTCGATGAACGTCCCACCTGACCACGGCATCCGCGTTCCGCCCGAGGAGCTGCGGCCCCTGGTCGCCGCGGTCTTTGAAAAAGCCGGCGTTTCAACCGCCGATGCCGCGCTGATCGCCCAGCTACTGGTCCTCACCGACCTGCGCGGGGTTTTCAGCCACGGCACCCGCTACACCCAGAGCTACACCGAGATGATGCTCGACGGCAAGGTCAACCCCCGGCCCATGCTGCGCCCCCTCAACCAGACCGAAACCACCCAGGTGCTCGACGGGGACGGGGGCATGGGGCATTTCCCCTGCTATCACGGCGCCCTGTGGGCCATCGCGCAGGCCAAGAAGCACGGGGTTGCGGCCCTGACCACCCGCAATCACTTCCACTTCGGCGCGGCTAGCAAGTACTCGCGCCTGGCCCTGGAACACGACCTGATCGGCCTGGCCATCTCCTCCCACCGCTTCTTCCCCAAGCCTGAGAACAGGGTGCTGGGAGCCGGCGGCGGCTCGCCCATGAGCATCGCCATCCCCGCCGGCTTACAGCCGCCCCTGGTGCTGGACATGGGCGCCTATTTCCTGCCCTATTCCGACGACCTGTTCGGCCAGTTCCCCGCCACCTTCTTCAAAGGGCTGGGGCTGGCCGCCCTCTTCCAGGCCCTAGGCGGCATCCTGGCCGGCATTTACAAGCCCGAGGTCCAGGCCCCCCTCTCCAGGTGGGAATCCAACCAGGGCTCCTTCATCGTCATGTTCGACATCAAGCGCTTCATGCCGATGGACGAGTTCAAGAAAGAGATGGACCGCTACATCGGCGAGGCCCGCCGGATGAAACCTTTCCCTGGGCAAGAGCGGGCCGAACTGCCCGGCGGCCTAGAATGGCAGCGCCAGGAGGAATACAGCCGCGAGGGCATCCCCGTCGCCCCGGACCACCAGCAGTCCCTGGAGGAAATCGCGGCGAAACTGGGCGTCGCCACCCCCTTTGCACGCTACGCCCACACCCGTTTCGGCGCTTGAGGAGGAGTCATGGCCAAGTCCTGTGTCTTCACCCGGTGCGAGATCGAATTCGAGGATGCCCTCACGGCCCGCGCCCTCTTTGAAAAGGCCGGCTGCGAACTGGTCTTTCGCCCGCCCCTACCCGGCTGGCCTGACGAGGACACCCGGGCGCAACTGGCCGGCGTCCACGCCCTCCTGGCCGGCAACGAGCGCATCGACGCTCGCACCCTGGAAGGGGCCGACCAGCTCAAGATCGTCGCCCGCAACGGGGTGGGATACGACCGGGTGGACCTGGAGGAGTGCACCCGGCAAGGGATCATGGTCACCAACACCCCCGGGGCCATGGCCGACGCCGTGGCCGACCTGGTCTTTGCCCTGCTTTTGACCCTGGTGCGCCAGACCGCCGCCGGGGACCGCTGCATCAAAGGCGGGGGCTACGGGGTGGCAATGGGCGAGGACCTGTCGGCCATGACCCTGGGACTGGTGGGCTGCGGCCGCATCGGCGCCGAGGTGGTGCGCCGGGCCCTGGGCTTCAAGATGCGGGTGCTGGTCTGCGACCCGTGGGTGGATGCGGCGAGGATCAAGGAAATGGGCGCGGCGCCGGCCTCGCTGGACGAGTTGCTCACCCAGGCCGACGCCCTCACCCTCCACACCCCGCTCACCCCGGAAAATCAGAACATGGTGAACGCCGGCTTCCTGGGCCGCATGAAGAAGGGGTCCTACCTGATCAACACCGCACGGGGGGGATTGGTGGACGAGCCGGCACTGATCGCCGCCCTCGGGAGCGGCCACCTGGCCGGGGCCGGCCTGGACTGCCAGGCCAGCGAGCCGCCCAAGGGGACTTCGCTGGAACTGGTAAAGCTGGAGAATGTGATCGCCACCCCGCATTCGGGCTCCAGGACCCTGGCCGCCCGCAAGTGCATGGCCCTGATGGCCGCCCGGTCCATTATCGACTGCCTGGAGGGCCGCGCTCCCGAGCACCTGCTCAACAAAGAGGTGCTGGAGCAACTGAAGAAATAATTCAGCCCAGCTCGACCCGCCGGCCAATACGCGAGGACTCCCGCACCGCCTCGATGATCTCGAGGGTGCCGGTGGCGTAGGCGCCCGTGGCGATGAGCGCCACTCCGTCTAGAATACAGTCGTGGAAGTGCTCAATGGCCGGGGCGAAGGGCATGGTGCCCGTGTCGAAGGACAAGACCTCGTCCTTGCCCCCGGCGTGTACCGCGATCTGGCTCTGCTCGCCCGGGTGATAGGGCTTGGATACCTCGATGTACCCGCTCTCGCCAAAGAGCACCGCCGCCTGCCCACCGGGCGCGTCGAAGCCCGCCTGCAAGGTCGCGAAGCGCTCCCCGCTGAAGTTCAGCAGCATGCCCGCCCGGGTGTCCACCCCGTAATCAGGGTCCATGCGGCAAGTGGCCTGCACCGAAAGGGGCTCCTCGCTAAAGGCAAAACGGGCGAAGGTGATGGGATAGCAACCCACGTCCATCAGGCTACCGCCGCCCAGTTCCCGGTTCATGCGGATATTGTCGGTGGGGCGGGCCAGGGGAAAGGTCATCTGCGCCTGCACCTGCATCAGCCTGCCGATGGCGCCCTCGTCGAGCAAATGGCGCAGCCTGCGGGTCTGGGGGTGGCAGAGGAAGACGAAAGCCTCGAAGAGAAGCACCCCGGCCTGCTGGCAGGCTTCCACCATCCGTCCGGCTTCGGCGGGGCTGAGGGCCAAGGGCTTTTCGCAGAAGATGTGTTTGCCCTGCCGGGCTGCGGCGAGGGTCCACTCGGCGTGCATGGAGTTGGGCAGCGGGTTGTACACCGCGTCGATCTGGTCGCTGGCCAGCAGGTCGGCGTAGTCGTCGAATACCAGTGGGATGCCGTGCCGGTGGGCAAAGGACGCCCCCCGCTCCCGGCTGCGGCTGGCCACGGCGGCCAGTTGACCGCGCCGCGTCTGCTTCAGCGCGGGGACGAAGGCGCGGGCCCCTATTGCCGCAGTGCTGAGAATCCCCCAGCGCACTACCTTGTCGGCCATGTTCCCTCTCAGGCGGAGTGCCCGTTCCTGGGCATGAAGAATTCGTAGCGTGAAGGATCCGTGTACCCCTCGATGGCGGTGGGCACAATGCCGGGGCTGTGCAGAGCTGCCCGCACGATGCTCTTGTTGAAGGAGTGCACGTTGCCGTGGGCCAGGTACTCCTCCACCGGCATCCACAGGCAGTGCTCGATCTCCTCCTCCTGCATCGAGATCTCGGCGCTGAGAGGGTGCAGCCGGCACACGAAGTAGATGTCGGACTTGCCGTAGCGGTAGCCGTGCCAGTGGCGGAAGCAGACCAGGGCGTCGAACCGGGTCTGCACCCCGGTCTCCTCCTGCACCTCGCGGATCACCCCCTCCACCAGGTGCTCGCCCTCGTGCAGAGCCCCGCCGGGCAGCTTGAAGCGCGGCGGGTTGTTGCTCGACTGTTGGTACTTTTCGCTGACCACCAGCAGTTCGCTCTTGTTGTTGAACACCACCCCGCCGGCGCCGATATAGTGCGAGGCGTGGCGCGGCACAAAGGTCCCTTCCACCAGCCGGCAGGTGAGCATGAGGTAGTCCTCGCCGCTGTGGTGGAAGACAAAGCCCACCTCGGCGGCCACCGGGATCAACCGGGACTTGGCGATGGAGACCTCCAGCCACACCACCTTGAGACCCTGCTCGCGCCACACCGCCAGGGAGTGCTGCAACTGGGCGGCGAAGGCTGTCGGATCGGGGTTGAGGGCCTCGGGCTTGACCACGGTGCCGCCAAAGGGGTTGTTGGTCGATTCAATCGCTTCCATGCCTCTGCCTGTCTGATTGCGGGTGTGCGGATTTTCAGAGATAGCAAAGCCGGCTGCCCCCGTCAAGGGTTGCTGTATGGCATCGGCGGCCTTTTTTGAGTATTTTCTAGGTCGCTACAGCCAGAAAGGAGTTGCACATGGCCTTTTCCTTCACCAATTCCCGAGGTAGCTCCTACATCCTGCACGCCCGGACCACGGTCTTGAAAAACGGCAACACCCAGACCATCTATTTCTTTTCGCGCGAAACTAAGGAAGGAGCCCTCGACAGGGTGCCCGAGGGCTACGAGGTCTCTGAGAGCAAGAACGGCCTGCCCGTCCTCAAGCGCAAACAGTAAAACCCCGCTCTGGCTGAGGGAGCTTATCCGTCCCCTCAGCCCTGCTCTATGGCCGCGCCCTAAGGGCCGGCCAGCCACCGCTCCAACTCGCCATCCAACCCCGGAGCCAGGCGCGCCATCTCCCGGGCGTGTTCCCTGGCGCTTCCCATCTGCCCCAGGCTGCGGCAGGCATAGGCCAGCAGCCGGTGGGCTTCGGCCCGGCTCGGCTCGAACTGCAACCACCTTTCGCTGGTCTCCGCCGCCTGCTGCACTTGGCCCTGGGCCAGGTACAGAGCGGCCAGTCGCCGGTACAGCGGCCCATATCCGGGGTCGTGCTCCAGTCCCTGGCGGTAGATCGCCGCCGCCGGGGCTGGCTGGCCGCGCCTTTCCAGCCACTCCCCCCAGTCCTCATAGGCCGCTCCTCGGTCCGGAAAACGCGCCACCTGCTGCTGATACACCGCCAGGGCCTCGGCCTGGCGCCCCTGCCCCTGGTAGAACCGGGCCAGGGCCTGGTGGGCGCTCCGCTTCCAGGGCAGGGCCCGCAGCGCCGCCCACAGCATCCTTTCCGCCTGATCTGTCTGATGCAGCGACTGGTAGGCCATAGCCATATTGTGATAGGTGCCGGCGCTGGCCGGCTGCAACTCCAGTTGCCGGGCGTAAAGCGCCAGTGCTTCCTCGGTCTGCCCTGCCCGCTGGGCAAGAAACCCTAGCAGGAAGTAGGCTTCGGCGCAGCGAGGGTCCAGATCTATGGCGTGCTTTGCCAGCGCCACCACCTCTTCCTCGCTGCCCTGGGAAAGCCTGGCGCCGGCGCCGGCCACGTACCCTCTGGCGAAAACCGCCCGCACCGCCAGACGCCCTTGCGGCGGCAAGGACACCTCCTTCATCCTCCATATCTCCACCTCCGGGCCGGGGCGTGCCAGCTCGCCAAAATCCCCCAGGGGCACGTACAGGGCGTCGAGGGGATCGTAGCGGTGTTCGGTCTGCCGTAGTCCCGGAGGGCTGAAGGACGCCACCCGTTGGGCTAGTAATTGCAGACCAAGGGCAAAGACCGAGTCGATGCGCGAGTACTGCAAGGGGTGTCGGTGCAGCACCGCGTATTCGGGTTCCAGGCGCTCCACCTCCGCCAGGCTGCCGGGGGCGGCGGCCATATTGGTCCGCTGAATGGCGTAACTGTAGAAAGGCGCGCCAGGCGGCAGGGTCGCGATGAAAGCGATGGCTCTGTCGGTCCTCTGGCGGCCAAAGACCCGCTCGAAATGGGAGAGGGCCCACCACAACTCCTCGAAGGTGCGCACCCGCACGTCGCCGGCCCAGCCCCCAAAGTTGGCGATGACCGCCCCTTCGGGCACCTGGGATTCGATCCAATCGCGCGCCTGCACCCGGGTGTCGGGAACACTTAGCAGTTGGACGGTGCGCCAGGAGGCATACAGGGGCTGGGCGCAGGTCAACAAGAGGGCGGCCGCCAGGTAACGGTTGCTGCGGAGGCGGGCCAAGGTCCCGCCGGCCAGCGCGGCCAGCAGGGGCAGCAGGGGCAAGGTGTAACGGGCGAACACCGCGCGCCCGGCCCCGATGAACAGATAAAAAACCAGCAGGGCCGCCAGCAGGGCTAGGGGGCCGGGCCGCCTTTCCCGCAGCGCCAGCGCCCCCCCTGCCAGTCCCAGCCCCAAGCCACCCCAGCCCAGGCCGGCGGGCAGGCTCACCCAGAGGTGATAGCCCCAGCCCAGGCCCAGGTCCTGGCCGTGGCCGGTCTCCAGGTGCTCCACCTGGGAGGAGAAATGCACCACAAAAATGCCCCAGTCGAGCAGCACATAGGGCGAGGCCAGGACAAAGACCCCAAGGGCCGCCCCACCCGCCCCCCACAGCCGGCGGTCCAGCAGGGGCCGGCCTGCGAGCAGGTGGGCCGCCGCCACCGCCACACCGGCCAGCGCCCCAGGATATTTGGTGGTCGCGGCCAGCCCCACCAGAGCCCCGGACAGGGCATAGGCGGCCCAGTCCTCGCGCTCGCCCAGCCGCACCGCGGCCCACAGAGCCCCGGCAAACCAGAAGGCCAGCTCCACGTCCACTCCAGCCAGGTGGCTCTGCCGCACATGCAGGGCCGCCACCGCCAGCAGGGCCGCCGCTGGCCAAGCCGCCCGCTCGCCGTACACCCGCCGGGCCAGCCCCCAGGTCCAAAGCACCGCGCCCGTCCCAAAGAGGGCGCTCTGCAACCGGGCCAGGTACAGGAGTTCAACCTGGTCCCAGAAATAGTGATAGGCGACGAATTCTTCGACGGAGAGGCCCGCCCCAAAAAGATGCTGGAGCAGGAAGTACCCCCCGTACACGGCGCCGAGCAGGTAGTAGTGGAGGGTAGGGTAGGTAAAGAAGCGGGGATTCAGATCCCCACTGAAAAAGTTCAGCGGGATGAAGACCGCGCCGAACTCGTCGGGATGCAACCAGGAGGGCAGACCAAAGCCTATGGCCCACAGCCGCAACCCTGCCCCCAGTGCCACCAGCAGGGCAAGCAGCAGCAGCCGGCGCACTAGCCCACGGCCTCCACCTGCGCGGCGCGCCCGGCGGTTTCGAGGTGTACCGCATACACCCCGCCCGGATCGATGGGAAGCCCGGGCAACTCGTCGAGTCCTTTGCCCTGCCAGTGCAGCAGGCACACCCCTATGGGATCGCGGTGGGAGACGGCGAGAATGTTACCCCCGGGGTGGCGGGCCAACATGACCCCGGCCCAGTCGAGGAAGCGGGCGCGTATCGAGGCGGCGCACTCGATGCCAGGCACCAGGGGCTCCTCGGTGATGTACGGGTGGGGCAGGGCCGAGAAGGGTTTGCCCTGGTACCCTTCTACCCCGGTCTCGGCGATGAGGGGTTCGGTGGCCAGGTCCAGGCCCAGATGCTCGCCCAGGATCCGGGCCGACTCCTGGGCCCGCTGCAGGGGCGAGGCGTAGAGGGCCGCAAAAGGCCCGCGCTCCCGCAGCAGGCCGGCGGCCCGCGCCAGTTGCTGTCGGCCCTTCTCGCTCAGTCCGTAACCGGGCAGATGGCCGTAGATGATGCCCTGGGGATTGTGTACCTCGCCGTGGCGGATCAGGTAGATCGTCAGCATTCCCCACCCTTTGGGGATAATATAGGCCCCGGCCCTACGCGTGTCGATCCGTCCCGCCTTGCACCCGTATGCTCAGGTGGGTATTATCTCTGAACCATTTTCCCCGGAGATGATCCGTGCAGCGCGCCCTCAGCCAGCAGGTGCTGGGCAAGAAAGCCCACCGGGAATTGCTCGCCTTTCTGGATCGCCAGCTCCCACGCCTGGGCGCCCCACCCACCCGCCGCGTTTGGGAAGGGCGGGCAGCACAGATTCGGCAGCAACTTCTCGATCTTTTTTTTCGCGGCCACGCCCCCGGGCTGCTGGAAGCCCAGCCCCGGGTCGAATGGCGCGGGGTGATCGAGACCGGGAAAGGGTACCGCATCCGCAAGCTGCGCTATGAGGGGTACCCCGGCCTGTGGGTGCCGGCCCTGCTCTACGAACCGACCGCGCTGCGGGGCAAGGCGCCGGCGGTGCTCAATCCCAACGGCCACCACCCCGGCGGCAAGGCCATGGATTACAAACAGGCCCGCTGCCTCAACCTGGCCAAGCGCGGGGTCCTGGCCCTCAGCACCGAGTTCATCGGCATGGGGGAGTTGCGCGCCGACGCGGACCACAACCGCATCGGCCTGCTCGACCTGTGCGGGGTGGCTGGGGTGGGGGTTTTCTATTTGTTGATGAAGCGCGGGCTCGACCTGCTGCTGGCCCACCCCCACACCGATCCGGAGCGGGTGGCCATGACCGGGCTTTCGGGCGGTGGCTGGCAGACCGCCCTGCTCTCGGCCCTCGACGAGCGGGTGCGGGCCATCGCCCCGGTGGCCGGGTACACGCCGGTGTGGCAGCGCAAGGGCTGCATGGAGGATATCGGCGATCTGGAGCAGGTGCCCGCCGACCTGTGTACCCTCGCCGACTTCGACACCCTCACCGCCCTCTTCGCGCCGCGCCCCACCCTGCTGACTTACAACCGCCACGACGACTGCTGCTTCCAGACCCGGCGGGCAAAGAAATCGGTGTACCAGCCGGCCAAACCCTACTTCGCGCTCCTAGACGCAGCGGATCAGCTCTCCTTCCACGACAACGTGGACCCAGGCACCCACAACTACGAGGCCGACAACCGCAGCCAGTTCTACCAGTTCCTCGACCTGCATTTCGGGCTGCGCACCCCGGCCGGGGACCTGCCCTGGAAGGGGGAACTGCGCAGCGAGGCCGAACTGAACGCCGGCCTGCCCCCGGACAACGCCACCCTGCACTCCCTGGCCCAGGCTGCCCTCCGACGGGTGAAGGCGACCCGCGCCCGCCGCAAACCCCTCGCACCCGCCGCGGCCCGCAAACGCCTGAAGGCCCTGCTCTGCCTGCCTGCCTATGCGCGGGTGGAAGGGATAAAGAGCAGCGCGGCGCGGCGCTCGCAGGGCACAGAGATCCGCCAGCACCTGCTCTCCCTCGATGGGATCTGGACCCTGCCCATCACCGAGCTGATCCCGGCTGGGGCCAGGGGCGCGGAACTGGTCATCGCCGACGGGGGCCGGCGCAGCGCTGCCTATTGGGCGAACCAGGCCCTGGCCGTCGAGCGCCGGGTCCTGGTGGCCGATGTCTTCGGCACTGGCGAAAACACCTGTTCCTGGCAACACCACATGCTGGTCTCCACTGCCGGCCAGCGTTCCCTCGGCATCCAGGTGGGCCAGGTGCTGGCCCTGCTAAATTGGGCCGGTCGCCTCTGCCGGCAGTCCGGCCTGCACCTGCGGGCCGCCGGCCAGCTCATGCCCGTGGTCGCCCTGCTGGCCGCGGCCCTGGAGCCGGCCTGGGTCAAAACCCTTACCACCGCCTCGCTGATGGACACCCTGGGCCGGCTCATCGACTGGCCCGTGGCCTATGCCAGCGCCGCGCCCCTCTTCTGCTTTGGCCTCCTGGCCGAGTTCGACCTGCCCGACCTAATCGAACTCTGCGCCCCCATTCCCATCCGCGACGGCAACCGGGGTCCCCTGCGGGCAGACCGGCCGCGATGATCCTGCTCCTGGCCGGGCCGGCCGCCATCGCCCTTTGTTTTTCCCTGATGCTGGCCCGGGTGGAACCCTTCGCCACCTTCTTCTACCAATTCGCCTGGTACGGACTGATCTTTACCTTTGACCAGTTGATCCGCCGCCGGCAGGGACCTTCGCTGATCGCGGCGTGCGGACCTGGGTTTCTGCTGCTGCTCTTCTGGTCGGCAGCGGCCTGGTACTTCTTCGAGCTGGTCAACCTCCGCCTCCAGAACTGGTACTACATCTTTGTGGTCGATGGCTGGGCCGCCAATTTCCTCGCCACCCTGGTGGCCTTTGCCACCGTCTTCCCGGGCATCTTCTGGATCGATCACTACCTAACCCTGCGCGGGGTGGCCGCCCAGGTCCGGGGCCGGCCCCTGCGCTTCTCCGCCGCCGGCCTGCGCAACCTGCAACTGGCCGGCCTGGTCTGCCTGGCCCTGCCCCTGCTGTGGCCCACCTACTTCTTCCCGCTGGTATGGCTGGCCCTGGTGCTCTTCACCGCCCCGGCCAACTACCGCCGGGGCATCGACGACCTCCTGCGCCAGTTGGAGCGGGGGGAGTACGGACCTTTGCTGCGCCTGCTCCTGGCCGGCCTGATCGCCGGCTTCTTCTGGGAATCCCTCAACTTCTGGGCCCGGACCAAGTGGATCTACACCGTGCCCTTTTTCGACGAACTCAAGCTCTTCGAGATGCCCCTGGCCGGTTTCCTCGGTTTCCCGCCCTTTGCCGTGGAGTGCGCAGTGCTCTACCGCGCCCTGGTCTGGCGCGGCCTGGCCCCGAGCTTCGGCGCGTACACCGCACCGGAGGGGCGGCCCTTCGGCCCGGCGCTGCGGGGCGCCCTCCTCATCCTGACCGCGGTCTTTTGCGCAGCCACCCACTACTACATGGACCGCCAGACCACCACCTCCCTGACCCCCCGGCTCGACGCCATCGCCGGCCTGGACCCCGGGGTGCGGGCCCTGCTCGAAACCCACCAGGTGCAGTACCTGACCGACCTCGAAGGCTGGCAGGGCCGGGACCTGTGCCAAAGGCTCGAAACCGAACTGGCCCCGGCGCAACTGGCCGAGCTGCGCCGCACCTCGCGGCTCTACCTGCACCAGGGCATCGGCGCCGAGTACGGGAATCTGTTGTGGCTGGCCGGCATTCGCTCGGTCGAGGAGTTGGGCCGGCTCTCGGCCGAGGCCGTGCTGCATAAACTGGCCGCCCTCCCCCATCGGCGCCTGCCCACCCTGGCCCAGGTGCAGGTCTGGGTGCGCCGCGCACCCCGCGAAAGGGAACAGCCTTGATCCTCTCCTGCTGCGCCTGGGTGCTGAGCGGCCCCGAGGAACAGAACCTCGCCCAACTCGCCGGGCTGGGCTTCGGCCATATCGACGTGCGGCCCCAGGCCCTGCGCTCGCCCCAGGCCCGCCAGCGCCTGGCCGAGTTGGGACTGGGGGTGCCCTGTGTGGGCATCGCCTTTCCCGAGGTGCCCCTCGACAGCGCCGACGAAGCCGAGGCGGCACGCGCTTTCTCGCAGTTGGCCGAGGGCCTGCGCCACGCCCGCGACCTGGGCGCCCACACCGCGTACGTGGTGCCGGGCATGGACGACAGCCGCGCTGCCCTGGCGTGCTACGCCCGTGGCATGGAGCGGCTGGCCGAAGCAGCAGCCGGCCTGGGAATGAGGCTGGGGGTCGAGCATTTCCCCGGCCGCTGCCTGCCCAGCGGGGCGGCCACCCTCGATTTCCTTGAAGGTATAGGGCACCCCAACCTCTACCTGCTCGTCGACCTGGGCCACGCCCAGATCTCCGGCGAGGACCCCGCCGACCTCATCCGCCGCGCCGGGTCGCGCCTGGGCTATGTGCATCTGGATGACAACGATGGCCGCCAGGACCTGCACCTGGGGCTCTTGGATGGGGTGCTCACCGAGAATGTTTTGCGCCGCACCTTTGCCGCCCTGGGGGAGGTGGGCTACCAGGGCCCCCTCAGCCTCGAACTACACCCCCAGCTTCCCGACCCCCTCGATGCCCTGCGCCGCAGCCGCGAAGTGGTCCTGCGGCTGGTATAGACGGACCCTGCCCGCCTCTTCAGCCCCACACTCCCGACACCGCGCCACCCCGGCCGATCATCCGCTCCAGGGCCAAGAGGCAGTACATGACGCAGCGCGGGTGGTGGTAGTTCTCCTTGCGGTTGGAGTGGGGGCCAAAGCTCATCTGCCGGTCCCCTCCCACCTGATAGAGAGGGTACCCGTGGTGCCGGAGGGCGCACCTGGTCTCGATCCACTCGTAGATCCGCGCAAACCACTCCCACGACCACTCGTCCTCGGTGTGCTCCATCAGCATCAGGCAGCCGATGAGCCCCTCCTCCTGTAGCCACAGCACCTTGTCCAGTTCGTAGTAGTTGGACTTCACCCGCAGGGAGCGGAAGAGGCCACCGTACACGTCGTCCCAGGCTACCTTGACGTGGCGACGGAAGCGCGCCGCGCACAGCTCAAAGAGGGTGTGGTCCTGCCGGCGCAAGGCCTCGGCCATGGTCATCCACATGGTCTCGATGCCGTGGCCCAGGTAGCAGAAATCCTCGTTGGGGTCCTCGGGCCGGCGCAGGTCGCAGGTGCGGACCTCGTTGGTGAGCTGGTAGTGCTCGTTCCAGAACTCCACTGTGATGCCCTGCACCATCTCGTCGGCCAGGGCCGCCAGTTCCGCGTCGCCTGGCCGCTGCTCCAGCATCTGGGTCAGGGTCAGGATGAGGACCATGAACTCCCCGAGGATGCGCATACCCGGATAGCAGAGTGGGATGTAATCCTCGTTCACCGGGCGACGGGGGTCGCGGTAGAGTTCGACCACCTTGAGCAAGGTGGTCCGCGCCACCTCAAAGGCCCGTTCATCCCCGGTGACCGCCGCGTACGCCTGCAGGCCCTCGGCGACAAAGAGGCTCTCGTACCCGCGATAGGTCCGCCCAGCCCTGACCCGGCCATCGGCCTCCAGCCACTCCGCCCACCAGCCTTCCCGATCGCGGCCGTGGGCCAGCAGGAACCCGGCTGTCTTGCGGGCGATCTCCAGGGCTTCCGCGTCGCCAAAATGCCGCGCCAGATGGGAGTATACCCACAGGCCGCGACCCTGGTACCACATGAACTTGCTGTCCTCCAGGCGGGTGCCGTCGTGGTCGAGGGCGCAGAAGAAACCGCCGTGCTGGTGATCGACGCCGTGGCGGTTCCAGAAGGGCAGGTATTCCCCAAAAAGATAGCGCCGGTAGTGGTCGCGGATTTCCTCTACGGTGTGGATGCCGATGTGGGTGCGGGGCATGGGGGGATCCTCCCAGAGGGCTATTCTTGGGGTGGGGACTAGGTTGGGGTCGATTCCCGGCCAGGAATTTTGCTAGTGACCATGAAGGTTTCGCCGAAGCCACCAGTCCGGATTTTCGTCCATTTGGACTCTGTGTGTATCCAGGAAAGTGGCCACTCTCAAGCGCAAAGCCTGGGTGTTAGCCGCTCGAATTGCTCTGGGGTCAGATACCCCAGGGTGGAATGTAACCGCTCCCGGTTGTAGAAGATCTCCAGGTATTCAAACAGATCGGG
>Ga0194128_10001012_pt1 | contig 50031 bp, 61 predicted proteins | sample TA2KigCa65mmetaG_FD_148650 | JGI IMG/M metagenome (GOLD analysis project Ga0194128, IMG submission 148650) | Freshwater microbial communities from Lake Tanganyika, Tanzania - TA2015037 Kigoma Deep Cast 65m | ecosystem: Environmental > Aquatic > Freshwater > Lake | place: Tanzania: Lake...
CACGCGGTCGATCCAGAACGTCGTGCTCGCCGCCCCACCCCAACCGAAATCGCCGAGTGAGCCGTGCAACTTCGCGGCAGCAGGGTCGACGAGCACGCTGAAGCCGAGACCGAACCCGAATCCGTCGTAGGCGTTCTCCAAGTCGATCGGGCGACCGAACGCAGAGATGTCGGCGTTGCCCGGCAGATGGTTCATCGTCATCAACTGCACCGTGCGCGGCGACAGGATTCGCGCGCCATCCAACTCCCCGCCGTTGGCGACCATCATCATGAACCGGTGATAGTCGTGCGCCGTCGAAACAAGGCCGCCACCACCGCTCAAGAACGTCGGCTGGCGTATCGCGAACTTGCCCATCGTGTCGAGTCGTTTGGCGAGTCGGGTCGCGGGGTCGGGCTGATACAGCGCGGCGAGACGGTGGTGCTTGTCTTCCGCGGCAAAGAACGCCGTGTTCGGCATGCGCAGCGGAGCAAAGATGCGCTTGGCGAAGAACTCAGCGAGTGATTGCCCCGACACGACTTCGATGATGCGCCCGACGACGTCGGTGGCGACGCTGTAGTTCCATTCCGTACCCGGTTGGAAGAGCAGCGGCAACGATGCCCACGCCTCACACGTTTGTTCGAGCGTGAGGCCGTGACGGGTAGCCCACTCGAATCCGGCGCGGCGGTAGATGTCGTCGACCGGCGACTGGTACAAAAAGCCGTAGGTCAGCCCGGCGGTGTGCGTCAGCAGATGCCACACCAGCATCGTCTCGGTGATTGGTTCGGTGATCGGCTTCATCACCGAGCCGCCGCGCCACACCCGTGACGAACCGAAAGCGGGGATGAACGCACTCACCGGGTCGGTGAGCAACAACTTGCCTTCTTCGACGAGCATCATCAATGCCACCGAAGTAATCGGCTTGGTCATCGAATAGATGCGATACATGGTGTCGGCATCAACCGGGAGCGACTGCTCGACATCGCGCATGCCGTAACGATGCTGATGCGCAACTTTGCCGTGGCGAGCAACGACGAGGTGGAAACCCGGCAGGCGACCGTCGTCGACATAGCGCTCGAAGTGTTGGTCGAGATGACGCAACCGCGCCGCGTCGAACCCAGCGTCGCGGGCGCTTACTTCGTTCTGCAGCGTGCTCACGACGAGAGCCTACGTTCGAGCCAGGCGCGCAACGCAGGCGAAACATCCTTGCGGCGCAGCGCGGCATCCACCGACGCCGTCAACATGCCGAGTGGCGTGCCTGTGTCGTGCCGCGAACAATTGATGAGCACACCGACGACACCACCCTTGCGCGCCAGCGAACCAATCGCATCACTCAACTGCAGTTCGCCGCCCGTGGCCGGCTTCAGCACTCCCAAGTGACCCCAGATGTCACGACTGAACACGTATCTCCCGATGATCACCAAGTCGCTCGGCGCATCCACGCTGTTCGGTTTCTCGACGACATCGCGGATCCCGACACGACCCGTCGCATCCGGCACACCCTGCGGCATCACGCACCCGTACGCCGAAACCTCGTTGCGCGGCACCTTCTTCAAGCCGATCGCCGACTTGCCCGAATGGTCGTGCTCGGTGATGAGATCGCGCAGGTGGCTGCTGTCACCCATCAATTCGTCGGGCAGCAGCACCGCGAACGGTGCATCACCGACGGCTTCGCGGGCGCACTCCACCGCGTGCCCCAACCCACGCGGCGAGTATTGGTACACCACGCGCACGCGGATGCTTCCACCTGCTTGTTGGGCGAAGGTCTCGATTGCCGGTTTGGCACGGTTGGAGACGAGAATCACCTCTTCGATGCCGGCATTCGCGGCCTCTTCGACGGTGTGCTGCAGTGACGGTGTGTCGAACACCGGCAACAGTTCCTTCGGCACCACCTTCGTAGCGGGAAGAAAGCGCGTGCCAAGACCCGCCGCGGGAATCACGGCAACGCGCACTGGCACCGCATCATCGTAGACTTTTCCACCCGATGCCTACCTACCTGTACCGCTTCATCGACACCGGCGAAACGATTGAAGTTCGGCAGTCCTTCGACGACGCGCCGCTCACCGAAGCCCCCCACCCGAGCGATGGCAAACCCCGACCGGTAAAGAAGGTGTTCACGCCCGTCGGCGTCACGTTCAAGGGCTCGGGCTTCTACAAGACCGACTCGGGCACGGGTGCAAAGTCGGCAAAGAGTGAGGGCGGTGCGGGAGCGTCAGGCGGGGGCTCGGGCACGAGCGACGGCACCGCCACGGGCGATTCCGCCGGATCAAGCGGCGGCAGCACGAACCGCGGTGGCGCCGGCACCTCGGGTGGCTCCGCGACTGGCGGCGGTGCAGGCGCGAGCGCGCCTCCATCAAACTCGTCATCAGTGAAAGAGTCGGACTAGTCGCCGAGTTCTGCCCCTTCTCGCTGCTCGCGCACACACGCGAGTATGAGACACCTTTCCCGCAGCCCAACCCCCCTGCTCACCTGGCGGCGCCTTGAGCGGCGCATCGAACGGCGATTGCTCGCCGACACGGCGTTGCGACGCGCGGTTGTCGTTTCGGGTGCCGCGCTCAGCTTCGTGTGTTACGTGCTACTGGTCACCGTAGGCCAGTAGCCGCCAAGTTCAGTACCACGAGTGCCAAAACGATTCGGTATACGACGAACACGTTGAAGTTGCTGCGCGCTGCCAGGCGTTGCAGCGCGTTGATGGCCAGCCAACCGGTTACAGCGGCGGCGACCACGCCGATCAACATCGCTTGGCCGAGACCATCGGGAATGCCCTCTGCGATGAGCGAACCCACCTCGAAGAATCCGGCCCCCGCGATGATCGGCACGCCGACGACGAACGACATGCGCACTGCCGCCGCACGCCCGTAGCCGAGCAGCCGCAGCGCAGAGATGGTGATGCCTGATCGCGAGGTGCCTGGGTTGAGTGCCAACACTTGCGCCATACCGATCAGCCATGCATCGCGCGCGGTGAGGTCGTGCATCGCCCGCGCCCCGACGCGACGATCGGCCCACCACAACACCGCACCAAACACGATCAGCGATGCGGCGACGGCAACCGGGTCACCGAGTGCTTCGGCAACAACATCATCGAACACCGCCCCAACGACTGCTGCGGGCAACGCCGTGACAACAACTAGCCAGGCCAGTCGCCCGGTCGGGGAGGCCGCGCGCTGCTCCGCTGAAGCAAATGGATGGCGCACACCGGCCTTGACCAGCGCCGTCAATTCGGCGCGTACAGCCACCACGACGGCGAACAGTGTGCCGAGATGCAACGCCGCGTCGAATGCCGTGCCGACGGACTCGCTGGCGAAGTCTTCCCAACCAAAGAGCCACGGCACGAGCTCGAGATGTCCGCTGGAGGAAACCGGAAAGAACTCCGTCAGCCCCTGCACGATGCCGAGCACCAACGCCTGCCACCACTCCATGCTCAGACCAAAATCGCCTGCACGCCGGGAATCCTTGTCATCTCACGATTCTGCGTGACGATCGGAACCTTGAGATGCCGCGCCGTCGCCGCAATCCACAGATCGTTGGAGGTCAGCGACTTGCCCGCTGCGCCTAGCGTGCTACGCAGTTCGGCCCATTCGTCACCGACCGCGGTGTCGATCGGAATCGGGTCGAACTGCAGCGCATCGCGGTACGTGGCCAGGCGTCGCCGACGAATGGCGGCGCTCGGCGCGGCCAGCACCCCGAGCTGCAACTCGGCGAGGGTGATGACAGAAACTGCGACCCTCTCAGGTATCTGGGCGACCACCAGGGGTCGACCCGACTCGCGTGCGATGAACACGCTCGTATCGAGCACGCCGCGCTTCACCGTCGACGGCCCTTCTCGCGTCGCGCATGCGCATCAATGGTGTCGCCCTTGCCGCGCAGTTGGCGGCGCAAGCCGGCATCGGTCTGCGTGATCGAAGCGAACACTTCGTCCCGCGGTATCCACCGACGACGGTTGGTGAGTGCGCGCAGTTCGGCGACCGGCTCGCCATCCACGGTGATCGTGATGGTTTCACCGTTCTTGGCGCGCGTCACCAGCGAACGCATGCGGTTGCGAAGTTCGCGAGAGGCGACCATTGCCATGGCGCCAGTGTAGCACTTGTGCTACGAGCCGCTGATGGTGACGTCTTTGATGACGAGTGAGAGTCCGGCGGCACGCATCGGCAGCCAGTCGACATCGTTGCCGATTGCCACGATGTCTTGCAGCATCCGTTGCAACGTCGAGCCGATGGTGAACTCGCGGATCGGTGCGCCCACCGCCCCGTTGACAATCGTTACACCCGAGGCGCCGGTGGAGAAGTCGCCGGAGATCGGGTTCACGCCGCTGTGCAGACCGGAGACCTCCTGGATCAGCACGCCGTCGTCGATGTCGGCGATCAACTCAGCCTGCGACTTGGTGCCCGGCGTGACCTGCATTGCCAGGCAGCCGACCCCGGGCGAGCCAGCAAACCCTCCCCGCGTGGCGTTGCCCGTGCTCTTGGTCTTCATCCGACGCGCGCTGTACGACGAGTGCACGAACATCTGCAACACACCATCCTTGATCAGCACATTGCGGCGGGCGGCGAGCCCCTCGCCGTCGATATCGGTGGCGGTGTACGCCAGTTTGTTCGTCGGGTCGTCGACGAGCGTAAAGAACTGCACCGCGACTTGTTCGCCGAGTCGCTCGGCGAAAATGCTGCGACCCTTGGCGACGTTCTCGCCGTTGAACGCACTGGAAAGAATGCCGATGAACTGCGAGGTTACGTACGGGTCGAGCACCACCGTGGTGCGCTTGGTTGCCGGTTTGGTGGCGCCGAGCAAACGCGTCGCACGATCGGCTGCCTCGCGCGCGGCTTTGTCGAGGTTGAAGTCGTTCGGTGAATCCCCAACCGAGAACCCGAAACCAGTCTGTGTTTCATCGCCGTCGTCGGCGAGCGTGATTACCGAGACGTAGCACGAGTTGGCGCGTCCGCTGGTGCGAACGCCGGTGGTCGTGGCAAACGCAGTCTCACCCCACCCGTCGTCGTAATTGGCGGATTCGGTGCGCACGCGCGAATCAGCGGCGAGCGCCCGTCGCTCGAGATCCTTCGTGAGGTCGACCTTCTTCTCGGTCGGATACTGCGCCAGTTCGTCGTCCCAGAACTTCTGTGGCACGGGTTCCACACCGTCGGGCGATGCGAGGCCGGCGAATTCGTCGTCGGTGCCGAACTGTACGTTGTCGCGCGCCTCGGCGAGCACCTCGGCGATGGCTGGCTCATCGAGCGTGCCCGCATACGCCGTGCCGGTGCGACCGTCTTTGATGACGCGAATGCCGACACCGTCGCTCTGCGCCGACACGAAGTGCTCCAGTTCGCCCTCGTACACGCGCACCGACGTTTCGCCACCACGACTGACGTACGCCTCGATCTGCTCGCCGTTCTTCGCCTGTGCGACGACGCGGTCGGCGATCGCCTGCAGTTCCGGTACTTCTACCTTCACGCTGCGGTGCCGCCGATGGTGAGGCTCTTCACACGCAGAGTGGGCTGACCATCGCCGACGGGCACGCCCTGGCCGTCCTTACCGCAGGTGCCCGGGTTGCCCATCGCGAAGTCGTTGCCGAGCAGATCGATGTCGCGCAGCACCTGCGGCCCGTTGCCGATGAGGTTGCCGTCGCGCAGCGGCTCGGTGATTTCGCCGTTTTCAATGAGGTACGCCTCGGTCATGCCGAAGACGAAGTCACCGCTCGCGGTGTCGACCTGACCGCCACCCAACTTGGCGACATACACACCCTGCTTGGTGTCGCGCACGATCTGCGCCGGGTCGTGCGGGCCATTCAGCACGAAGGTGTTCGTCATGCGCACCATCGGCAGGTGCTGGTAACTCTGGCGACGACCATTGCCCGATTGGCGGCGACCCTCCTTGCGCGCGCGCAGGTAATCCCACATGTAGTCGGTGAGCACGCCGTCGTGAATCAACACGTTGCGCTGCGACGGGTGCCCCTCGTCGTCGATGCCGATCGCGCCCCACTCGGCGGTCATCGTGCCGTCGTCGATCAGCGTGACGAGTGGTGATGCAACGAGTTCACCCCGCTTGTCTTTGTACACGCTGGCACCCTTGCTGATGATGTCGGCCTCCAGCCCGTGGCCGCACGCCTCATGGAACAACACACCGCCGGAGCCATGTTTGATGACGACGGGCAGCGAACCCGACGGTGCGGGGCGCGCGCTCAGTTTGGTGACGGCTTGCTGCGCTGCCGCGCGGGCGAGCGCTTCGACGTCGTTCTCGTCGAACACTTCAAAACCGATGGTGTGCCCGAGTGACTGAAAGCCGGTCTGCATGCCGCCGTCGCCGCTGGCCACCACGCTGACGCGCAACAGCGTGCGCACCTGCTCGTCGGCGGCGAGCACCCCGTCACTATTGGCGATGAGAATGCGCTTGCGCGAGTCGCCGTAGCCCGCCGACACCTGCACGATCGCCTTGTGCACCGCGCGAGCCGCCAGATCAACACGCTGGAGAATCGCCACCTTCTTGCGCTTGGTGACCTCGTCGGGCCACTTCTCGATCGTGTTCACCGGATGGCGCAGCACCGCACCGAGGGCAACGGAGTTCACACCGCCGCCGCCACGCGAAGCAGCGGCTGCAGCGGCCTCGGCGGCCGCCAACAAACCCTTCTCGCTCAGGTTGCTCGTGTGCGCAAAGCCGGTGGTGTCACCCTTGACGACGCGAATACCCGCACCGCGGTCGCGGCCGCTCGACACCTGCTCGATCTTTCCGTCGTCGAGCCCTGCCGACGTCGAACGCTTGTCCTCCACGAACACCTCGGAGAACTCCGCACCGGTCGAACGACCTTTGGCGAGCACCCGTGACAACACATCTGGTTCGACGAGCAGCAATTCCGTGTTTGGCATGGCGAGAGCCTAGTGACGACCACTCGCGCGCTGCGCAACGCACCGCACGCTGTGATGGAAAGAAGCGCTCATCGGGGCGATCTTCTACGCCATCTACACCCTGGTGCGCAACCTTTTCGGTTCAGCGCTCGTGTCGGGCTGCCAGACTCCGGTCGCAGCGTTCCTCAATGTGATGCGGGTCATTCGCTTCGAGCACACCATCGGCTTGCACCACGAAGAGACGATTCAAGATTGGCTTCTTCCCCACATCGGCGTCATCAAGTTCTCCAACGTGTACTACGGCACGGCACACTTTCCGTGACGCTCGCCATGTTCGTCGCGCTCGTCGTCTCGCGCCCGACGGTGTTCGGTCTGTGGCGCAATTGTCTGGCAGCGATGCCTTCATTGCACATCGGCTGGGCAACGTGGTGCGTCTTTGCGCTGTTCGCACTCGCTCGTCGACGATGGATGCGACTCGCGCTGCTGTCGTATCCGCCATTCACGCTCGCCTGCATCGTGATCACCCTCAATCACTTCTGGATTGACGGCGTCGGAGGAATCATCTTCGTCGCCGGCTACCCGATTGGCGACCGAATTCATAGGTGGAACGAACGGCGTCTCGACACCCGTCAGGGCTAGCGTTCTAGGCGCCATGGCGCTTGCCGACATTCGCCAGCCGAGCGATTTACGCGGGCTGAGCCACTCTCAACTCGGCGAACTTGCCGCCGAAATCCGCGACTTCATCGTCGGCGCAGTCGCCGAAGCCGGTGGTCACCTCGGCTCCAACCTCGGTGCCGTCGAACTCACGCTGGCCCTGCACCGCGTGTTCGAATCGCCGCGCGATGCGATCCTCTGGGACACCGGCCATCAGGCGTACGTGCACAAGATCGTCACGGGTCGACGCGGTGGCTTCTCGCAGTTGCGACAAGCGGGTGGCATCTCGGGTTACCCAAGCCGCGAAGAGAGCATCCACGACTTCATCGAGAACAGTCACGCCTCGACCGTGCTCTCGTACGCGCACGGCATGGCTGTGGCGCGCGACTCGGGGCAACTCGCCGACCGTCGTCACGTGGTGGCGGTCATCGGTGACGGCTCGCTGACAGGCGGCATGGCGTACGAAGCGTTGAACAACCTCGGTCACTCCAAGAGTCGTGTCATCATCGTGCTGAACGACAACGGTCGCTCGTACGCGCCGACCGTGTCGAACCTGACGCACCAGCCGCATCCCCTGGAAGAAACCACCGACATGCCACGACCGCGTGATCGATTCACCCGACGCTTGGCGCGCGCACTCACCAACGTGCGCCTCAACCCCGTGTACGTGCAGCGCCAACGACGTTTGGAGAAATGGCTGCACGAGTTGCCCGTCGTCGGGCCGCAAGCCGAACGCGGTCTCGAGGCCATCAAGGCCGGCATCCGCGAGTATCTACAACCCACCGCATTCTTTGAAGCACTCGGTGTGCGCTATGTGGGCCCTGTTGATGGCCACGACCTTGCCGAACTTGAGCACGCACTCTCGGCGGCGGCGGCGCGCTCAGAGGAGGGCCCAATCGTCGTACACGTGCTCACCCAAAAAGGCCGTGGGTATCCACCGGCAGAAGACGACGACGAGAAGCACCTGCACGATGCCCCCGTGTTCGACCCGGTGAATGGCCCGCCCAAGGCGGTGCCGACCGGATACACCCAGGCATTCGCCGATGCACTGGTCAAAGAGGCGCAAAGCGACAAGCGCATCGTCGCGATAACCGCCGCGATGCCCGGCCCGACAGGGCTCATCGCGTTCGACTCGCACTTCCCCGATCGCTACTTCGATGTGGGAATCGCCGAACAACATGCCGTGACCTTCGCCGCCGGCCTTGCAATGGGTGGAATGCGACCGGTCGTCGCGATCTACAGCACGTTCTTGAACCGCGCGTGGGATCAACTCGTCTACGACGTCGCGTTGCACCGCCTGCCGGTGATCTTCTGCCTCGATCGCGCCGGCGTCACCGGCGATGATGGCCCCAGCCACCACGGCATTTTCGACATGGCGCTACTTTCCAAGGTGCCGGGCATGCGCGTGCTGGCACCGTCGAGCGCCCAAGACCTGCAGCAGATGTTGCACGATGCGATTTCGCTCGCCGACACTGGCCCCGTCGTCATTCGCTATCCGAAGGGCAACGCGCGTCAGGTTGGCGAGCACGACGTGGGCACAGGCCTCAGCGCCCGACGAATGACGAGCGACTCAGGCAAGGGGCTGTGCATTCTCGCCGTCGGCAAGATGGTGGCTGCCGCCGAACAAGCCGTCGCCGCACTCGCTCGTGACAACATCAGTGCGACGATGTGGGACGTTCGGTCGTGCGTGCCGGCTGACGAAGCGATGATCCGCGATGCGGCCGCTCACCGCCGCGTGCTCACGCTGGAAGACGGCATCCGCGACGGTGGTATCGGCTTCTTGCTTGCTGATGCCATCACCTCGGTGGTGCCCGATGCTCCGCCGGTGATCAAGGTGCTCGGCTTGCCGACACGGTTCATTCCGCACGCCAAGCCCGATGCAATTCTCGCCAAGTTGGGTCTCGATGCGGCAGGCGTCGAGCGCGCGGCTCGCGGCCTGATCGCTTCCGCGTGACGAACCTCGCCGACGACCTCGCGCTGGCTCTGCGCGCCGCTGACATCGCCGACGGCGTGTCGCTGCTCGGTTTCGTGGCGCGCGGCTTCAGTGTCGAACGAAAGACCGACAAGAGCGAGGTCACGGAACTCGATCGCAATACCGAATCGACAATCACTGCACTCTTGCGCGAACAGCGACCGGAGTATTCCGTGTACGGCGAAGAACACGGCGTCGTCGGGCCAGCCGATGCGAGGTGCCAATGGGTCATCGACCCGATCGACGGCACGAGCAACTTCGTGCGCGGCGTACCCGTGTGGGCCACGTTGATCGCACTCGTCGAAGATGGCGTGCCCGTGCTCGGCGTGGTGTCGGCGCCCGCATTGCAACGACGCTGGTGGGCGGCACGCGGGCTCGGCGCCCACGTCTGTGTGGCGGGCGCCGCATCCCGAGAACTGCGGGTCAGCGCGACGAACGTACTGCGCAAGGCGAGCGCCAGCATCACCGTTACCGAATCGTGGCATGCGGCCGGCAAGACCGCCCAACTCGACCGGCTGCAACGTGGGGTCGCCCGTCTGCGCAACTACGGCGACTTTTTTCAGCACATGCTGGTCGCCGAAGGTGCGGTTGACTTCGCCATCGATGCAATCGGGCTCGGCCCCTACGACATCGCGGCTATCACCGCCATCATCACGGAGGCAGGCGGCACGTGGTCGAACCGCCATGGTGAAACAGATTGGCGATCCGACTCGCTCGTCACGAGCAACGGGAGTCTGCATAGCATCGTGCTACAGGAGTTGAACGACAGATGATGAACTCGGACCGCACCGTCATCACCAACGCCCGACTCGTGGATGGCACGGGCTCGCCCGAGCGCCATGCCGACGTCACCTTCGAAGACGGCATCATCACGGAGGTCGGCGAGTCAGGCAGTGCACACCGCAACGGCTCGCGCGTGATCGATGCAGACGGCATGCTCGTGGCGCCCGGTTGGGTTGATGTGCACACGCACTACGACGCGCAAGCAACATGGGACCCATTCCTCACGCCGAGTGGCTGGCACGGCGTGACCACCGCGGTGATGGGCAACTGCGGTGTCGGCTTCGCGCCGGCTGCACCCGAGCGTCACGAGTGGCTCATCGAACTGATGGAAGGCGTCGAAGACATCCCCGGCTCGGCGATGGTCGAAGGCATCGAGTGGGAATGGACGTCGTTCCCCGAGTATCTCGACGCGCTCGAGCGCAAGCCGCGCGTGATGGACCTCGGCACCCAGATCGGCCACGGTGCGTTGCGCGCGTTCGTGATGGGCGATCGCGGCGCCAACAACGAAGATGCAAATGCCGCCGACATCGCGGAGATGGCGCGTATCACCTATGAAGCGTTGCGTTTCGGTGCACTCGGGTTCTCCACCTCGCGCACCTCGCTGCACAAGAGCAAGAACGGAGAGTATGTGCCCGGCACGAGCGCCCAACCCGACGAATTGCTCGGCATCGCCGACGCCGTCGCACGTGCCGGCCACGGCATCTTTCAGATGGCAGCCGAGCATTGGCGACGACCAGACAGCGAATGGCGGTGGATGCGCGATGTCGCGGCAAGAACTGGCGTGCGTTTCAGCATCAACCTGAACCAGCCAGCCGACGAACCAGAACTCTGGCGCGAGACACTGTCGTTGATGGAGGCCGCACAACGCGACGGCATGAACATCGAAGCCCAGGTCGCGGGTCGCAGCATCGGGCTCATCATGTGCCTGCAAGGCACGGTGAACCCGCTCATGATGCACTCGGCGTACCAAGAAGTTGCGTCGTTGCCCCTCGGCGCCCGCGTCGCAGCGTTGCGCGAAGCCGAGCGCTACGCGCGACTGCTAGTCGAGCGGCCGGCGCACCGGTTCTACGAACAGTTCGTCGGCGAGAATTTCCACATCATGTTCCCGATTACCGACGGCAACATCAACTACGAGCCAACATTCGATGAATCAATCGCGGGTATCGCGCAGCGCACCGGTGCGTCACCGTACGCAATCATGATCGATCAATTGTTGAGCAACGACGGCCAAGGGATGATCTACCGCCCGTTCCTCAACTATGCCTACGGCGACCTGTCGATGACGCACGAGTTGCTGCAGCACCCACTGACACGCAACGGCTTGAGCGACGCTGGTGCGCACTGTGGCGTGATTTGTGACGGCGGGATGCCGACTTTTCTGCTCACCCACTGGGTGCGCGACCGCACACGCGGACCGCGACTACCCCTCGAACAAGTAGTCGCCCGCCAAACGCGCAAGACTTCCGAGTTGCACGGCTTGCTCGACCGTGGCGTGATTGCGCCGGGCATGCGCGCCGACGTGAACATCATCGACTTCGATCGTCTGTCGTTGGAGGTGCCGCGCGTCGTGCACGACCTGCCCGCGCAGGGGCGTCGTCTTGCCCAGTGCGCGAGCGGCTATGTCGCCACGTTCTGTGCGGGCGTGCAAACCGTCGACCACGACGAGTTCACCGGCGAACTGCCGGGCAAACTGCTGCGCGGCCCGCAGCACGCGTGACCATCCGCAATCAGCGAGTGGCACGCGGTGCGCAACTCACCAGTTGTGCGCTGTTCGCGAGCTTGCTCACACTCTCTGGCGTAACCGCACTAGGGCCGATGGCTCGCGCCGAACCACGACCATCAGCGACTGCCACCATGATTTTTGGCGGTGATGTACTGATGCATCCACCGCTCTGGGCACAGGCCGAACGCAATGTGCGACGCACCACGGGTCGTCGTGGCTTCGACTTTCGGCCGATGTTCGACGATGTACGCAGCCTCATTTCTCGCGCTGACCTCGCGGTGTGTCATCTCGAAACACCGATTGCGCCGCGCGGGGAGCCACTCAGCACCTTCCCACTGTTTGGGGTTCCGCGCGAAGTGATTCCGGCGCTGGCCGATGCGGGCTTCGATCGCTGCAGCACCGCCAGCAACCACGCCCTCGACCGAGGCACGACCGGCATCGATGCCACCGTCAGCGAACTACTCGCCAACGGCATCAGCCAAACGGGTATGGCTCGACGCGCCGAAGAAATTCGCCCGATAGTCATCGAGGTAAACGGTCTACGAATCGCGCATCTCTCCTACACCTTCTCGTACAACGGCCTGCAAACCCCGGCCAACGAACCATGGCGGTCGGCGCTGATTGAACCACGGCGCATCATCCGTGATGCCAGGGCTGCTCGCGCGTCGGGCGCAGAGGCCGTGATCGTCAGCCTGCACTGGGGCAGGGAGAAACGCAGCGAGCCGAATTCGTATCAGATCGATGTCGCTCGACGACTCACGCAATCGCCAGCAATCACCCTCATCGTCGGGCACCACGCGCACGTGGTACAGCCAATCGAGAATGTAAACGGCAAGTGGGTCGTGTTCGGATTGTCGAACCTGATCTCCAACCTGCCGAGCGACGAACGGTGGCCAGCCGAGAGTCAGGATGGTCTGCTCGTCGAATTCACGCTCGCACGCACGCCCGCTGGAATCAGCGTGTCGCGACCACTCGCCTACGCCACGTGGGTCGACAAGGATGCCGGGTGGGTCGTGCGGCTAGCAGCAAACGCAGCACGCGACAGTTCGCTCCCGAAACAAGCGAGCAGCGGGGCGCGTGAATCACTCGCACGCACCGCCGCAATCGTCGGTGACTTCCTGGTTTTGACGCAAGTTGCGCCGTAGTTTTCGGCGCGGCTGAATTCGCTCAGCGCTTGTGCGCCGGGCGAAATGTTGTCGTCGGCGTTACATCATCCCCATGCCGCCGCCGGGCATTCCGCCGCCCGCCGGTGCGGCACCAGCCTTCTCGGGCTTGTCGGCCACGAGACACTCGGTGGTGATGACGAGGGCCGCAATCGACGCTGCGTTCTGCAGCGCGGCGCGGGTAACCTTCGCCGGGTCGATGATGCCAGCCTTCACGAGGTCGGTCAACTCGCCGGTTGCGGCGTTCAAGCCGGTGTTGCCCTTCGCGGCCTCCACCTGCTGCACTGCGACCGCGCCTTCGATACCGGCGTTGTCGGCGATGTAGCGGGTAGGGGCAGTGAGCGAGTCGTAGACGCTGCGGGCACCGGTGGCCTCATCGCCCGAGAGCGACTCGACAACCTTCAATACCGCGGGGCGAGCACGCACGAGGGCGGTGCCGCCACCGGCGACCACGCCTTCTTCGATCGCCGCACGAGTCGCCGAGACGGCGTCTTCGATGCGGTGCTTCTTTTCCTTCAGTTCCACTTCGGTGGCTGCGCCGACCTTGATGACCGCGACACCGCCGGCGAGCTTGGCGAGACGCTCCTGCAGCTTCTCGCGATCCCAGTCGCTGTCGGTGTTGTCGATCTCGGTCTTGATCTGGTTGATGCGACCGTTGACCTCGGCCTTGTCGCCACGACCATCGACGATGGTGGTGTTGTCCTTGTCGATGATGACGCGCTTGGCGCGACCGAGCAGGTCGAGACCGGCGTTCTCCAACTTCAAGCCCACTTCTTCGCTGATGACTTGACCACCGGTAAGGATCGCCATGTCTTGCAGCATCGCCTTGCGACGATCGCCGAAGCCCGGCGCCTTGACGGCGGTCGAGTTGAAGGTGCCACGGATTTTGTTGACGACCAGCGTCGCGAGTGCTTCACCCTCGACGTCTTCGGCGACGATCAAGAGCGGCTTGCCCGTCTTCATCACACCTTCGAGCAGCGGCAGCATCGACTGCACCGTCGAGATCTTCGCCGAGTGGAAGAGGATGTACGGCTCTTCGAGCACGGCTTCTTGGCGGTCTTGATCGGTCACGAAGTACGGCGACAGGTAACCCTTGTCGAACTGCATGCCTTCGGTGAACTCGAGCTCGATGCCGAACGTGTTCGACTCTTCGACCGTCACGACGCCGTCCTTGCCGACCTTGTCGATCGCGTCGGCAATGACCTTGCCGATTGCGGCGTCAGCTGCCGAGATGGTTGCGACGTTGGCGATGTCGCCCTTGTCGTCGACCTCCTTCGACTGCGACTTGAGTGACTCGACGGCCGCAGCGACGGCCTTCTCGATGCCGCGCTTGAGCCCCATCGGGTTGGCACCGGCCGCGACGTTGCGCATGCCGTGGCCGACCATTGCTTGCGCGAGCACGGTGGCGGTGGTGGTGCCGTCACCAGCGACATCGTTGGTCTTGGTAGCGACTTCCTTCACCAATTGGGCACCCATGTTCTCGAACGGGTCCTCGAGTTCGACCTCCTTGGCGATCGACACACCGTCATTGGTGATCGTCGGTGCCCCGAACTTCTTGTCGAGCACGACGTTGCGGCCCTTGGGTCCGAGGGTCACTTTCACTGCGTCGGCGAGTTTGTTGACGCCGGCTTCAAGCGCGCGGCGTGCTTCTTCGTCGAATTTGAGCATCTTTGCCATGTGAGTGGTTCTTTCTTTGAGTGATTACTTCGAAACGATCGCGAGCACGTCGCGGCTGGTGAGGATGAGCAGGTCGTCGCCCTTGTGGGTGACTTCGGTGCCGCCGTACTTGCTGTAGAGCACGGTGTCGCCGACCTTGATCTCGAGCGCGAAGTACTTGCCCTCCGAGTCGCTCCAGCGGCCGGGGCCGACGGCGAGCACGGTGCCCTGCTGCGGCTTTTCTTTGGCGGTGTCGGGGATGACGAGACCCGAGGCGGTGGTCTGTTCGGCCTCGGAGGGCTTCACCACGACTCTGTCATCGAGGGGCTTTAGGTTCATGTTGCTTCCTTTTCGTGCGGGTCTCCCGGCCGGGAGACGGGCTGATTTTCACCACGGAAAAGCCGTTAGCACTCTCCCAAGGCGAGTGCTAATGCTAGGGGCGGGGCTGGCTGGGCAACAACCCGAACGGCCCCAGCAGTCGTTCGACGAGCCCCGTCGGCAAGCCGACCACCGTCGTTAGGTGCCCGTTCACCTCGCGCACGAACACGGCGGCTTCGCCCTGCACCGCGTAGGCCCCCGCCTTGTCGAGCGGCTCCCCAGTGGCAAGGTAGCGCTCGAGCAGGTCGGCATCGATCGGATGCATCGTGACGGCAGCAGTGTCGAGCGCCACACGATGCGGTGATGTCGGTGCGGTGGCGGGACCAGAGGCTGCTGCTGCGGTGCCGATGGGTGCAGTGGCGGAACCCAGCGTTCCGCGCGCCACGCAGACCGCGGTGTGAACGAGGTGCGTGCGCCCCGACAGTCGTCGCAGCATCGCGCGGGCCTCGTTGAGGTCGCGCGGCGTGCCGAAGATTTCGCCGTCGACATCAACCGTCGTATCGGCGCCGAGCACGACCACATCAGTGGGCTGTCGGTCGGCGACTCGCAAACATTTCGCGGTCGCTAAGCGTTGCACGTGATCATGGGGGGATTCGTTCGCGAGTGGCACCTCGTCGACGTCGGCTGAGTCAACCACGAACGAGATCCCCATCTGCCGGAGGATGTCGGCGCGGCGCGGGGAACGCGACGCGAGAACCAGCGAGGTCATCCGCCGCTCATCGTGGTGAGCAGCGCGTCATCGGGCACTCGCAAATCGTCGAGATGGTCGAGGTAGCCGTGTGGCAGCACCACGTTGATCGGGCCGTTGGTGTGCCCGCGCGGCAATCGTTCTCCGCCCGCCACAAGCGCAAGCGACCTGTCGAGTGATACCGCGAGTTGGCGCACTTCGTCGAGGGTTGACACTTCGGCAAACTGCCGACGCACGTCGGGGCCGACCGGGTAGCCGGTCAGATACCAACCGCAGTGCTTGCGGAACTCACGGATGCCCTTCGTGTCGTCGTTGCGACCATTCGCACGATGGTGCTGCATCAGCGATTCGGCGTGCACGACCATCACATCGAGCACTTCGCCGAGCAACGGTGTCGGGCGGACCGGGCGCCCATTGAAAGCGTCAATGAGGTCGCGGAACAACCAGGGTTTGCCGAGACAGCCACGACCGATGACCACACCATCGCAACCAGTCTCAGCAATCATCCGCAGGGCGTCATCGGCACACCAAATGTCGCCGTTGCCGAGCACCGGCACGCCGTCGACCGCCTGCTTCAGCGCAGCGATGGCTTCCCAACGCGCACTCGGGGCGTAGTGCTGCTGTGCGGTGCGCGCATGGAGTGCAATCATCACCGCGCCGGCATCACGACAAATCTTGCCGGTATCGACGTAGGTGAGCAGGTCATCGCTGATACCCATGCGGAACTTGCACGTGACCGGAATGCCGTAGCGACTGCCGGCACGCACCGCCCCACGCACGATCTCGGCCAGCAAGTTCTTCTTCAATGGCACGGCCGCCCCGCCGCCCTTGCGCGTAACTTTTGCCGCCGGACAACCAAAGTTCAGGTCGATGTGGTCGACCAGATCTTCGCTGCCGAGAATGTCGACTGCCTTCTCCACGATCGTCGGGTCGCTGCCGTAGAGCTGCAAACTGCGGAATTGTTCATCGTGGCTGAACGACACCATCGAGCGCGTGCGCGAGTTGCCGTAGACGAGAGCGGCGGCCATGATCATCTCGTTCACGTACACGAGTCCCGGGCCGAACTGGCGGCACAGCGAGCGGAACGGCGCGTTGGTGACGCCGGCCATCGGTGCGAGCACGACGGGCGGCCACACCTCGATGCCGCGGCCTCGGCCTGCGTCGGAATGGGTGCCGCGTAGCGCGAGGGGCTTCATCGCTGCGGCATGTTGCACGGTCATCGCTGGCCGGCCCCCAACTTCAGGTTCGGGTTGGCACCCGTATCCAGCGTCGACGACTCGCCCCGCAGGAGGCGATACCACGCCGCACTGGCGATCATCGCTGCGTTGTCGGTGCACATCTCGCGCGACGGCAACACCACGGCAAGCCCCTCAGTGGCACCTGCCGCGGCAAGTTCGCGCCGCAACAACGAGTTGGCCGCCACCCCGCCACCGAGCGCAATCGTGCGCGCGCCCACGTTACGGGCGGCACGACGTGCCTTGTGCACGAGCACATCCACCACTGCGCGCTGAAACGAGGCGGCGACATCATCGGTCTCCACCTGCGGGTGGGCACGCACATGATTGATCACCGCAGTCTTGAGACCACTGAACGACACATCAAGACCGTCATTCAGCATCGCCCGCGGAAAACTGACTGCGTGTTCGTCGCCGCGCATTGCCGCCTTGTCGATCGCGGGGCCGCCGGGGAACGGCAACCCGAGAAACCGCGCCACCTTGTCGAACGCTTCGCCGGCTGCATCGTCGATGGTCTGGCCGATCACGCGATACGAGTGCGTGTCGCGCATCTCCACCAGCAGCGTGTGGCCACCAGACACCAGCACGAACAGCAGCGGAAACTCGGCCTGTGGTTCATCGAGCAGCGCGGCATACAGATGGGCCTCGAGATGGTTCACGCCCACGAAGGGCACGCCGAGCGCGAGCGCCGTGGTCTTGGCCGCCGACACACCAACGAGCAGCGCACCGACGAGCCCAGGACCGACGGTGGCGGCCACCGCGTCGACGCGGGAATAGTCGATGCCCGCCCGATCGAGCGCCTCGGCGGTGACGTGCGGCAGCGCCTCGAGGTGTGCGCGGCTGGCGATCTCCGGTACAACACCACCGAATCGCGCGTGCTCATCCAGTTGGCTCGACACCACCGATGACAGTACGTCGGTGCCGCCCATCACCACGGCGGCCGCAGTCTCGTCGCAGCTCGTCTCGATGCCGAGCACGATCGTCGAGGCGTCAACCTTCGTCTTGTCGACGACCGCGGTCACGAGTCGGCCCCACGCTCGGCCTCGATGCGCTGCAGTCGTCCTTCGAACTCGTCACCTTGGATGTCGGTGCACCACATGACGATTGCGTCATCGCGACTCTCGTAATACTTGGCACGCACGCCGACGGGCACGAAACCAAAGCGGCCATACAACGATTGTGCCGACACGTTCGACTCGCGCACTTCGAGCGTGAGTGATGCCATGCCGGCACGGCGCGCCTCCCATGCGAGATCGAGCATGAGTTCGGTCGCGATGCCGCGACGGCGCATCGACACGTCGACCGCCACGTTGGTGATGTGCGCGGCGTCGTCGATGTAGATCATGCCGCCGTAGCCGACGAGTCGCCCACCGAGTTTTGCCACCAGATAGTGCCGCGACGCTCGGGCCTGCATCGCCAACTCGTCCTGAAAGACACCAATCGTCCACGGTTGCGGATACGCGGTGTGTTCGATCTGCATCACCGCCTCAAGGTGTGATCGACGCATGGGTTCGATCGTCAACTCCATGGCGTCGCCGTCATCGACTCGCTGAGAGCGCTCATCGCGCGCCCGCAAGAACCTGCCGAGGATGCTCATGAAGCACTCCGCGTCGGCCAGTTGATTTCGGCGTCTGCTTCGCGCAGATACAACGCGGGCACCGACGGTGCGCCGCCGTCGGCCAGCGAGTCGACGACGACTTCTTCACGCAACAATCGGGCGTGTGCGAGTGCGGCGACGTGTTTGGCATGTGGGTGCGTGGGCAGCGTGGCACCAAACGAGACCGACCACGATTGCGAGCCGAGTTCACCGAGAATCCGTTCTTTGTGCGTGAGCGCATAGTCGCCGACAAGGAGCGTCGACTGTGCGCGATCTCGCACCGCGACCAGCAGATCTTCAAGCGTGCCGACACACGGCTCGCTGACTCGCACCACCGAGCCGTCGTCGCGCACCCGGTGCAATGCCCACGCCACTTCGCGTCGACGCGCGTCGATGGTGGGTGCGATGAGTTCGTGGTCCCCAACTACACCTCTTGTTGCGGCAACGAGCGCCTCAAGACCATCGATACCAACGAGCGGCACCGCCAGCACATGGGCCAACACCTGTGCGGCCGCGATACCGACGCGCATACCGGTGAAGAGACCAGGCCCGACATCCACCGCTATGGCATCAAGATCGCCGAATGAAAGCCCCGCACGCTGCACGACGAACTCGATCATCGGGGTGAGGTCTTCGGCGTGCCGACGATTGCTCGCCGACTCGCTGGCGGCCAAGAGTTCATCGCCGTCGACGATGGCCACACTCACCATCTCCGTTGCCGTGTCGATGGCCAAGACGATCATGACGAGACCAGCTGGCGGAGTTGATCGGCGATGCGCACGAATCGCAACTCCCAGGTTGCCCCTCGCCACGACACTTCGATGCGGCGCGCATCGTCACCGGCGTGGGTGAATGCGATGACCAGTGCTTCGGGAAACTCATTTGGTACGAGATCGCCCCACTCCACCACCAACAGCGCCCCGCCGCGCCGCGCGTCATCGAGGCCGAGATCGATGAGTTCGCCGGTGCGCTCCAAGCGGTAGAGGTCGGCGTGGCATACGGTGAGCGCACGCCCTTTGTACTCGTGAACCAGGTTGAACGTCGGCGACGTCACCTGTTCGCCGACACCGAGTGCCGCACACAGCGCTTTGGTGAACGTGGTCTTGCCTGCACCCAGGTCGCCGGTCAGCAGCACCACGTCGCGAGGGCGAAGTTTGCCGGCGACAGTCTCAGCGATACGTTGCGTTTGGTCGAGCGATTCGGCAAGCAGCGTCGCGGTATGCATATCATGCCCTGCTGTAGTGCCGCGGAACACGAGCGGAAATTGCGCACACCACTTCATAAGTGATGGTGTCGAGCGCCGCCGCCCAATCTTCGACGCGCACCGTGGCGTTCGCCTGGGTGCCGAAGATGACGGCTTCATCACCGATCGTGACTGAATCGTCTTCGCAGTCCACCATCAGTTGATCCATCGTCACCACACCGATGATTCGCCGCGGCTTGCCGCCAACGAGGATGCGCGCGGGGGTTTGCCACGCGCGACGCGCAATGCCGTCGGCATAGCCGATTGGCAATGTCGCCACCGTCGTGTCGCCCGTCATTACGGTGCGTAGTCCATAACTGACGCCCTCGCCCGCTCGCACTCGTTGCACGTGCAGCACCTCGGTACGCAGTGTCATCACGGGGCGCAGTTCTCGCGTCAGGCTCGCCACCCCGTCGCCAGGGTTCAGGCCGTACAGCGCGATGCCAACGCGCACCATCGTGCATTCAGGCAACAGGTTGCGCAGTGTGGCTGCCGAATTCGCGGCATGCACATGTCGCAGGCTCGGCGCAACCTGCCGAATTTCGGCGAGCACACGCCGGAATTCATCCAGTTGGCGCTGCGTCGCGGCATGCCCCGTGTCATCGGCGGTCGCCAAGTGCGTCATTACGCCGTGTAGTTCGAGCCCCGCTGACGACGCGATCAACTCGGCGCACTCGACAGCGTCGCTCGGCGCAACACCCACACGGTGCATTCCGGTATCGATCTTGAGGTGCACTTGCGTGGGGATCGCGTCGCGCTGCGACGTTGTCTGTCGCGTCGCGATGCGCTCCGACTCAGCAGCGAGTGCGGCAATGTAGTGCGCGTTGTACGCCACACAAATCACTTTGTTGCGCACCAAGAGCGGGATATCGGTGACCGGTTGCTCGCTCAGCACCATGATCGGCGCATCGATGCCAGCTGCGCGCAACTCAACGGCTTCCTGCGTCAGCGCCACGCACAGCCCGCGGGCGCCGGCGGCGAGTGCGGCCCGCGCGCACGGCACTGCCCCATGACCGTACGCATTCGCCTTCACTACGGCCCACAACTCGCTCTTGTCGGCAGCGCGCGCCAGCAACTGCACATTGGCTTGCAGTGCTGCAAGGTTGATGTCGGCGCGCGTCGCACGCCGTGCTGTTGAGCGGCCGTTCGTGGTCGTCATCGTGGCGACCTAGTCGGCGGCAACGACGGCGACCGCAAGGCGATCGGTATGGCTGAGCGACACGTGCCACGCGGTGACGCCGCGCTGTCGCGCCAGTTCTGCCGCGCGACCACTCACCCGCAACGACGGTTTGCCATCCACCGCGTTGTCGAGCGAAACATCGTGGAAATCGAACGCGCCGAGCCCGACGCCAAGCGCCTTCATCGTTGCTTCGCGCACGGCGAATCGCACGGCGAGTGCGGCGGCGGCATCAGCACGGCGCGCTGCCATATCACGCTCGGCATCGGTGAACACCCGCTGCGCCAAGCGCGGCGAGCGGGCCATCGCCCGCTGAAAACGCTGGATGTCGACGGCGTCGATGCCCAAGCCGATCATGATGCAAGCCGGCTTCGTCGGAACGTCGTCACGACCGCGTCACTCACCCGCGCGCCACATGTCGGCGGTCGCGGTGATCGGCAGAATCAGCGCATCCGCTACCGACACTTCGGCGAGACGGTCCTCGCGGAACGTGCTCTCCGTCTCGGTGACGGCGTCGACCAGTCGGTCGTAGCGATTGTCGTAGCCAGCCAATACCAGTTTCAGCACGCCAGCCGGCAAGCGGTCGTGGAAGAGCACATGCAGAAGCGTGATCCCCGTGGTCTCCTGACCCTTGGTCTCGGGCACGATGATGACGGTGCGGTTGTCGCGTCGACCGCGCGCCACGAGCACCTCCTGCGTCATCGCAACGCGACGCTTCGTGCCGCGCAATGCGTTGGTGGTATCGACACGCGACCGCAGGTCGCGGGCGATTCCGCCACGATCGACGATTGCAATGGTGGAGTCCGGCAGCGCCGGGTCGCCTTCGACTCGGTAGCGGGTGAAACCCACCACTTGGCTGACCGCTGGGTCGAGATCGGCGAGCACCTTCAACACCCCGTACCCCAGCCGCTCGCGCGCTGCCCCGGCGTTGAGCACCGCCTTCACCAGTGCGCGGTCGAGCAAGCCTTCTTCACTGCGCGAAATGCCGACGGTAATCGTCTTGGCTTGGTGCTTGATCGCATCGACAGGTCGCGTGAGTTCGTCGATGGCCCGCGTGAGTGCCGCGGTGATGTCGTCGAGCAATGTCTCTGGTGTTGCAATCCTTCCAGTGTCACGTTGGTACGTCTGCAGCGGATTCGCCGCCATCGCCGTGCGCAAGATGCCAACGACGCGCACCGCCGTGCTCACCTCGAGATTGCCGTCGTACACACCAGTGGCGAGTGCATCAAAGAATCGATTGGCGGGCACGCCGATTTCGGCATGCACCTTGGCCAACAGCTCCGAACCCTGACCGCCGCGCTCCACCGCGTGCTCCACCACCTCGCGCGTTTGGCGCAGCGGCCGCGCCAGGGCATCGATCGCCATCGCCGCCTCGTACCCGAACAGGTGACCGACCATCACCGAAAGGACGAACGCGACGCGCGAGTCCACCTCGGGCACTTCAATCACCGCGGCGGCCGCACCGAATCGCTGTTTGCCACGGGTCGCCACGACGATCGGCAACGCCTTGTGCGCGCGGAAGATCTCGATTTCTTTGCCGACATCGGCAGCCGTACCGCCGCCCAATCCGGCCGCACACACGAAGATGAGTGGCTCGCACGATAGGTCGATGTGCTTCTTGTCTTCGGTGACGTCGCAGGCGATCGACTTGTAGCACAACTCGCTCAACTTGATACGCACTTCTTCGGCGGCGACCGCGTTCGCACCGTTGCCGACGATCGTCCAGTAGCGACGCGAAGTGGCGAAGGTGCGCGCTGCCTCGGCGATCTTGTCGCGCAACTGCAGCACCCCCTGCAACGCCGTCGGCAAGTTGCGCAACGCCTGCAACAAGTTGCTGCGGTCATCAGCCGAACCCGTGCCGAGCACCTGCGCCACTGCGCAGGCAACGAGCGCACCGGCAGCAACCTGCGCATAGAAGGCCTTCGTGCTCGCCACGCTCATCTCCACGTCACGACCATCGGAGGTGTAGATGACACCGTCGGCCTTCGCCGTCAGTTCGCTACCGCGACGGTTGACGACGGCCAACACACGCGCGCCACGCGACCGCGCAAGGTCGACCGTGCGATTGGTGTCGGTGGTGGTGCCGCTCTGACTGATCGCGACGATCAGCGTGTCGCGCATGTCGAGCGCCAAACCAAAACCAGAAAGTTCCGTGGCCGGTAGCGCATCGACGCGCAGGCGATCATCGGTCAACTGACGCAACAAGTTGGCCAGCGCACGACCGGCAATCGCCGCCGTGCCTTGCCCAATCACCCGCACACGACGCAGCGTGCCGTCGGCGAGTTCGCTAGCGATTCGGTTGGGGAACTGCGACTCGTCGAGCGCTACCGCAAGCCGACCGTCCGACTCGACTATGCGCCCGCGCAGTGTCTTGGCAAAACTACGCGGTGCCTCGTTGATTTCCTTGGCCAAGAAGTGACGGTGCTCGCCGCGATCGATGTCGCGCGTGGTGACCTCCGCGGTCAACACGTTGTGCGGGCCGAGCGTGAGTGCCGTGCCGTCATATGCCACGAGCGTCACACCCGCCTCGTCGCCCGCCTGGTCGGCGTCGAGCACCATGACTTGACCGCGACTCGACGGACGATCGGGGTGCGCCAACGACTCGCCGTCCATGCGCACGTAGCGCTGCGTTTCTTCGACCACACCGTACGGCTCGCTCGCGACGACGAAACGATTCGCCGCCAACCCGACGCACAAACCTTGACCGCTACCCTTCAGCGCGAGCAACAAGTTCTCGGGTTCGTCGGCCGAGGCTGCTGCAATCGCCACCGAACCTTCGAATGCGGCGACGGTCTCGCGAAACGCATCCGCCAACGCCCCACCCTCGGTAAGGCGGCGTGACACCAGAGCAGGGATGACCTTTGCATCGGTGGTGATTGGTTGCGCCAGACGCAACTCGTGGCGGGCGCGCAGGTCGGCGTGATTGTCGACGTCGCCGTTCAATGCCGCAACGAGATACGCCGAGTCGGCACCCGACTCGAGTTCTTCGCTGTTCACCGGGTGGGCATTCGGCTCGGAGATGATGCCGACACTCGCCCAGCGCGTGTGCCCGAGCACCGCGACGCGGGCCGCAGGCTGGCTGACTGCCAGCCGCAACAGGTCGTCAGCGACGATCGCCGCGCGCATCACGCGCGTATTGTCGCCCAGTTCGCCGATTTCGGCGGCCGCCTTGTAGACGAACGACCACGCATTGCGCGTGATGCGCACCGAGCCCGATGTGAACAAACTGTCGTCGTGACGCGTGCCGAGCAACGCAGAAACTCGGGCATCATCACGACGCAAACCGTGGTTCCACACCATCACGTGTACGCCGGCGGAATCGCGACCGCGCACTTCGAGACGGTCGAGCGCCGACAGTGCCTGCTCAATCGAGAGATATGCGCTGAGCGCCGAGCGACTCGCGCCGACGCCGGCCAAACCATCGACTGCTGCGGCGGTGCGCACGCGATCCTTGCGCAGCGACCACGCCGCATCGCGCAACGTGGTGAGCACATTCGTGGTGCGTTCGAGGGTGGCGGCGGCCAGACCAGTGGTGCGCTCAAGGTTGCGTTCAGCCTCCAGCAACCATGAATCCAACTGGTCGAGACGCACGAGCAACGCGGAAATGAACTCGCGGTTGCCGGCCATCAGCCAGATGCCCGCATCACCGCGCAGAGCGGCGTCGATAGCCGTCATCGAGGTGGCGAATTCGCGCAGGCGATCGTCGCCAGGCAACGACGCGCCACCGGCAGGAAGGCCCGCCAGGACCGCGTCAATCGAGGCCAGAAGGTCGGCGGCGACCGGCGTCGTGCGGGTTTCGGGTCGCGACAACACCGCGATGATGCCGCACATACCGTCAAGGCTACCTATCGAGATAGGTAGAGAATTCGCAGCCGACGTGTTGCGGCACGCATTCAGCGACGCATGCGTGCCGGCAGATGCGTGTGCCCAGCGTCAGGTGCGCGACACGACGAGTTGCGCGAGACGATCGGCAACGGCTTCGGCGACCGCAAGCGTCGGCGCCTCCACCATGATGCGCACGAGTGGCTCGGTGCCCGATGCGCGCACGACGATGCGACCATCATCGCCGAGTCTGGCGCGCTCACGCGCGAGTTCGCCCCCAAGTAGTGCTTCAACATCGGTCGGCTTCGTCGTGACGCGCACATTGCGCAACACCTGCGGCATGCGCTGCATCACGTTCGCTGCCAACTCGGTGAGTGTCTTGCCGCTGTCGCGCACGATTCGCAAGAGAAGTATCGCCGCCAAGATGCCGTCGCCCGTAGTGGCGTATGACGAGTGGATGATGTGGCCGCTCTGTTCGCCGCCGAGTACGAAACCTCCTTCATCCATTGCGGCGAGCACGGCTCGGTCACCTACGTCGGTGGTCACCACGGAGATGCCGTGTTGTTGCATCGCACGATGAAAGCCAAGGTTCGTCATGCTCGTGACCACCACGGTGTCGTGCTGCAGTTGTTGGCGAGCGCGCAGGTCGAGTGCCATCAGCGCGATGAGCCTGTCACCGTCCACGACATTGCCCTGTTCGTCGATGGCGATGACACGATCGCCGTCGCCGTCGAAGGCAAGCCCGATGTGTTGGTGTTGCGCACACGCGGCAGCGAGTGATTCAGGGTGCACCGCACCGCACCCATCGTTGATGTTGCGACCATCCGGCGCCGCATGGTGGATGGTGGCGAGCAACCCGAGACCCGTCAGGATCGGCGCGATCACCTGACTGGTCGCCCCATTTGCTGCGTCGATCTGCACCGCCATGCCGGCGAACGCGGCCAAGCCAGTTGAACCTGCAGGAAGTTTGTCGCCGAGCGCACCCGCGAGTGCGGCGCTGTACTGCTGCGCACAACGCTCGTCACTGGCCACCGAAGCAGGCCCAGCGACATCGCCACTGGCCTGCCACAACGTTTCGATGCGCTGCTGTTCATCGTCGGTGAGTTTGCGACCACCTGGTGCAAACACCTTCACCCCGTTGTCGTGCCACGGGTTGTGCGACGCGGTGATGGCGATGCCCACGCAACCACGCTCGGCCGCCACCCGCGCGATCGCCGGCGTCGGCACGATGCCCGCACTCGTGACCGCTGCACCTTGCGACTGTGCGCCGCGAGCAAAGGCGAGAGTCCAACTCGCACCACTTTCGCGACCGTCATTGCCGATCACCATCGCCTGCCGGGGCCACACCCGAGCAACCGCAGCCCCAAGCCGGGCAATCTGCGATTCATCGAGGTCGACGCCGACGCGACCGCGCACGCCGTCTGTGCCGAAGCGCAACATCTCAGCTACTAGTTTGCCCGTCGCCCAGTCGCATCTGTGCGCACCAATCGGCGCAGCAACTTGACGATTAGCGCTTGGTGTACTGCGGCGCCTTGCGCGCCTTCTTCAGGCCGTACTTCTTGCTTTCCTTACGGCGTGCGTCGCGAGCCAACAGACCGGCTCGCTTCAACACCGGGCGATGTGCGGGGTCGAGTGCGACGAGCGAACGGGCAACCGCCAGACGCATCGCGCCCGACTGACCAGCGGGACCACCACCAGCGATATCTACGTCGATGTCGTAGGTCCTCAACGTGTCGGTGATGCGCAGCGCCTCGGTCGCATTGATACGGTGAATCGCCGTCGGAAAGTATTCCTCGAAGGTGCGCCCGTTGACGGTGACGCGACCCGAACCGGCGCGCAGTCGTACGCGCGACACCGCACTCTTACGACGACCAGTGGTTTGCGTGAGTGGCTTGGTGGCCATTGCGGATTCCTCTCCTACGAAGGTGGACGAACTTAGCGAGCCTTGGCGTGGCTCATGTCGACGGGTTGTGGCTGCTGGGCGAGATGCGGATGCTCGGCACCCGAGTACACCTGCAACTTCTTGATCTGCGCGCGACCGAGGCGACCCTTGGGCAGCATGCCGTGCACGGTGCGACGAATCGCCGACTCGGGGCTGCGCGACAACAGTTGCGCGTACGACTCCACGCGAACGCCGCTGGGGTAACCGCTGTGGCGCGCGACCTTCTTGTCGTCGGCCTTGCCGCTCGTCAAGACGACCTTGGCGGCGTTGATGACGATGACATGGTCGCCGGTGTCGAGGCTCGGCGTGAACGACGGCTTGTGCTTGCCGCGCAAGAGGCTGGCGATCTCCGTGCACATCCGACCCAACACGAGACCGTCGGCGTCGATGACATGCCAGGCGCGCTGCACCTCAGTGGGCTTGGCCGAATACGTGCGCATGAATGAACCTTTCAGAACTCTGGACCGCCGCCGAAGTGACGAAATCTCGAACATTGAATGATACGGCTGTTTCTGGTGGGTCACACCCTCACCGAACCGGCCAATCAGGCGAGTGGTTACTGCGCGAGGCGGGCGACCAGCCACGCCTCCACCCGGGTCGCAAACGACTCGGCGGAGAAGCGATCTTGCGCGTCGACGCGACAACGCTGACGGTCGATTGCACCAACTCGCTCGACGGCCGCCGCGACCGCCACCACATCATCGACGGGCACGACGAACCCCGTCTCCCCATTGCGCACGATCTCGGCGGGCCCGCCGCGGTCGTAGGTGATCACCGGAACTCCGCATGCCAGCGCTTCGATGGCCACGTTGCCGAACGCCTCCACCCAGCGATGCACCATGATGAGGGCGGCACACTTCCCCAACTGTGCTTGCAGTTCGCGGGTCGGGAGAAACCCGATGTGCTCTACTTCGGCATGCGGATGCTGTGCACGGGCGGCATCCCACTCGGCGCGATCTTCCATCACACCAAAGACGCGCAGGCGCCGGCGTGTCTGCGCCGCTACCGCGAATGCGTCGCGAATCCCCTTCTCTGGTGCGATGCGGGCGACGAACGCGAGGTAGTCGGTCGGCGACGCAACGAACTCGTAATTGGAGAGTTCCACACCACTCCCCACGATGGTGACATGATCGGCAGTGGCCGTATCGAACTCCGCCGTATCGAACTCCGCCAAACCAAACGTTGCCGCCTGCGCGCGGCTGTGCATCGCCACGGCATGGGGATGATTGCGTGTGGCAAGCGCAACGGCACGATCCATTTCGTCACTGAGCGAACCCATGCTTACGAGGTGCGCGACCGGGATAGCACACTCATCGGCACTCACGAACGGCAGTGCGTCGTAGGCGAAGTTGAGCACCACATCGTGCTCGCCGCTGCGGGCGAGTTGCACGACGGTGCTCCACATGTTCACCAAGATCGAACCAGTCGGCACGACGAGCGGTGCCGAACGGTCAAGCGTCTGACTCGGCACGTGTAGCGCACCGGCAACCTCCACGACGCGATGCGCACCGAGTTGCGAACCGTTCGGCGCCACCACGACCACCTCGTGCCCGCGACGCACCAATCCGTCAGCCAGCGTGCGCATCGTGAGTTCGACGCCGCCCCCGATGCCCGAACCGATTGGCCCAACCGACGTGGAGAGAAAGATGATGCGCATCAATGCACCACTGGGTTCACTCGGGCAACGACGGGTAGCCGACTTCCCACAAGCACAAGCCGTGCGGTGGGGCCAGTTGCGAAGCGTCGTGGCGGCGTCCGCTGCGAACCAGACCCATCATGTCGCTCGACGGTCGTTTCCCCAGCCCAATGTCAACGAACGTGCCGACCAGCGAACGCACCATCTGGTGACAGAACGCATTGGCACGAACCTCGAAGGTGACGATGTCGCCCTCGCGCTTCCAGGCGGCCTGCGTCACGAACCGCGTCATCGAGGCGGGTTTCTTCGCCGCACCCGACTTCGTGCTGGGTGGCGAATCCGGCTCGTCGGCCACGTCCGGCTTGCGACAAAACGCGGAGAAGTCGCGTTCGCCGATGATCGCATCCGACGCCAGTTGCATGGGTCGCAACTCGAGTGGCGCGTGGATGTGCCACGCCGTGGTCGCCAGAAACGGGTCGGGCGTCTTCGAATTGAGAATGGTGTAGCGATAGAGCCGCCAAATCGCCGAGAAACGTGCATGAAACGACGATGGCACCCACTGCGCATCGCGCACGGCGATCTGCGGACCGCACAAGCCGTTGAGTTTGCGGGCGAGTGAATCGATCTTCGTGCGCGACGGCAAGTCGACGCTCACCACCTGACCGCGGGCATGCACACCGGCATCGGTGCGACCCGCCGCCACGAGTTGCACTTCACTTTGAGTGATTTTCTCGAGTGCTTCTGCGAGCGCACTCGCCACCGTCGGTACGTCGGGGGTGGGGGCAAAGCCGTGGAAGCTGCTGCCGTCGTAGGCAACGACCAACCGGGCGCGGCGCGACGTGGATGTCATCGGCGTGACTCCGCCGACCGCACTGCGCCGACTAGACGAGTTCGATGCGCGCCATCGGGGCGCGGTCGCCGTTGCGCTCACCCAACTTGAGGATGCGCACGTAACCGCCATTGCGCTCCATGTAACGCGGGGCGAGACTCTTCACGAGTTTGGTCGTCATTTCCTTGTCGTTGAGATACGCCTGAATTTGGCGGATCTTGTGCAGGCTGGCGGCGTCGTTGGTTTGCGCCTTCTTGGCCTTGGAGATGAGCCGCTCGGCGATTGGGCGCAGTGCCTTGGCCTTGGCCTCCGTGGTCTCGATGCCCTCGGCGGCAAAGAGCGACGCGGCCAGGTTGGCCATCATCAAACGCTCGTGGCCGGATGAGCCGCCGAAACTCTTGCTACGTCGTGGTGCGGGCATGGTGAATGGTCTCCTTCGTGGGCGCCGACGCGTCAGACGCGCAGCGCGAGTCCTCGCTCGTCGAGCTTGCCCTTCACTTCGGCGATGCTCTGCGCACCGAAGTTCGGCAAGTTGGTGAGTTCTTCCTCCGTGCGAGCAACCAAGTCACCAATGGTGTTGATCTGCGCGCGCTTCAGGCAGTTGAACGGACGCTGCGAAAGCATCAGGTCTTCGATCGGCATGTCGAGTTCGGGCGAACCGGTGCCGCTGGTGACCGACTCACCGAGTTCGAGCGCGACGGGCTCGTCGGAGAGCGACGCCACGAGATCGAGCAGGTTGCGCATCGTCGCGCCGGCCGAGGCGAGCGCCTCCGACGGGGTGATCGAACCATCGGTCTCGATGTCGAGGATGAGGTTGTCGAAGTTGGTCGACTGGGCGACGCGGGTGGGCTCGACTTCGAACGTCACGCGGCGCACCGGCGAGAACAACGCATCGACCGGGATCACACCGATGATCTTGCGGCCCGCGTCGCGGTCGCTACCGAGGTAGCCCCTGCCGCGCTCGATGGTGAGATCGAACGACAACTTGCCCTTCCCCGAGAGAGTGGCGATGTGCTGATCGGCGTTGACGAAATCGACACCGGCCGGCAGCGAGATGTCGCTCGCCTTGAAATCCTTCGGACCCTGCACGTCGACACGCACCGACACCATGTCGTCGACTTCGCTCTTCACGACGATGTCCTTCAGGTTGAGGATGATCTCGGTGACGTCTTCCACGACGCCGTCGATGGTGGTGAACTCATGCAGTGCCTCGTCGAACTTGACCGACGTAATGGCCGCACCCGGGATCGACGACAACAGCATGCGACGCAGCGAATTGCCGATCGTGTGGCCGAGACCCGGCTCGAGCGGCGACACGGAGAACTTCTGGCGGTTGCCGACGGCCTCGCCGACGGCTGCGACGCTGGGGCGCTGGATGACGAGCATGGTGGTATCTCCTGGCTGTTGGGTGGGGGTTACTTCGAGTAGAGCTCGACGATGAGTTGTTCCTTGACGGAAACATCGATCTGTTCGCGAGTCGGCAGGTCGCGCACGGCAACCGCCTTGCCGCCATCCTGCGCATCGAGCCACGCCACCGGCGCGCGGCCGAGGGTGTCGATGTTGTGCTGGATGACGATCATGTTGCGGGCCTTGTCGGAGAGGCTGACGACCTCACCTTTGCCGAGCGTGTACGACGGAATGTTCACGCGCTGACCATCGACCTTCACGAGGCCGTGGCTGACGAACTGGCGAGCCTGCGGGCGAGTGGCCGCCCAACCGGCGCGGTACACCACGTTGTCGAGACGCAACTCCAACAGGCGCAGGATGTTCTCACCGGTCGGGCCGGTGAGACGCACCGCTTCTTCGTAGATTTTGCGGAACTGGCGCTCGAGCACACCGTAGATGTACTTCGCCTTCTGCTTTTCTTGCAGTTGGTTGAGGTACTCACCCTCGCTCGAGCGGCGACGCGTGCGACCGTGCGCGCCAGGCGGGAAGGGACGACGCTCGAGGGCCTTGGTGCCCTTGGCGTTTTCAAAGACGTTGATGCCGAGACGGCGAGAGACACGAACCTTCGGACCGGTGTAACGAGCCATGACTACGGACGCTTCCTCTTGGGTTGACGACAGCCGTTGTGGGGCACGGGGCTGACGTCCTTCACGCTGGTGACTTCGATGCCGAGGTTCTGGATCGAGCGCAACGCGGTGTCGCGACCCGAGCCCGGACCCTTCACGAGCACTTCGGCGCGACGCAGACCCATTTCCATCGCGGCGCGGCCGGCCTTCTCGGCGGCGAGCTGGGCGGCGAACGGCGTCGACTTGCGCGAGCCGGAGAAACCCACGCCACCCGACGACGCCCAGGCAATGACATTGCCCGCGGCGTCGGTGATGGAGACGATCGTGTTGTTGAACGTGCTCTTGATGTGCACGATGCCGGTGTTCACGTTCTTGCGCTCGCGCTTGCGCGCCTTGCGTGGTGCCGGTGTCGCTGCTGCGTCTGACATTTACTTCCTCACGGCGACTTTCTTGTTGGCGACGGTCTTCTTCGGGCCCTTGCGCGTGCGTGCGTTGGTGTGCGTGCGCTGACCGCGCACCGGCAACCCTTTGCGGTGACGCGTGCCCTGGTAAGAGCCGGTTTCGACCTTGCGCTTGATGTCGGTCTGCACGTCGCGGCGGCGGTCGCCCTCGACCTTCAAGTTGTTCTCGATGTAGACACGAATCTTGTTGACGTCGGAGTCGGTGAGGTCGCGCACGCGCACGCTCGGGTTGATGCCGAGGTCGGCGCACATCTTCGCCGAAGTCGGGCGACCGATGCCGTAGATGTAGGTGAGGGCGATCTCCAGACGCTTCTCGCGCGGGATGTCAACGCCGGAAATACGTGCCATGTTTCGTTCGTCCTTATCCCTGGCGCTGCTTGTGGCGCGGGTTCTCGCAGATCACCATGACGCGGCCGTGGCGACGAATGACCTTGCACTTCTCGCACATCTTCTTGACGCTCGGTCGTACTTTCACGGTGTTCTCTTCTCTTACTTGAATCGGAATGTGATACGGCCTCTGGTGAGGTCGTACGGTGACAGCTCTACTTGCACTCTGTCGCCCGGATTGATTCGGATGTAGTTCACCCGCATTTTCCCGGATATGTGTGCCAAGACGGACCGCCCGTTGGAGAGTTCCACTCGAAACATTGCGTTGGGCAACGATTCGGTGATCGTGCCTTCCAGCACGATGGCATCTTCCTTGTTTTTTGCCAGAACTGACTCCTTCAAGCCCCATAGGGCGACTCGTAACGCTATCGGCGCGACTGCCCGTCACCACCCGGGCCGGTCACCCCGGTTGCGGTGCGAATGGCCGCGACCGAACGGGCGAATACCTCATCGGGGGTACCCACCCCGTCCACCACGGCGAGCACCCCGAGTTTGCGATAGTGGGCGATGAGCGGCGCGGTCTGCTCGTCATATAGGGACAGTCGGTGCTCGAGGGCCTCCGGTGAGTCGTCGGCGCGATGCTCGGCCTCCCGGCGGGCACTGATCCGCGCGAACACGACCTCCCGAGGCACTTCCAGATCAATCACCACGTTGATCGGGCGGGCGCGGGCAATCTCGTCGAGGGCCTGGGCCTGGGGCAGCGTGCGCGGGAATCCATCCAGCAGGTAGCCGCGCGTGCGCGCATCAGCCTCACCGAGTCGACCCTTCACCAGGCTGGACATCAAGTCGTCGGCGACGAGGCCGCCCTCGTCGATCACCTGCTTCACCACTCTGCCAACCGGCGTGTTGTGCTTGATTGCGTTGCGCAGCATTTCCCCCGTCGAGATATGTGCGATGTTGTAGTGCGTCGCAAGCCGTGCGCCTTGGGTTCCCTTGCCTGAACCTTGCCGGCCGAGCAGGACCAGCCGAATCGTCACTTCAGGAAACCCTGGTAATCACGCTGCATGAGTTGGCTGTCGATTTGGCGCATCAACTCGAGCGCCACACCCACTGCGATGAGTACGGTCGTGCCGGCGAAGGGGAACGTCTGCACGTCGCCCATCCACAAGATGATGTACGGGATGATCGCAATGAATGCAACGAAGAGTGCGCCGGGCAACGTAATTCGATTGACGGCTTTACCGAGGAACGACTCGGTCTGCGGGCCGGGACGAATGCCGGGCACGAATCCACCCTGCTTGCGCAACTGGTCGGCCTGGCGAATCGGGTCGAAGGCGATCGAGTTGTAGAAGTAGGCGAACGCGATGATCATCACGAAGAAGATCGTGATGTACAGCATGTTCTGGCTATTGATGAGGTAGCGGTCGACGAATCGCGCGATGGAACCGCGCCAGCCTTCGGCGCTGCCGAGCATGTTCGACAGCAGCACCGGCAAGAGCAACACCGACGACGCAAAGATGATCGGGATCACGCCCGACTGGTTGACCTTGAGCGGGATGTAGGTGCTCTGACCGCCGAATTGACGGCGCCCGACGACTCGTTTGGCGAACTGCACGGGGATGCGGCGCTGACCCAACTCAACACGCACGACGGCCGCCAGGATGAGCACCGACACGCCGACGAGCACCATGAAGATGAACGTCTTCTTGCTCTGTAACAGCGAGTAGTAGTTGTACGGCAGGTCGCTCACCACTGAGACGAAGATCATCATCGACATGCCGTTACCGATGCCTCGTTGACTGATCAACTCGCCCAACCACATGAGAAAGGTCGTGCCGGCGACGAGGGACGGGATCACGATCAATGCGCGCGGCATGAACGGGTCGAGCAACACCACGTCGGGCACCGTGGCGGCGGCACCGAAGAACGCCGAGCCGTTGCCTTGCCCGAAGATGAAGGTGAGACCGGCGGCCTGCAGCGTGGCGATGGCGACCGCGACGTAGCGGGTCCACTGTGTGATCTTGCGCTGACCGACCGCACCTTCTTGCTGCCACTGTTCCAACTTCGGGATCACGACCGTGAGCACCTGCATGATGATGCTTGCGGTGATGTAGGGCATGATGCCGAGGGCGAAGATCGAGAAACTGCCGAACGCACCACCCGAGAACAAGTTGAGGAAGCCAAGTGCCCCTTGCGAACGCGAGGCCTCGCGCAACTGGCTGACCGCCTGGGCGTCGACGCCCGGGGCGCGCAGCGCCACGCCGATGCGATAGATCGCAAAGATGAAGACGGTGAACAGCACCTTGTTGCGCAGGTCGGTGACCGTAAACAGGCTCTTCACTCGTGCGAACATCGTTGTTCCCCGATCCCTTGTGAGCGAAAACTAGCGGTTGGTGAACTGACTGCCTTGAGCCGGCGGACGCACTCCACGGAATGGCTTGGGCAGCAGCGTGATGGTGCCGCCCGCCGCCGTGATGGCTTCTTGCGCGGTCTTCGACACGGCATGCACCGACACGTTCAGTGCCTTGCCGATCTTGCCGCGCCCGAGCACCTTCACCAAGTTGCCCTTGCGAATGAGACCCTTTTGCACCAGCAACTGTGCGGTGATTTCGGTGGTGCCGAGCGAGTCGAGCGTGTCGAGATTGATCGCCTGATACTCGACGCGGAACGGGTTGTTGAAACCCTTCAACTTCGGCACGCGCTGCTTGAGTGGCATCTGACCACCTTCAAAGCCGCGCGCCACCGTGTTGCGGGCGTACTGACCCTTCGTACCACGACCGGCCGTCTTGCCACCCTTGCCGCCGATACCTCGACCGACGCGCTTGGGTGACTTCCTGGCTCCGTGCTTCGGGCCGACTTGATCGACGCGCATGCTCAGCTGCCTTTCTTGTCGGTGACGACAATCTCGATGAGGTGTGGAACGCGCGCAATCATGCCGCGAATCTCCGGTCGGTCGGGCAACACGTTGGTGTCGCCGATCTTGCGCAAGCCGAGCGCACGCAACGTGGCGCGGGTCTTGGGCATGCTGCCGATCGGCGAGCGCTTCTGGCGTACGGTGATGGTCTTTTCAGCCATGATGCTCCCTACTTGGCAACCGATTTCTTCGACTCATTGAACGCCCGCAGCAAACCGCGCGGCACGAACTCGTCTTCCGACAAACCGCGGCGCTTGGCCACGTCGTCCGGGCGCAACAGCGACCGCAGACCGTTGATGGTGGCACGGGCGACGTTGATCGAGTTCGGCGAGCCAAGCGACTTGGCGAGCACGTCCTTGATGCCGGCTTCTTCGAGGATGATACGCGCGGCACCACCAGCGATGACGCCGGTACCAGGGGCGGCGGGCTTCAGCAACACGCGTGCCGCACCGTTCACACCTTCGATGGTGTGGGTAATCGTCGGGCCAGCGAGCGCGACGCGGAACACGTTGCGCTTGGCATCCTCCGTGCCCTTCTGGATGGCGAGCGGAACTTCGCGCGCCTTGCCGTAGCCGAGACCGACACGACCGGCTTTGTCACCGATGACGACGATGGCGGCGAACTGGAAGCGTCGACCACCCTTCACCACTTTGGCGACACGGTTCACGTGCACGACACGCGACTCACCGAACTCGCCGGGCTTGGCCTCGGGGCGCGGTTCACGACGCTCGCGTGGGCGACGCTCGCGACGACCACGACTTTCGGTCTGTTCGGGGTGCTGGACGTCAGTCATTAGAACTCCAATCCTGCGGCGCGAGCCGCTTCGGCCATTGCCGCGACGCGGCCGTGATAAAGGAAGCCGCCGCGATCGAACACCACCGAGGTGATGCCCGCCGCCTTGGCCCGTTGCGCGATGAGCGTGCCGACGACGGTTGCCGCAGCAACGTTGCCACCCGACTGCTGCTTGCGGAAGTCGGCTTCGAGCGACGTGGCGGATGCAATCGTGCGCCCCGATTCGTCGTCGATCAACTGCGCGCTGAGGTGACGGTTGCTGCGATACACGGCGAGGCGCGGTCGTGCCGCGGTGCCGTGCACCTTCTTGCGCACGCGGCGATGGCGGCGCAGCCGTGCCTCGCGGCGCTTCCTGGCGGTCGTGGTCATCGTCGTGCCTCCTACTTCTTGCCCGTCTTGCCGGCTTTGCGCAACACGCGCTCGTCCACGTAGCGCACGCCCTTGCCCTTGTACGGCTCCGGCAAACGGAACGAACGAATCTCGGCGGCCACCTGACCGACCAGCTCTTTGTCGGCACCCTTCACCACGATGCGCGTGGGCTGCGGCACCTCGAAGGTGATGCCCTTCGGGGCAGTGTATGGCACCGAGTGCGAGAAGCCGAGCGACAACTCGAGCTTGTCGGCACCCTTGGCCGCCGCGCGATAACCGACGCCGATGATTTCAAGTTCCTTCATGTAGCCCTGCGTGACGCCGTCAACCATGTTGCGCAGCATCGCGCGCACCATGCCGTGACGCGAACGCAACGAGCGATCATTGCCCTCGCGCTCGACGACGATCGACGTTTCGACCTTCTTCACCGACACACCGCTCGGAATCTCGCGGACCAACGAGCCCTTGGCCCCCTTCACGGTGACGCTGGAGCCGACGATCGTCACGTCGACTCCCTGCGGAATCGCGACTGCTGCTCTACCTACTCGTGACATTGGTTCCTCCGGCTCACCACACATAACACATGACTTCGCCACCGACGTTGCGCTTGCGCGCCTCGCGGTCGGTCATGAGCCCGTGACTCGTGGACAACACTGCAACACCGAGACCACCCAACACGCGCGGCACATCCATCGCACGACGGTAGATACGCAGGCCCGGCGTCGAGACGCGCTTGATGCCCGAGATGGTGCGACGGCGATCGTCGGAGTACTTCATCTGAATCTTCAGCACTTTGCTGCTCTTCGTCTCGCCCTCGGCCACCGCGAAGTCAGCGATGTAGCCCTCCTTCTTCAGGATTTCAGCGAGCGCCACCTTCTGCTTCGAGGATGGCATCGCAACGCTGTCGCGCATGGCGACGTTCGCATTGCGGATGCGGGTGAGCATGTCGGAGATCGGATCAGTGATCATGTCGCCTACCAGCTCGACTTTCGCAGTCCGGGAATCTCACCGGCGTGCGCCAGATTGCGCAGGCAGATGCGGCAGAGACCGAACTTGCGGTACACCGCACGGGCGCGACCACAGCGCTGACAGCGCGTGTAGGAGCGCACCTTGAATTTCGGTGTTGCCGCTGCTTTGTTACGGAGTGACTTCTTGGCCATTGTGTTCGTTGTTCCTTTTGTCTATGAATTGCCCTGAACGAGTGACTTCTTCTTCAATTGCTTCTTGACGCGCTTGGTCGACGCCGGCATCTCGCCCTTGCGGAACGGGAAGCCGAAGGCATCGAGCAACGCCTTACCGGTGAGGTCGTTCTTGGCGGAGGTCACGATCGTGATGTCCATGCCGCGCGGCACGTCCACCTTGTCGTAGTTGATCTCCATGAACACCATCTGTTCGGTGAGGCCGAAGGTGTAGTTGCCGTGACCGTCCCACGAGCGACCCGGCAAACCGCGGAAGTCGCGGACACGCGGGATGGCGACGGAGAGCAGGCGGTCAAAGAACTCCCACATGCGGTCGCCGCGCAAGGTGACCTTGGCGCCGATGGCCTGGTTCTCGCGCACCTTGAACGACGCGATGGCATCGCGCGACTTCGTGACGATCGGCTTCTGGCCGGTGATCGCCGTCAGGTCGGCAACTGCGCCATCGAGCAGCGAGGCCTGCTGGGTCGCCTTGCCGACGCCCATGTTCAAGACGATCTTCTCGATCGTCGGCACCTGCATCGGGTTCTTCAGGCCCAACTGCCGCATCAGGTCGGCGCGTACCACGTCGCGGTAGTGCGACTTGAGGCGCGGAACGTACGTGGTGGTAGCCATCAGATTTCGTCTCCCGTGCTGCGTGCGATGCGCACCTTGTTGCCCTTGGCGTCGACCTTGTGACCGACGCGCGTGACCTTGCCCTTGTGCACGAGCATCACGTTCGAGGCCGAAATAGGCATTTCGATCTTCTTGATCTCGCTCGCCTGCTTCTCGTTGCGGCGCGCGGTGTGTCGGCTGGCGATGTTGACGCCCTCGACGACGACCTTGTTGGCGGCCGGAAGCACGCGCTTCACTTCGCCTTCCTTGCCGCGATCCTTGCCGCTGATGACGCGCACGTTGTCGCCTTTGCGCAGTTTCATTTACAACACCTCCGGTGCCAGCGAGACGATTCGCATGAACTTCTTGTCGCGCAACTCACGACCGACCGGCCCGAAGATGCGCGTTCCGCGCGGTGTCAGGTCTTCCTTGATGAGCACGGCTGCGTTTTCGTCGAAACGGATGTAGCCGCCATCGGGGCGGCGCCTTTCTTTCGCGACACGCACCACGACGCAACGCACCACTTCGCCCTGCTTCACGCCGGCACCGGGGATCGCATCCTTCACGGTGCCGATGAACACGTCACCGATCGAGGCGTAACGACGGCGCGTGCCACCGAGCACCTTGATGACGAGCACTTCACGGGCGCCGCTGTTGTCGGCGACCTTGAGTCGGCTTTCTTGCTGGATCATTTCGCACGCTCCAACACTTCGACGACGCGCCAGCGCTTGGTCTTGCTCAGCGGGCGAGTCTCGACGATGCGCACCTTGTCGCCGACCTTGGCGTCGTTCGCCTCATCGTGGGCGTAGAACTTCTTCGTGCGGATGACGAACTTGTCATACTTCGGGTGACGCACGCGCTCGACGAGCGCGACGACGACGGTCTTGTTCATCTTGCTCGACACGACGAGGCCTTCGCGTGACTTGCGGTTGCTACGAACGGTGGTGTCGGTCATTTGCGGCTCGCTTTCGTGGTGGTGGCGGCCTCGGCGGCCTCGATTTCGCGGCGACGGATCACCAGGCTGATGCGGGCGATCTGCTTGCGAATCTTGCCGATGCGCGAGGTGTCGGTGAGCTGACCAGTCGCCAATTTGAAGCGCGAATCGAGCGCGTCCTGCTTGGCGTTCTCCAACTCCTCCACCAATGCGGCGAGGTCGAGTTCATTGAGTTCCTGTTGGCTCTTGCCGTACTTCTCCGCCATGATCAGATGCCCTCCTCACGATGGATGATGCGGCATTTGATCGGCAGCTTCTGCGCCGCACGGCTGAGTGCCTGCGTCGCGACATCGGCGGTCGGGTACGACAACTCGAACAAGATGCGACCGGGCTTCACGACCGCCACCCACAACTCGGGGTTGCCTTTGCCCGAACCCATGCGGGTTTCGGCCGGCTTCTTCGTCACCGACTTGTCGGGAAACACGTTGATCCACACCTTGCCACCGCGCTTGATGTGGCGCGTCATCGCGATACGAGCGGCTTCGATCTGACGGGAGGTCACCCAACCGGGTTCGAGCGCCTGAACGCCGAAGTCGCCGAAGGCGAGTTCGCGGGCGCCCTTCGAAACGCCCTTCATGCGACCGCGGTGGTGCTTGCGGTGCTTCACCTTCTTTGGCTGCAACATGATTAGTCCTTCTTGAAGTGCGGGGTCTCGGAGGAATCCTGAATGCGACGCTCAATCTCTGCTTCCTCATCCATGAGGCGCTCGAGACGCTCGTCGGCTTCACCCACCAGCGGGTTGTTTTCGTCGTCGCCGCGCGGGCCAGCCGAGGTGATCACGCTGGCGCGCGGTGCAGCGGCACCTGCCGCGACCGTGTCGCCGGCGGCCATCTGTACTTCGAGCGAGGCGCGGTCAGCGGCCTCCGTCGAATACGGCAGGATTTCACCCTTGTACAACCACACCTTCACACCGACGCGACCGGCAGAGGTGACGGCCTCACGGAAGCCGTAGTCGATGTTGGCGCGAAGCGTGTGCAACGGCACGCGACCTTCGCGGTACCACTCACGGCGTGTCATTTCTGCCCCACCAAGACGACCCGAGCACTGGATACGAATGCCCTGCACACCGGCTTTCTGGGCATTCTGCACGGCGCGCTTCATCGCACGACGGAACGCCACACGGTTGGCGAGCTGGTCAGCGACACCCTGGGCGACGAGTGCCGCATCGAGCTCGCTCTCCTTGATCTCGTTGATGTTCAACTGAATCTTGTTGTTGCCGGTGAGGCGCGAGAGGTGCTCACGCAACTCGTTGGCCTTTGCACCGGCCTTGCCAATCACGACACCCGGGCGAGCCGTGTGGATGTCGATGCGCAACTTGTCGAGCGTGCGCTCGATATCGATGCGACTGACGGCGGCGTCGGCGAGGCGATCCATGAGGTAGCCGCGAATCTTCCAGTCTTCGGTGAGGTACTGGCGATACTGTTTCTTGCCGGCGAACCACTTGCTCTTCCATTCGGTGGTGATGCCGAGGCGGAAGCCGTACGGATTGATCTTCTGACCCATTACTTGGCCTCCTCGCTGCTGGCGGTTTCCGCGGCGGCGTCTGACGCCGATCCGGTTGCCGACTCGTTCGCTGCGTCGCCCGTCGACTCGGCTGCCGCGCGGGCCTGGCTTGCCGCAACGCGACGACGGCGGTCGGCCTTGTCGCTGCGACCGCTGGCTGCCGCAACTGCCTCACGGGCCTGCTGCTCGTCGGCCGTATATGCCGCCACCACGACGGTGACGTGCGCGCCACGACGCAGACGCGTATTCGCGCGACCTCGCGCGCGGGGGCGGAAGCGCTTGATCGTCGGCGACTCGTCGGCGAAGCAGGCCTTCACGTAGAGCGCTTCTTCGTCGAGTTGGTCGTTGTGCGTCGCGTTGGCGACCGCCGCGTTGAGCACCTTCGTCACGACCCTGGCGGCTTCGACGCTGTGCAGACTGAGCACGGCACGAGCCGACGGCACATCGAGACCGCGCACCTGGTTGAGCACCGGGCGGAACTTCGACGCCGACATGCGTACCCAGCGCAACTGCGCCTTCGAACCGGACTTCTCGCCGGCGACGCGGTGCGCTTCGTTCAGCTTCGGGCCGGTCACGACGACACTCCATCAGCCGGTGGTGGAGCGGCAGGCGCGGCAGGCGCGGCAGGCGTTTCGGCGCCGGCCATCTTCTCTTGGCTGGCGTGGGCCTTGAAGGTGCGGGTGTTGGCGAACTCGCCCAACTTGTGACCGACCATCGACTCCGTCACGTAGACGGGTACATGCTTGCGACCGTCGTGCACGGCGATGGTATGGCCGACCATGTCGGGGATGATCGTCGAGCGGCGCGACCACGTCTTGATCGGCTTGCGATCGCCACTCTCGTTCATCGCGTCGAGCTTCTTCAACAGATGCTCGTCCACGAACGGACCCTTCTTCAGACTGCGAGCCATGCGTTAACCACGTGCCTTTCCTGAACGACGACGACGCACGATGAACTGCTGCGACGCCTTGGTCTTCTTGCGCGTACGGCGCTCGGGTTTGCCCCACGGCGACACCGCCGGACGACCACCCGAGGTCTTGCCTTCGCCACCACCGAGGGGATGATCGACGGGGTTCATCGCGACACCGCGCGACTGCGGGCGCACGCCCTTCCAACGGTTACGACCGGCCTTGCCGATCTTCACGAGTTCGTGCTCGGCGTTGCCGACTTCGCCGATGGTGGCGCGGCAGTCGATCGGTACGCGGCGCATTTCGCTACTCGGCATACGCAACGTGGCGAAGTCGCCTTCTTTCGCGACGAGCTGCACGGAAACACCCGCTGAACGCGCAATGCGACCACCCTGACCGGGGCGCACCTCCACGTTGTGCACCACGGTGCCGACCGGCACGTAACGCAACGGCAATGCATTCCCCGATTTGATGTCGGCGCGCTGACCGCTCTCGACTTGCTGACCGACTTCGAGACCCTTCGGCGCCAAGATGTACGCCTTCGTTCCGTCGAGGTAGTGCAACAGCGCGATGCGGCACGTGCGGTTGGGGTCGTACTCGACCGCTACCACCTTGGCGCGTACCTCGTCCTTGTCACGCTTCCAGTCGATGATGCGGTACTGCTGCTTGTGTCCCCCACCCTTGTGCCGCGACGTGATGCGACCAGCGGAGTTGCGGCCGGCGCGCTCGGGCTTGGAGGTGATGAGCGAACGCTCGGGGCGGTGTTTGGTGATCTCCGAGAAATCAGACGACGTCTGGAATCGACGACCGCTGCTGGTCGGGCGACGTTTACGAATGGCCACGGTGATCTCTCAGTTCTCGAACAGCGGGATCTGTTGACCTGGAGCGAGCGTGACGATTGCCCGCTTGGATCCGTCACGCACACCGACTCGATTCGTGCCGCGGCTGATGCGGCGTTTGCCCGGGCGATTGAGGGTGTTGACCCTCACCACCTGCACGTTGAAGATGCGCTGCACGGCGTCGCGAATTTCCGGTTTACTGGCCGAGGGGTGCACTTCGAAGGTGTACACGCCGCTGCTCGAGCCGGCGTAGCTCTTCTCCGACACCACGGGGCGGATGATCACGTCGCGCGGGTCTTTCACTTTGCACCTCCGTCGGTCTTGGGCAGGCTGTTCTCGGCGAACACGACCCAGTCGTTGACGAGCACGTCGTAGGCGTTGAGTTCGCTCGTCACCACGACTTGCACGTTGGCCAAGTTCCGCAGGCTCTTTGCCTCGTTGCTGTTGGCCGACTTCACCACGACGAGCACGTCGCCGCTGGTGCCTAGCGCCGCCAGTGCAGCCGCGCCCGCCTTGGCGTTCGGCTTGTCGAACGACCATGAATCAACGACGACCAACTTGTTGTCGCGGGCGCGATCAGAGAGGGCGGAACGCAGCGCCAACTGCACCATCTTCTTCGGGGTGCGCTGGCCGTATTTGCGCGGCGTGGGGCCGAGGGTGACGGCACCACCGACGAACTGCGGCGCGCGAATCGAACCCTGACGGGCGTTGCCGGTGCCCTTCTGGCTGAATGGCTTCCTGCCACCGCCGCGCACTTGGGCGCGGCCCTTGGTGCTCTGCGTGCCCGCGCGACGATGCGCCAACTGTGCAATCACCACCTGGTGCATCACGGCCTTGTTCGGCGTGAGACCGAAGTAGTCATCCGACAATTCGATGCTCGCCCCGTTCTTGCCGGCTTGGTTCTTCATTGTGAGCCTGGCCATGGTTACTTGCCACCCTTCACCGCGTTGCGCACGATTACGACGCCGCCATTGGGTCCAGGCACGGCGCCCTTCACGAGCAGCAAGTTGCGCTCGGCGTCGGATTGCACGACTTCGAGATTGAGGATGGTGACTTGTTCGTGGCCGAGGTGGCCGGCCATTCGCATGCCGCGGAATACACGACCAGGGAACGAACGCTGACCAATCGAGCCGGGCGCTCGGTGGTGCTTGTGGTTACCGTGCGCGGCACCCTGCCCGCGGAAGTTGTGGCGCTTCATGGTCCCGGCAAAACCCTTGCCGCGGCTGACGGCGGTGACGTCGACGATTTCGCCGGCCGTCAACTTGTCGACACCGATTTCTTGCCCGACTTCAAAACCATCGACGGAGTCGAGGCGCAGCTCCACCAGACGACGGCCCGGTGCCACGCCGTGCTTGGCGAAGTGTCCGGCTGCGGCCTTCGTGAGTTTCTTGGCGTCGCGCTGACCGTAGGTCACTTGCAGCGCGCAGTAGCCATCGGAATCCTTCGTCTTCACTTGCACGATGCGCGCCGGCTCGACGCGCAGCACGGTGACGGGCACGACGCGACGGTCGTCCGTCCAGACTTGCGTCATGCCGACTTTTTCGCCGACGATCGCTTTCTGTGCCATGGTGAGCCTTGTTCCGTTTCGTTGTTCCGTACGTCTGTTGATGCTCGGCTTCCGCCTTCACGAAAAAGCCCCGCGCGGCCAAGCCGGCGGAGCCCCGAGATCGATTTCGCTGTGAGGTACCCGACGAGTCAGGCGCACACAGACATCAATTGGGTTGCGGGGCTAGCCCCACACCGTCAACTGAGGGTTGCAGTCGGAGCGAGAGACCCGTCCCGAACGCGGCTTGTGAGGCTATCGGGGGTTCGCGTAATCCCCCACCCGCACAACGCCGTCGTCCACAGGGGGACTGGCTAGTCGCGGGGGCGGGCCACCAACGTGGCCGTGATCGCCACTCGCTCGCCATCACGCACCAGGTCGATGGAGATCGTGTCGCCCGGGTTGCGGTCACGAATCGCCGCCACGAGACCGGCTTGACCATTCACGGGTTCACCGTCGACGGCCAGCACGATGTCGTCCACACGGATGCCGGCCTTCTCGGCTGGCGAACCTGGTTGCACGGTGGCGATGATCGAGCCGACCCCGCCGTCGGTGCGTTCATTGAGACTGACGCCGAGGAATCCCTCGTCGCGGGTGGTGCCCGCCGCCTGCTCGCGCAGTTGGGTCAAGACGGCAAGGGCTTCGTCAACCGAGATGGCAAACCCGATGTTGTTGGCCGACGAGTTGCTGTCGCCGCGCGCAACCGCGGTGTTGATGCCGATCACTTCACCGCGCATGTTGGCGAGCGGGCCGCCCGAGTTGCCCGATGAGATTGCGGCGTCGGTTTGAATCAGACTGTTCAGCGCCCCCGACTCGGTGAAGATGGTGCGCTTCAGCGCCGACACGATGCCGGTGGTCACGCTTGGGCCACCGTCGAGCGCAAGTGCGTAGCCGATTGCAACAACCTGGTCGCCTACGCGCACGCTGCCAGGTTTGGCGAACGTGGCGGCAACGAGATTCGTGGCACTCACCTTCAGCAGCGCCAAATCGTTGCCCGAGTCAGCGGCCAACACGCGGGCAATCACCGGCTCGGTGTCGCCAGCGAATCGCACGCGCACTTCCGTCGCACCTTCCACCACGTGGGCATTGGTGAGAATCTCACCGTCACTCGTGACGACCACACCAGTGCCGGTCGCCTCGCCACTTGACACCGCACTGTCAACTTCGCTGGAGATCGTGACGATGCTGTTCGCCAGTCGCGCCGCAACTTGCGCCACGCCAGTGATCTCTGTCGACTCTTCCCCGGACACCACCGGTGGGGCGGTCACTTGCGTGTAGGTTTCGTCGTTCGCGGTGGATGCCGTGTCGTCGATTCGGCCGGCGATGACTCCGCCAATGAATCCAGCGACGAGCGACAGCAACACCGCCAGGATCGCCACGCGTGGCCGCCGCGTGGCAACCGCTACTGATCCTTCGGGGGGCGGGGGCGGAAACGAAAAACTCATAACGACGTTCTACAGTGCCGGGTCAGCCGACGACCACCGTCTGCTTGTGATTCTTGACGAATTCTCTACGTGCGGGCACACGATTTGCGCGCCAACACGCGGCACGTGACGGAGGCAACGCCGCTTACGGCGTCAGGCCATCTTGATTTCGATGTCGACGCCCGCGGCAATCTCGAGGCGCTGCAGGGTCTCAACCGTCTTGGCGTTCGCATCAACGATGTCGATGAGGCGCTTGTGGATGCGCATCTCGAAGTGTTCGCGCGAGTCCTTGTCGACATGCGGACCACGAATCACCGTGTAGCGGTGCTTGTCGGTGGGCAGCGGAATCGGACCGCGGACGGTCGCCGCAGTGCGCACGACCGTCTCGACGATCTTCTTCGACTCGCTGTCGAGCACGGAGTGATCAAACGCCTTCAAGCGGATGCGAATGCCCTGCTTTTGCGCCATGATCGTTGCCCCGATGCCGCGCCGACTCGTCGTTACTTCAGGATCTTCGTGACGCGGCCGGCACCGACGGTCTTACCGCCTTCGCGTATGGCGAAACGCAGACCTTCGTCCATGGCGATCGGCTTGCCGAGCTCCACGGTCATCACCACGTTGTCACCAGGCATCACCATCTCGGTGCCCGCGGGCAACTGGATGGTGCCGGTCACGTCGGTGGTGCGGAAGAAGAACTGCGGACGGTAGTTGTTGAAGAACGGCTTGTGGCGGCCCCCTTCTTCCTTCTTCAACACGTACACCTGGCCTTCGAACTGGGTGTGCGGGGTGATTGAGCCCGGCTTGCAGAGCACTTGACCGCGCTCCACCTCTTCCTTCTTCGTGCCGCGCAAGAGCGCGCCGATGTTGTCACCGGCCTGACCTTCGTCAAGCAGCTTGCGGAACATTTCGACGCCGGTGCAGACGGTCTTCTGCGTGTCGCGCAGACCGACGATTTCAACTTCGTCGCCGGAGTTGACCTTGCCCTGTTCCACCTTGCCGGTGACGACGGTGCCACGACCGGTGATCGTGAACACGTCTTCGATCGGCATGAGGAACGGCTTGTCGAGCTCACGCTTGGGCTGCGGGATGTAGTCGTCGCACGCCTTCATGAGTTCCATGATCTTCTCCTTCCATGCGGCATCGCCCTCGAGGGCCTTCAGAGCCGACACGCGAACCACCGGCACGTCCTTCCCGGGGAACTCGTACGAGGTGAGGAGGTCGCGAACTTCGCCCTCGACCAGCTCAAGCATGTCGGCGTCGTCGACGACGTCGGACTTGTTCAGTGCTACGACGATGTACGGCACGCCGACCTGACGGGCGAGCAGCACGTGCTCGCGGGTCTGGGGCATCGGGCCGTCGGTGGCGGCGACCACGAGGATCGCACCGTCGACCTGGGCGGCACCGGTGATCATGTTCTTGATGTAGTCCGCGTGGCCGGGCATGTCGACGTGCGCGTAGTGGCGCTTCTCGGTCTCGTATTCGATGTGCGCAATCGAGATGGTGATACCGCGCGCCTTCTCTTCCGGCGCCTTGTCGATCTGTTCGAACGGCGTGTACTCAGCGAGACCCTTCTCGGCCAGCGTCTTGGAGATCGCGGCTGTCAGCGTGGTCTTGCCGTGGTCGATGTGTCCCATCGTTCCGATGTTGACGTGCGGCTTGGTGCGTTCGAATTTACCCTTCGACATTGCTTTCTTCTCCTCTGGTTGCTCTCTCTTGTGTTGAGACTGGTGTTGCTATTCCCCGCGCACCCGCTTGACGATCTCTTGCGAGATTGCCTCAGGTACCTGCTGGTACGAGTGGAATTGCATGGTGTACGTCGCGCGCCCTTGGGTGCGAGAACGCAAATCTGTACTGTATCCGAACATTTCCGAAAGCGGAACCTGCGCTTTCACGTTCTGGAAGTTTCCGTTGGCCTCCATGCCTTCGATGCGGCCGCGCCGGCTGGACAGGTCGCCAATCACATCGCCCATGTAGTTCTCGGGCGTGACGACCTCCACCGCCATGATCGGCTCGAGCAGGACTGGGCGCGCCAAACCGGCGGCCTTCTTGAACGCCATCTGACCGGCGATCTTGAACGCGATTTCGTTGGAGTCGACGTCGTGGTACTGACCGTCGACGAGGCTGACTTTCACGTCGACCGTCGGATACCCGGCGAGCACGCCGTTGTCGAGCGCCGCCTGGATGCCCTGGTTGGTCGGCTGAATGAATTCTCGCGGGATGCGGCCGCCCTTGATGTCGTCGACGAACTCGTAGCCCTTGCCCGGGTTCGGCTCGACGGTGATCTTCACGACGGCGAACTGACCAGAACCACCCGACTGCTTGATATGACGGTATTCGACGGTGTCGACGGTCTTCGTCACCGTCTCGCGGTACGCCACCTGCGGCTTGCCGACCGTTGCATCGACGCCGAACTCGCGCTGCATGCGGTCGACGAGAATCTCGAGGTGCAACTCGCCCATGCCCGAGATCACGGTCTGGCCGGTCTCGTGGTCGGTGCGCACGCGGAACGTGGGGTCTTCGTCGGACATTGACTTGAGCGCCTTGCCCAACTTGTCTTGGTCGTTCTTGGTCTTCGGTTCGATCGCGACGTGAATGACCGGATCGGGGAAGATCATGCGCTCCAAGATGACCGGGTTGTCGCGATCACAGAGCGTGTCACCGGTGGTGACGTCCTTGAACCCGAGACCCGCGACGATGTCGCCGGCGCGCGCAATGTCGATGTCTTCGCGCTGGTTGGCGTGCATCAACAACAGACGGCCGACGCGCTCGCGCTTTTCTTTCACCGAGTTGTACAACTCTTCGCCCTTGGCGATCTGGCCGGAGTACACGCGGAAGTACGTGAGTTTGCCGAACGGGTCGGCCACGATCTTGAATGCGAGCGCGGCGAACGGCGCCTTCTCGTTGGCTTCACGCGAGATCTTCTCGTCGCCCTTCAGGTTGGTGCCTTCAGCAGCGGGGATGTCGAGCGGCGACGGCAGGTAGTCGACTACGCAGTCGAGCATCTGCTGCACGCCCTTGTTCTTGAATGCCGCGCCACACAGAACGGGTACGAAACTGAACGCCAGCGTGCCGGCACGAATCCCGCGACGCAGATCGTCTTCGGAGAGGTCGCCGTCGCTGAGGTAGCGCTCCATGATCTCTTCGTTCTCGCCCGCGGCAAGTTCGAGCAGTTCGGCGCGGTACTGCTTGGCCTTCTCGGCGTAGCCGGCGGGGATGTCGACCTCGAAATACTTCGAGTCCTTGTCGTCACCCTCCCACTGGATGGCCTTCATCTTGACGATGTCGATGATGCCGCGGTACTCCTGCTCGCCGCCGAGCGGCAACTGGATGACGGCGGGCTTGCTCTGCAAGCGCTCCTTGATCATGTCGACGGTGCGGTAGAAGTTGGCACCGGTGCGGTCCATCTTGTTGATGAAGCACAGGCGCGGTACGCGGTACTTGTTGGCTTGGCGCCACACGGTTTCGGTCTGCGGCTCGACGCCGGCCACCGAGTCGAACACCGCGACGGCTCCGTCGAGCACGCGCAGCGAGCGCTCCACTTCGATGGTGAAGTCCACGTGACCGGGAGTGTCGATGATGTTGATGCGGTGATCGCGCCAGAACGCGGTGGTCGCGGCGGCGGTGATGGTGATGCCACGCTCCTGCTCTTGCACCATGTGGTCCATGATCGCTGCACCTTCGTGCACCTCGCCGATCTTGTACGACTTGCCGGTGTAGTAGAGCACGCGCTCGGTGGTGGTCGTCTTGCCGGCGTCGATGTGCGCCATGATGCCGATGTTTCGGTATCGCTCGAGTGGGAACTCTCTCTCCGACATGGGGGAATACTCCGTTTGGTCGCCTAGTGGGGCTCTCGAATTACCAGCGGTAGTGCGCGAAGGCCTTGTTCGCCTCCGCCATCTTCTGCATGTCTTCGCGCTTCTTCATCGATGCCCCGACGCCGTTGGAAGCGTCCATCAGTTCGTTGGCGAGGCACTCGGCCATCGTCTTCTCACGGCGATCGCGGGCGTTCTCCACCACCCAGCGGATGGCGAGCGTCGTCGAGCGGCGCGGCTTCACTTCGACCGGCACCTGGTAGGTGGCGCCACCGACGCGACGGCTGCGCACTTCGAGCGGCGGCTTTACGTTGTCGATTGCACGCTTCAGCGTGGCGAGCGGTTCGCTGCTCGTCTTTTGCTCGACGATCTGCAATGCGCGGTACACGATCTGTTCGGCGGTGCTCTTCTTGCCGTGCAGCATCACCTTGTTGACCACCTGCGTGACGAGCGTGGAATGGAAGACGGGATCGGCGAGCAATTCGCCGCGTACGGCGGGACCCTTGCGTGACATCGTCGGCCTACTTCGAACGCTTCGCGCCGTAACGGCTGCGCGCCTGCTTGCGATCCTTCACGCCGGATGCATCGAGCGCACCGCGGATGATCTTGTAACGAACACCGGGCAGGTCGCGCACACGACCGCCGCGCACGAGCACGATCGAATGCTCCTGCAAGTTGTGACCCTCACCCGGGATGTATGCGGTGACTTCGACACCACTCGTCAAGCGCACGCGCGCCACTTTGCGCAGCGCCGAGTTGGGCTTCTTCGGGGTGGTGGTGAACACACGCGTGCAGACGCCACGACGCTGCGGCGAACCCCTCAGTGCAGGCGTCTTGGTCTTGGACGACTTCGAACTGCGCCCTTGGCGAATCAACTGTTGGATTGTGGGCACGCGAACAACCGATGGCTTTCTTTCGTAGGAATGACGGGCACTGACCTTTCACCCAGCCGAGGCGACCACGAAGGCTGCCAGCAGCGAGCGCTACAGCCTACGGGCGGCCCCACGCGGTCGCCAACCCCCGCCCCGTTTCAGGGCGT
>Ga0194128_10001017_pt1 | contig 49818 bp, 41 predicted proteins | sample TA2KigCa65mmetaG_FD_148650 | JGI IMG/M metagenome (GOLD analysis project Ga0194128, IMG submission 148650) | Freshwater microbial communities from Lake Tanganyika, Tanzania - TA2015037 Kigoma Deep Cast 65m | ecosystem: Environmental > Aquatic > Freshwater > Lake | place: Tanzania: Lake...
GCGGGGATCGCGGTGGGGATCGCGGCGGCGACCGCGGCGGCGACCGTGGCGGGGATCGGGCAGCCGAGGACCGCGCACGGCCTCCGCGCCGCCAGGTCGGTGGATTCGGTGGGCCGCAGCGGGAAGGTAACCCGCCGGCAGGTGACGACCGATAACAACGTAGTCAGCTGGAGAGGTCGGACGTGGCGCAGATCAAGGTAGCCGTAAACGGCGCTCTGGGTCGAATGGGAATGACGGTCCTGGGGGCAGTCTGCGCAGACCCCGGCACAGTAGCGGTGGGCGCCGTTGACGCAAAGGCGAGCGCCCCTTCACTTCAGCTGCCCGACGGCTCCGGAAGCGTTCCGCTCTCCACGGATCTGGCCGAGATCGCCAGGCGGACGAGCCCGGATGTGATCGTTGATTTCACGAATAGCGAAGGCGCCCTGATGGCCGCGCGCAAAGGGATTCCGGCAGGGGTCCGGCTCGTTTCCGGATCGACCGGGCTGAGCGAGCAGGGCATTGGAGAGATCCGGGATCTCGCGAACCGGCACAAGTTGGGCGCAATCAGTGCCTCGAACTTCGCGCTGGGCGCAGTCCTGCTGATGCACCTCGCACGGACCGCGGCCCGCTACTTCGACTACGCCGATGTGGTCGAAGCTCACCACGAGACCAAGATCGACTCACCTTCGGGCACTGCGCTATCGATCGCCAGGGCCATCGTCGAAGGACACGGCGGGAAGCTGAAGTCGAACGTCCCCGAGAAGGCGACGCTCGCGGGCACGCGCGGCGGCGTTTTGGAAGGCGTAAATGTTCACTCCACCCGGATGCCGGGACGGCTGGCCCGTCATGAGGTCACCTTTGGCACCCAGGGGCAGACCCTGGTCCTGACCCACGACACGATCAACCGCGACTGCTACATGCCGGGCGTGATCCTGGCGGTCAAGCATGTGATGACTGTCCAGGGACTGGTGATTGGCCTGGACAACGTCCTGGGCCTCGGGAAGCCGAAGCCCTAGCCGCGTCCCTCCCCGACCGGGCAGGGAAAACGCGGCGCACTCCTGCGTTCGAATCTATGGTTCAACGCGCTACTCGCGGGTATCGTTAGGGCTCACAGTTTCCAGGGGACTCTTCGAATGTCCGTTTCAACCGATCCAACCCTCAGGTCAGGCTTGCGAATCGCGATCGTCGGCGCCACCGGTGCGGTAGGCCAGGTCGCCCTCCAGATCCTGGCCGATCGCAAATGGCCCGCCGATCGCCTTGTGCTGATGGCGTCTGCGCGCTCGGCCGGCAAGGAGATCGCGTACCTGGGACGCAAGCTGAAGATCGTCGAAGGTCGAGCCGACGCCTTTGCGGGCATTGACGTCGCATTCATCTCCGCAACCACCGCCGTGAGCCGCGAACTCGCCCCGGTCCTGGCCAGGCAAGGCGTGCTTGTCATCGACGACAGCGGGGCGTTCCGGATGCAGGCTGACGTCCCCCTGGTCGTCCCCGAGGTGAACGGGAAGGACGTGCTGGGGCACCGCGGCATCATCAGCATTCCGAACTGCACGACGACCCCCCTGGTCATGGTCCTGGCGGCCCTGCGTTCACTGGCGCCTTTGCGACGCGTCACAGTCGCTACCTACCAGGCGGTTTCTGGCACCGGCGCCGCGGCCGTCCGCGAACTCGACGAACAGAACGCAGCGATCGTCGAAGGCAGGGACACTGCGCGTTCCGTCTATCCGCACCGGATTGCCTACAACCTCCTTCCGCAGGTCGACCGTTTTCTCGACGACGGTTACACCGCCGAAGAGCACAAGATGACCAACGAGACGCGCAAGATCCTCCACGAGCCGGCTCTGCCCCTATCGTCGACGTGCGTGAGGGTGCCAGTCCGCATCTCCCACAGCGAAGCGGTGCACGTCGAACTGGCCAGGCCGGTCGACCCCGCGGAAGCCCGTCGCGTGCTCGCGTCGTTCCCCGGCATCCGGGTGGTGGACGACCCGGCCAACAGTGACTACCCTATGCCCGATCAAGCCGCCGGCAAGGATCCCGTGTTGGTCGGACGGATTCGCCGAGACAGCTCCCACCCGGACGGTCTTGTTCTCTGGCTCAGTTGCGACAACCTGCGCAAGGGTGCCGCGCTGAACGCGATGCAGATACTCGACGAAGCCGTGAGGCTGGGTGCGCTCAAGCCTCGGGCGGCGGTCAACTAAGGGATTAACGGACCGGCCACGGCTGGCCGGTCCTGGCAGGGGCAACGACCCGGAGGATCGCGATGGTAGAGATAGGGCGACTTCTCACGGCAATGATCACTCCCTTCGATGCGGAGGGCGAGGTCGACTACCCCAAGGCCCGCAAGCTCGCGAAGGCGCTGGTCGACTCCGGTACGGACGGCCTCGTGATAGGCGGCACCACCGGCGAGTCGCCGTCGATGTCGGACGAGGAGAAGCTGCGCCTCTTTGCGGAGGTAAAGGAAGCGGTCGGTAAGCGCGCCGCAGTGATCGCCGGCACGACCGACAACAACACGCGCCGGTCGATCGAGGTCTCGATCGAGGCGGAGAAACTCGGGGTCGACGGCCTGCTGCTGACCGTGCCCGCCTACAACAAGCCGCCTCAGGAAGGGCTTTACCGGCACTTCAAAGCGATCGCCGAAAAGGTCAACACTCCCTGCGTCCTCTACAACGTGCCCGGCCGCACCGCCCTCAACATGTCTGAAGAGACCACGCTGCGGCTTTCAAAGGTGAAGAACATCGTCGGCGTGAAAGAGGCATCGAGCATGCCGGACCAGATCACGCGGATCATCGACGGAGCGCCGGAGGGCTTTCGCGTCTGGAGCGGGAACGACAACGAGACGTTCCCGATCATGTGCACCGGCGGCTACGGAATCGTGAGCGTCGCGTCCAACATCATGGGCCTCCAGATCAAGGGCATGCTGGGCAAGATCCTGGAAGGGGACGTCGAGGCCGCCGCGTCGGAGCACCGGCGCATGCTGCCAATCTTCAATGCCCTGTTCTGGGTCACCAACCCCATACCCATCAAGTACGCGGTAAACCGCGCCGGATGGAACGTCGGCAAGCCCAGGCTGCCCATGATCGATGCCGATGAGGCATTCAGGAAAAAGTTCGATCCGGTGATGGACCGCTACACGCCGGACCTGCCCCCGGAGTCGAAGTACAGGCCGTAGGAGGCCCGCCGGGTAGCGGCTCGCGCGCTCCGGAATAACGGGGGAGGCTGGCGGTTCGGCGCCTGGCCCGGCTTCTCCGGCCCGCGCAAGGAACGGCGGCCCGGCCCTACTTCTGGAAGATGTCGTTCACCACGATCGTCTCGTGGCGTTTGGGCCCGGTCGAGATGATCTCAACGGGCGCTCCCACCAGCGCTTCGATGCGCTTGACATACGCCATGGCCTTCTTCGGCAGATCGCGGTCCCGTGTGATGCCAAAGGTAGTGCCTGGCCAGCCCTCGAGCTCTTCGTAGATAGCGACGCAGCGCTCGAGCGCGCCGCCTTCCAGGGGAAACCGGTCGATGCGGTGGCCGTCGAGTTCGTATCCGACGCAGATCTTGATCGGGTTCAGCCCGTCCAGGATGTCGAGGCGGGTCAGCACGATCGAGTCGAAGCCGTTGACGCGTGCGCTGTAGCGTCCGGCGACCGCGTCGAACCAACCGGTCCGGCGTGGCCGGCCGGTGGTTACGCCAAATTCCTTGCCCTTGTTCCGGATATGCTCGCCAATCTCGTTGTTGAGCTCGGTCGGGTACGGCCCGCCCCCCACGCGCGTGCAGTAAGCCTTGAAGACGCCGATCACGCCGCCGAACGCGCGCGGCGGTATGCCTAGCCCCGTGAGCGCGCCCCCGACCGTCGGGCTGGATGACGTCACGTATGGGTAGGTTCCATGGTCGATGTCGAGCAGTGCGCCCTGGGCGCCCTCGAGGATCACGTTCTCGCCCCGGGTCAGCGAGTCCTCGACGATGTATTCGACCTGCTTGATGAACGGCGCGAGCTTTGGCGCCCATGCCTGGATCTTGCTCAGGATCGTATCTATGCTGACCGGGCTCGCACCGTAGATCCTGGTCAGCACCTCGTTCTTGTGATTGACGATGTCCGGCAGCCGCATTGCGAGTTCTTCCGGATTGAGAAGCTCGCCCATGCGGATGCCTGTGCGCGCGACCTTGTCGATATACGCCGGCCCGATACCGCGACCGGTCGTGCCTAGTGCGCCAGCGCCCTTCCTGTTTTCCTCGAGCTTGTCCAGCAGCACGTGGTAGGGCATCACTATGTGGGCGCGCTCGCTGATCGCCAGGCCGTCGACGTTCAGGCCGGCTCGCTTCAGGTCGGCGATCTCCTTCAGGAGGACGTCGGGGTCGACCACGACGCCGTTGCCGATGATGTTGCGCGTGTGCGGCCAGCAGATGCCCGACGGCACCAGGTGGAAGCCGAAGGAGCCGGAGTCGTTGATGACCGTGTGGCCGGCGTTGTTGCCGCCGCTGTAGCGCGCGACGACGCTGGCCTTGCCGGCCAGGAAGTCGATGACCTTGCCCTTGCCTTCGTCGCCCCACTGGGCGCCGATTACGGCGAATGCCGGCATGAAGGCTGCTCCATAGCTATGCGGGGGCAGGTCTTCAAGCCTGCCAAAGGGTGTGAATTATATATCAGGGCTCAGCTTTGTCTCAGATAAGTAAATCCGATATTGACTGCCGTTCGGCTGCAAGTTATATTGATCGGACGCCCCCAACGGAGTGATCCGTGGGGTTCCGCGTCCCGAATCTGGGAAGCGGGTGCACCTTAACAAGTGAACATCTGATGCCGAAATGAATACTCCGAGCATGTAGTCGATCCTTAATGTGGGTCAAGCTACTAAGGGCGCACGGAGGATGCCTTGGCACCAAAGGCCGATGAAGGGCGTGGCAAGACTGCGATAAGCCCCGGTTTGCTGTCTAGCAAGCTCACCCGGGGATACCCGAATGAGGTAACTCATCCCGACTTGTCGGGATACTCGACCCGTGAGGGTTGAGAGGTAAGTGGGCGAACTGAAACATCTCAGTAGCCCGAGGAACAGAAATCAACCGAGATTCTCCTAGTAGTGGCGAACGAACGGGGAAGAGCCTAAACCACCGCGGCTTCACGGGCTGGAGCCCCATGCCCGGTGGTGTCGTAAGGCGTGATGTGGAGGGACTCCAGTCCTTCCGGAGAGTAAGAAACCAGTTTCCTAGCAGAAGAACGCTGGAAAGCTTCGCCATAGACGGTGAAAGCCCGGTAGGCGAAAGGGAGCTGGCTCTCTGGTCATGTCCTTGAGTACGACGGGACACGTGGAATCCTGTCGGAATTCGCGGGGCCCACCCTGCAAGGCTAAACACCTTTGGTGACCGATAGCGTACAAGTACCGTGAGGGAAAGGTGAAAAGAACCCCGTGAGGGGAGTGAAATAGAACTGAAACCGTGCGCCTACAAACCGTGGAAGTCCCGACTTGTCGGGATGACCGCGTGCCTATTGAAGAATGAGCCGGCGAGTCAATTCTGCGCAGCCAGGTTAAGGTATTAAGTACCGGAGCCGTAGCGAAAGCGAGTCTGAACAGGGCGAAAACCACCTCTGGAGGAAGCAGTCGCCAGTGTGCCTAGTGAAGGCCTGAAGTCCCAACGCAAGGCGGGATGGATGGCTGGAGCGAAGCGCAATGGTCGGCTGTGAAATCCTTTGCGTGAGGGTTGCGTGGATTGGACCCGAAACCGTGTGAGCTACCCATGGTCAGGCTGAAGCGAAGCTAACCCTTCGTGGAGGGCCGAACTGATCAGTGTTGCAAAACTGTCGGAAGAACTGTGGGTAGGGGTGAAATGCCAAACGAACACGGAGATAGCTGGTTCTCCCCGAAATGCATATAGGTGCAGCCTCGGGAGTTACATCGCGGAGGTAGAGCACTCGATGGGCTAGGGGGCGTGAGCTTACCAAACCCAACGAAACTCCGAATGCCGCGATGGGTACCCCGGGAGTGAGACTGCGAGGGATAAGCTTCGTGGTCTAAAGGGAAACAACCCAGATCGCCAGCTAAGGTCCCCAAATATGGACTAAGTGTGAAAGGAAGTTGGATCGCTCAGACAGCCAGGAGGTTGGCTTAGAAGCAGCCACCCTTTAAAGAGTGCGTAATAGCTCACTGGTCGAGGGATCCAGCGCCGAAAATAAGCGGGGCTAAAGTCCATTACCGAAGCTGCGGGATCTCGACGTGAAGTCGGGATCGGTAGGGGAGCGTTCTCAGGGGTGCGAAGGTGGATCGTAAGGTCTGCTGGACCGCTGAGAAGTGAGAATGCCGGCATAAGTAGCGACAATCCAGGTGAGAATCCTGGACACCGGAAGTCTGAGGTTTCCTACGCAACGTTGATCGGCGTAGGGTTAGGCGGCCCTAAGGCGTAGCCGAAAGGCGAACCCGATGGACAGCTGGTCAAAATTCCAGCTCCGCTGATGAACCGTTTGAGATACATGGGGGGAGCGGGCAGGTAGGCGTTGCATACCTATTGGACATGGTGTGTGCGCCCTTGAAGGCCGCAAGGCTGAGGGGGGTGCGAACCCTGAGGGAATACCTCGGGGGACGAAGCTGAACCTAGACCGCCAAGAAAAGCCCGTGTATCGAGGCTCATTGGTTGACCGTACCGCAAACCGACACAGGTGGACTGGGGCTAAAATCCCAAGGTGAACGAGAGAACCATCGTTAAGGAACTCGGCAATCTAGCCCCGTAACTTAGGGAGAAGGGGCGCCCTCGATGTCTCAGGCTTCGCGCCAAAAGGCGTCGGGGGCCGCAGTGACAAGGCTCAAGTGGCTGTTTAACAAAAACACAGGTCCGTGCTAAGGCGAAAGCCGATGTATACGGGCTGACATGTGCCCAGTGCCGGAAGGTTAAGGGGAGGGGTTTACGCCTCGAACTGAAGCCCCGGTGAACGGCGGCCGTAACTATAACGGTCCTAAGGTAGCGAAGTCCCTTGTCGGGTAAGTTCCGACCCGCACGAAACATGTAACAACTTGAGCGCTGTCTCGACGGTGGACTCGGTGAAATTGCAGGACCCGTGAAGATGCGGGTTTCCCGCGGCAGGACAAAAAGACCCCGTGGAGCTTTACTGCACCCTGGCATTGGTTCGTGGTTAAGGATGTGTAGGATAGGCGGGAGGCTACGAAGGTTCGGCGCTAGCCGAGCTGGAGCCAACGGTGAAATACCGCCCTTCCTTTGCCTTGACCCTAACCCCGATTAATCGGGGAACAGTGTCTGGCGGGCAGTTTGACTGGGGCGGTCGCCTCCCAAAGAGTAACGGAGGCGCCCAAAGGTCACCTCAGGCTGGATGGAAATCAGCCGCAGAGTGTATTGGCATAAGGTGGCTTGACTGCGAGACATACAAGTCGAGCAGGGACGAAAGTCGGGCAAAGTGATCCCACGGTACCGCGTGGCAGGGCCGTGGCTTAACGGATAAAAGCTACCCCGGGGATAACAGGCTGATCTCGCCCAAGAGTTCACATCGACGGCGAGGTTTGGCACCTCGATGTCGGCTCGTCGCATCCTGGGGCTGAAGGCGGTCCCAAGGGTCCGGCTGTTCGCCGGTTAAAGCGGCACGCGAGCTGGGTTCAGAGCGTCGTGAGACAGCTCGGTCTCTATCCGCCGTGGGCGCAGGAAACTTGAGGGATGCCACTCTTAGTACGAGAGGACCAGAGCGGACAGACCTCTGGTGTGCCGGTTGTTACGCCAGTAGCATCGCCGGGTAGCCAAGTCTGGATGGGATAAGCGCTGAAAGCATCTAAGTGCGAAGCCCTGCCCAAGATCAGGTTTCCCATCGCGCAAGCGAGTAAGGTCCCCGGTAGACTACCGGGTAGATAGGCCGCAGGTGTAAGGCTGGTAACAGCTTGAGCTGAGCGGTACTAATAGACCGAGGGCTTGACCCACATTAAGGATCGCCTATCTGCCGGAGTATTCAGGCATCAGCAATCGCACCCTGGGTGCGGTATGTTCATATTGCGGGGTGGAGCAGCGGCAGCTCGTTGGGCTCATAACCCAAAGGTCGACGGTTCGAATCCGTCCCCCGCGACCAGATAAACAACCGTCCCCCGAGCAATCGGGGGGCCTCATATCTGAAAGAAGTCCCCTGGTGGTCGGAGCGCAGTGGTCCCACCCGTTCCCATCCCGAACACGGAAGTGAAACGCTGCAGCGTCGACGATACTGCTGCCTTGCGGCAGTGGGAAAATAGATCACTGCCAGGGGGCTTTTTTATTCAGTTCCAGCTGGTGGTGGACCGTGACTGACGGCCCGTCTGATTTGGGCGGCGCCACCCCGGCGGTCAGCACACCCCTTCCGCTTCCGCCCTCACGTTGCAGTCCCATCTTCCGGCCCTATAATTAAAGGTGGCCGGAATCCCACGAGTTCCAAGGAAAGCCTTTTGAATTTGAACGCAACCGTTGGTGACACCTCCGTCGAGCAGATGGCCGACGGCCCCATCCACATGATCCCCGTCGGAAGCCAGACCGCGACGAGCCCGAAGGGCCCGCTCGACGACCTGCTCGAGGAGTTCACGCCCAACAAGACGCTTCGGCGGGGCGAGATCATCGACGGCAAGATCATGCGCAAGGACAATTCCGGGTTGCTCGTCAACATCGGGCACAAGTCGGAAGGCATTGTGCCAGCGCGCGAGATGCGATCGCTCGAAGAGGAGTTCGTGTCCGGCCTCAAAGTAGGCGACGAGATCATCGCCTACGTGGTCAACCCCGAAGGTGAAGAGGGCGCTGCCGTCCTATCCATCGACCGTGCCCGCGGTGAGCAGGGCTGGCGCATCCTCGAGAAGGCCATGGAAGCCAACGACACCGTGCGCGGCAAGATCGTCGGGTCCAACCGCGGCGGGGCGGTGGTCGAAGCCGAAGGCGTCCAGGGGTTCGTACCGCTCTCGCAGCTGGTCGGCCCCGCCCGCGAGCTGTATGTGCCAGGCGGCGAGGAGCCCAAAGAGGGCTTCATCGGCATGCCGATCGAATTCAAGGTCATCGAGTTGAACCGGCTCCGCAACCGGGCCATCTTCTCGGAGCGCGCCGCGTTGCAGGCCTGGAAGGCGGCTCAGAAGCTGCGGCTCGTGCAGGAGCTCCAGGAAGGCAGCACCGTCAAGGGTCGCGTGACGGGCATCTCATCCTTCGGCGCGTTCGTGGACCTGGGTGGTGCTGATGGGCTGATCCACATCTCGGAACTGTCCTGGGAGCCCGTCAAGAGCCCGGAGGAGATCCTGAAGGTTGGCCAGGAGGTCGAGGTCTTCGTCCTCAAGGTCGACCGGGAATCGCTGAAGATCGCGTTGAGTTTGCGTCGGCTCAAGCCCGAGCCCTGGGATACCGTAACTCAGAAGTACCAGGTCGGACAGGTGGTCAACGGTTCGATCACAAAGCTTGCGAATTTCGGTGCGTTTGCCCGGATCGATGGCGGCATCGAGGGTCTCATCCATATCTCCGAGCTGAGCGAGGAGGCGGTCCGCAATCCCCGGGACCTGGTGAAGGAAGGCGATGAGGTCAAGCTCAGGATCCTCAGGATCGAGCCGGAGCGCCGGCGCCTGGGGCTCAGCCTCAAGCAAGTGGATGATGAAAAGTACCGCCCCGAAGCTGTGGCTGCCACTGAGTCATTCGATGCCGAAAGCTTCGAGGGTATCTTCCAGAAGTCCGAGTGACTCGAATCCCGACGGGGTTCGGGATGACAGGCCGCCGGTAACAACCTGGTAGAGGCGGAGGCCAAAGCCATCAATGGCTAGCAGGTTCGAGAAGTTCTCGGAAAGAGCCCGCCGTGTGTTGTCGCTCGCGCAGGAAGAGGCGCAGCGCTTCAACCACAACTACATCGGCACGGAGCATATCCTGCTGGGGCTCGTGCGCGAGACCGAAGGTGTGGCTGCCAAGGTCCTTTCCAACCTTGGCGTTGAGTTGAGCAAGGTCCGCTCCGCGGTCGAGTTCATCATTGGACGCGGCGAGCGTCCGTCCCCGGGCGAGATCGGCCTGACGCCGCGCGCCAAGAAGGTGATTGAGCTGGCCGTGGACGAAGCGCGCCGCCTCAACCACCATTACATCGGCACCGAGCACCTCCTCATCGGCATCATGCGCGAGGGCGAGGGCGTGGCCGCCGGCGTGCTGGAGAGTCTGGGCGTTACGCTCGACAAGATCCGCGCTGAAACCGGGCGCGTGCTGAGTCAGAGCGCCTCGCAACAGCAGCCCGCGGGCACGGCGCGTACCGCGACCCGGACGCCTACGCTTGACGATCTCGGCATCGACCTGACGCAACTGGCCCGGTCCGGCAAGCTGGACCCGGTCGTGGGACGCGAGCGCGAGCTTGATCGCATCGTCCAGATCCTGAGCCGCCGCACCAAGAACAACCCGGTGCTCATCGGCGAACCGGGGGTCGGCAAGACGGCGATCGTCGAGAAGCTGGCCCACCTGATCGTTGAGGGTGAAGTTCCCGCGACCCTGCTTGGCAAGCGCGTGGTCACGCTCGACATGGCATCGCTGGTCGCCGGCACCAAGTACCGCGGTGAGTTCGAGGAGCGACTCAAGAAGGTCATCAACGAGCTCAAGGGCGCGGGCAACTGCGTCCTATTCATCGACGAAGTCCATACCATGGTTGGCGCGGGTGCAGCGGAAGGGGCGGTTGACGCCGCCAACATCCTCAAGCCGTCGCTGGCCAGAGGCGAGCTGCAGGTGATCGGCGCGACCACGCTGGATGACTACCGGAAGTACGTGGAGCGCGACCCCGCGCTCGAACGCCGTTTCCAGCCGATCGTGGTTGACCCCCCGGACGTAGAGCACACGGTGGAGATCCTGCGGGGCGTCAAGGCACGCTACGAGGAGCACCACCAGGTCAAGATCACCGACGAGGCGATCGAGGCCGCGGCGCAGCTGGCGGAAAAGTACATCGCAGACCGGTTCCTGCCTGATAAGGCGATCGACCTGATCGACGAGGCGGCATCCCGCGTCCGGATCCGGGTCAGTTCAGTGCCTCGGCCGATCAAGGACGCCACAAAGCAGCTGGAGGAGGTCCGTTCGAAGAAGAACGAGGCCATCGCGAACCAGCAGTACGAGGCCGCGGCTGAACTGCGTGACCGCGAGATGAAGGCATCAGCGGTGCTCGAGAAGTTACAGCAGGACTGGGACGCCAAGAAGTCGGGTGAGACCGAGGAAGTGACGGCAGAGGACATCGCCCAGGTCGTGAGCATGTGGACCCGGATCCCGGTGACCAGGCTCGGCGTGGAAGAGTCCGAGCGGCTATTGAAGATGGAAGGCGTTCTCCACGAGAACGTCGTCGGCCAGGCTGAAGCCGTAACGGTTATTTCCAAGGCGGTGCGAAGGGCGCGTGCGGGCCTCAAGGACCCACGGCGCCCGATGGGAGTCTTCCTGTTCCTCGGCCCGACGGGCGTCGGCAAGACGCACACGGTTCGCAAGCTGGCCGAGTTCATGTTCGGCGCGGACGATTCGATGATCCGGCTCGACATGTCGGAGTTCATGGAGCGGCACACGGTCGCACGCCTGGTTGGCGCGCCGCCTGGCTACGTGGGCTTCGACGAGGGTGGCCAGTTGACCGAGGCCGTGCGGCGGCGCTCCTACTCGGCGATCCTCCTCGACGAGATCGAGAAGGCGCACCCGGATGTGTTCAACATCCTGCTCCAGATCTTCGACGACGGTCACCTTACCGACGCCAAGGGCAGGAAGGTCGACTTCCGGAACACGATCATCATCATGACCTCCAACCTGGGCTCCGACCTGATCCGCAAGGACAGTTCCATGGGCTTTACCCAGTCGGGCCAGGAGAGCCTGGATGCTCAGCGCGCCTACGAACGCATGAAGGACAAGGTCCTGGAAGAGGTCAAGCGGGCGTTCCGGCCCGAGTTCCTGAACCGCCTCGATGCCACGGTCGTGTTCCACGCCCTGAACCGCGAGCACATCACCGGCATTGTCGACTTGAACCTGAACGATGTCCGCAAGCGGTTGCTTGAGAAGGGGCTGGTGCTCCAGGTTACGGAGGCGGCCCGGGCATTTCTTGCCGAGAAGGGCTATGACCCGACCTTTGGCGCTCGCCCGCTGCGGCGCGTGATCCAGGAGCGGGTTGAGGACCGCCTGTCCGATGCCCTGCTCGCGGGCCGATTCAAGCCTGGAGACGTGGTGGAGGTCGATGTCGCCGAGGGCGAGATCTCGATCAACATCCCGGCCAGCGTGGCGGAGCCCGCGACCACCTGAGTGCAGCCGTTCGACAAGTCCTGAAACTATCGGGGAGCCGCGGGGCTCCCCGATCTTCTTCCGGGCCGCGTTCGTGAGCGCCGCCCGCGGTCGCCACCGCCATGTAGGTGTTGCCGCCGGGCATTGCTAGACTGCGAACCGGAATGGAAGGTAACCCCAAGCTCCGGGACCGCCGATGATTCGCAAGCCGTCCGTCAAGACGTCATTTGTATGCAGCAGCTGCGCGCAGACTTACCCGAAGTGGGCCGGCCAGTGCGCCAGTTGTGGCGCCTGGAACTCCATCAGTGAGCAGGCCACGGTTCCAACGGCGCGCGGCCAGGTTGTCGCGGCGACCTCCATCGAGCTTGCGCGCCTCGATAGCCGGCCGTCGGTCCGCCTGCTGTCGAATATCGCAGAGGTCGACCGCGTGTTCGGCGGAGGCATCGTCGGTGGGTCAGTCAGCCTGATCGCCGGCGATCCCGGGATTGGCAAGTCGACCTTGCTGTTGCGGCTGTCCGACTCGATTGCGAGAGCCGGGAACCGCGTGCTCTACGTGTGCGGTGAGGAGTCGTCGGACCAGGTACAGCTGCGTGCGAAGAGGCTGAGCATCGGGGGCGACGGTCTGTTCCTGCTCGCCACGAGCCGGCTGGAGGTGGTGATCGCCGAGTTGAACGCCGCGCGACCGGCGCTGGTCGTGGTGGACTCGATTCAGACGTTGGCGACGACCCTGCTCGATGCCGTTGCCGGCACAACGTCTCAGATTCAGGCCTGCACGCAGGCGCTGACGGATTACGCGAAGTCGAACAGCGTGCCTGTGATCATGACCGGTCACGTCACGAAGGAAGGCGTCATAGCCGGCCCGCGACTGCTCGAGCATGCGGTAGACGTCGTCCTCTACCTGGAGGGAGACGCCAACAGCGGGCTGCGCCTGTTGCGGGGCGTGAAGAACCGGTTTGGTGCGACCGACGAGATCGGCGTGTTCGAGATGCGGGCCGACGGCATGATGGAAGTGCCGGACCCGTCGCGGGTGTTCCTGTCGTCGCGACGGCCGTCGATCCCGGGGTCCGTCCTGGCGACCGTTATCGAGGGTACCCGGCCGTTCACGGTCGAGGTCCAGGCGTTGACGAGTCACTCCTCCTTCCCGGTGCCGCGGCGACAGGCCTCGGGGATTGACCCCACGCGGCTTGCCCTCGTTTCGGCGGTGCTTTCCAGGCGGGTGGGAGTTGGTCTGCAGTCCCAGGACATAATCGTCAACGTGCCCGGGGGGCTGCGTGTCAGGGAGCCTGCAATCGACCTGTCGATTGCGTTGGCGATCGTATCCAGCCTGACCGACCGCCCGGTGCGCGAGGGCGTTACGACGGCGGCGGAGGTCGGGCTCGGCGGGGAGCTGCGACCGGTCGCCCAGACGGGGCGGAGGGTGACCGAGGCGGCCAGGCTTGGCCTGCGGCACTGCCTGGTGGCGTCGTCCGCTGAGGTCCAGGCGTCGGGCGCCTATGGTGTCAGCTCTCTGGCGGAGGCCATTGAGTTCGCGATCGGAGCAGGACAAGCGTCTCAGCTTGACCCACCACAGCTTCGGTAGATATCATCGAAGGCTGGTAAGTGAAGCGGACCGACCCGGGACCGCCTCATGAGCCCCGTGTTTGCGGGGGGTCGGAGCGAGCCCCAGTGGCGCAGTGGCAGCGCAGCCGATTTGTAATCGGCCGGTCGGAGGTTCGAATCCCCCCTGGGGCTTAAAACCCACCCGCCGCGACGATTCCGGTTGCGGCAAACTGTTAGCGAATCCGGAGTTTGTATGGCGGCGCGACGGAATTCGCTGATAAAATGGACGATCTGTCTGCAGGGGTGGGTGAGTGGTTAATACCAGCAGACTGTAAATCTGCCGCCTTAACGGCTACGTAGGTTCGAATCCTACCCCCTGCACCAGTATTCAGCTTTCTTGCAGTTATTCGGCCCTCATAGCTCAGTTGGCAGAGCGCGTTCTTGGTAAGAACGAGGTCACCAGTTCAAGTCTGGTTGAGGGCTCCATCGCAATTGACGGAGTTCGGAGGAGACAGGGAGACACATGGCAAAGGAAAAGTTCGACCGTACGAAACCGCATTTGAACGTTGGGACCATTGGTCACGTCGACCATGGCAAGACGACGTTGACGGCGGCGATTACGAAGGCTCTACACGGCAAGAACCCGAAGGTTTCCTTCCGAGCATTTGACTCTATCGACTCGGCGCCTGAAGAGAAGGCCCGTGGCGTGACGATCGCGATCACGCACGTCGAGTACGAGACCGACAAGCGCCACTACGCACACGTGGACTGTCCCGGTCACGCCGACTACATCAAGAACATGATCACCGGCGCGGCGCAGATGGACGGCGCGATCCTCGTTGTAAGCGCGCCCGATGGCCCGATGCCCCAGACCCGTGAGCACATCCTCCTGGCCCGCCAGGTGAACGTGCCGCGTATCGTGGTCGCCCTCAACAAGGTTGACATCATGGAAGACGAGGAATTGCTCGAGCTCGTCGAGATGGAGCTGCGAGAGCTTCTCACGCAGTACGGCTTCCCTGGCGACGAGATTCCGATCGTCCGCGTGAGCGGCCTCAAGGCGCTGGAAGAGGACGGCAAGGGTCCGTGGTCGGACCGGATCATCCAGTTGATGGACAAGGTCGACGAGTACATCCCGATCCCCGAGCGCCCGGTCGACCAGCCGTTCCTGATGCCGGTCGAGGACGTGTTTGGCATCAAGGGTCGCGGCACCGTGGTGACCGGCCGTATTGAGCGTGGCCGGGTCAAGGTCGGTGAGGAAATCGAGATCGTCGGCTTCGGCAAGACGATGCGGAGCGTGGTCACCGGTATCGAAATGTTCAAGAAGACCCTGGACGAGGGCATGCCGGGCGACGCCGTCGGCTGCCTGTTGCGCGGTATTGAGCGCGAGGATGTCAACCGCGGTGCGGTGCTGGCGAAGATCGGCTCGATTACGCCGCACACTGAGGCCAAGGCCCAGGTTTACGTCCTTACCAAGGAAGAGGGTGGTCGGCACACCCCGTTCTTCAGCGGCTACAAGCCGCAGTTCTACATCCGGACGACCGACGTCACCGGCGAGATCACCCTGCCCGAGGGTGTCGAGATGGTCATGCCGGGTGACAACCTCGAAATGGGTGTCAAGCTGCTCTACCCGGTCGCCCTCGAACCGCAGCTGAGGTTTGCTGTGCGCGAGGGTGGCCGCACCGTGGGATCAGGGGTCTTCATCGAGATCAAGTCCTAGGGACGAAGTGCAGGAAGAGACGTAATGGCTAAGAAGGGCGATGCCCGGGTACTGATCGAGATGACGTGCGGCGATTGCAAGACTCACCGCTACCACTCGACCAAGAACAAGCGGAACGACACGGCGCGGCTGGAACTGACCAAGTTCTGCCCGCGCTGCAGGCAGCGGCGCGTGTACCGCGAGACGAGGTAGCCAGGTGGCCCGTACGCCAGGTCGCGCAGCGATTCCCAGGCCGTCCTCGGGTGGGTTTGGTCTGGCCTTCTTCGGGGGTGTGATCTCCGAGCTCAAGAAGGTCACATGGCCGAGCCGCCAGCAAACGACCCGGCTCACGGGGCTGGTGCTGATCGTGTCGATCGTTATCGGCGCCGTGCTTGGTCTGATCGACATCGGCTTCTCACGGCTGTTCGTCTTAATCACCGGGGGCTAGATCGTGACAACCCGCAAGACATCTGGCCCGGCCGAAACGACGGCGACCGAGCCGCGCTGGTACATCGTGCACACCTACTCGGGGCACGAGGACCGCGTCAAGAAGAACCTCGAGCAGCGTGTGCAGACAATGGACGTCAAGCACAAGATCTTCGAGGTAGTTGTTCCGACCGAAGAGGTCATCGAGATCAAGGAAGGGCAGCGCAAGCCGGTACAACGAAAGATGTACGCCGGCTATCTGCTCGTGAAGATGGTGATGGACGACGAGAGCTGGTTTGTCGTCCGGAACACGCCTGGCGTGACCGGGTTTATCTCGGCAGAGGACGAGCGCGAGAAGCGCCCGAAGCCGGTGCCGCTCGAGCAGGCGGAGGTGGATCGGATTCTGCGCCAGATGGCATCCGAGACGCCGCGCGTGCGTATTGGATTCGAAAAGGGCGATTCGGTCCGTATCAAGGATGGGCCGTTCGCAGACTTCATGGGATCGGTCGACTCTGTCGATGAGGAGCGCGGCAAGGTGCGCGTCCTCGTTTCGTTCTTCGGCCGGGAGACCCCGGTCGACCTCGATTTTCTTCAGATCGAGAAGGCGTAGTCCCGTCGAATGCGGGGCTGGTTAACTGAGAGGTCCTAGTGGCTAAGAAGGTTCAGGCGGTAGTGCGGTTGCAGATCCCCGCGGGACAGGCGACGCCTGCTCCGCCGGTGGGCCCGGCGCTCGGTCAGCACGGTGTCAACATCATGTCGTTCGTGAAGGAGTACAACGAGCGCACCGGGAAGCTCGCGGGCAGCGTCGTGCCGGTCGTGATCACGATCTATGCCGACCGCTCGTTTACCTTCGAGACGAAGAGCCCGCCGGCGTCTGACCTGTTGAAGAAGGCTGCGAAGCTTGAGAAGGGTTCGGCGATGCCGGGCGCCCAGATGTCAGGTACGGTCACGCGCACTCAGATTCGCGAGATCGCGCAGCTGAAGCTGACCGACCTTAATTCGTCCAGCGTTGAGACCGCCATGCACCTGATTGAGGGCACGGCGAGAAGCATGGGAATAACGGTCACCGACTGACCGTGCAGCGGGAGTCCTCCGGGTGTAACGCCGGAGGCCGTGAGCACCGCCAAGGAGAAACAGTTATGCCAGAACGTGGAAAGAAGTACCGCGCGGCCGCCAAGCTCGTGGGCGAGGGCCTGAAGGGGCCGGCCGAGGCGATCTCGATCGCCAAGAAGGCCTCGTACGTGAAGTTCGACGAGACGGTCGAGTTGCATCTGCTGACCTTCTCGGACCCCCGGCACGCCGATCAGCAGCTGCGCGAGGTGGCCAGCCTCCCGCACGGTGTTGGCAAGAAGGTGCGCGTCATGGTGTTCGCCGAAGGTGAGGGCGCCCGGGTGGCGCGTGCCGCCGGCGCCGACTACGTGATCGACGACGCGACGATCAAGCGCATCGAAGAGGGCTGGTCGGAGTTCGAGGTGTCGATCGCAACCCCGGACATGATGGGCAAGATCGGACGGCTGGGCCGCTTCCTTGGCCGCAAGGGGCTGATGCCCAACCCGCGGACCGGGACGGTCGTCCCGGCGCAGGACCTCGGGACTGCAATCACCGAGGCCAAGAAGGGCCGCGTCGAGTTGAAGATGGACAAGACGGCGATCATTCATGCGCCGATCGGCAAGGTGAGCTTCGACGAGAAGGCGCTGCTGGAGAACCTGACCAGCGTGGTTTCTACGGTCGCCCGTGCCAAGCCGGCCGGCATCAAGGGGCCGTTCTTGAAGTCGGCCACCCTGACCACGACCATGGGGCCTGGCGTGAAGCTGGACTTGAACGAGCTCCAGGCGCTTAAGGTAGAATAGTTTTTCGTCAGTTCGACAACTGAATCCAGTCAGGCTGTAGACAGCGGGCCCCCGTATCTGATCGGGGCTAAAGGAGAACCACCCGCCGAGGCCGGGTAACCATCGTTTCTAAACGCGAGCCCGGGTCTACGCCCGGGCTCAGTTTTTTTGCGCACACAAAAGGGAAAGGACGGGGATGCCGACACAGAGAAGCATCGCGGAGGTCGACGAGCTCGCCAAGCTTTTGGCCGAGTCTTCCGTGATCATCGCGACCAGCCACAGCAATCTGAACACGCCGACGGTCGACCAGTTGCGCCGCAAGCTCCGGGCATCGGGTAACCAGTACCGGGTCGTGAAGAACACCCTGGTGCGCATCGCCGCTGACAAGGCCGGCAAGCCAGAGGTCAAGGAGATCGCCAAGGGGCCGTGCGCCTTTGTGTCCGGTCCAGGCGATCCGGTTGATGTCGCCCGCGTTTTCACGGAGCACCTGAAGGCCAATCGCCTTGAGCTGACGATCCTGGGCGCCGCGCTTGACGGAAAAGTGCTCAGCGCCAGCCAGGTCGAGGCGTTGTCGGATCTGCCGCCAAGGAATGTGCTGGTTGCTCAGCTGCTTGGCCAGCTGAACACCCCGGCGACCCGCCTGGTAACGGTGTTGAACGGGCCGATCCGTGGTCTCGCGACGGTCCTCAAGCGGCACGTAGAGAAGCAGGGCGCGCCAGCCGCCGCCTGAGTCTGAGGCGCGACGTTCGCGCCCGGTCATTCATATGGTGAACCCGGTGATCCCGGGACTGAAATACGGAGAGAGTCAATGGCAACGTCGAAGGCAGAAGTCATCGAAGCAATCAAGGCGATGTCGGTCCTGGAGATCTCCGAGCTCGTGAAGGAGCTCGAGACGATATTTGGTGTTTCCGCCGCCGCGCCGGTCATGGCGGCGGCTGCGCCGGCAGCCGGTGGCGGGGGCGCTGCCGGTGCCGCGGCCGCTGAGGAGAAGACGGAATTCAGCATCGTCCTGAAGGAAGTCGGCGCCAACAAGATCGCCGTGATCAAGGCGGTGCGCGAGTTGACCCCGCTGGGGCTGAAGGAAGCCAAGGACCTGGTCGAGGCAGCGCCGAAGCCGGTCAAGGAAGGGGCCACCAAGGCTGAGGCGGATGAAGCCAAGAAGAAGCTCGAGGCCGCTGGAGCCGTCGTCGAGATCAAGTAACCCGTCCTGAAGATGGGAGCACCGCCCGGCTGAGTTAATCTCTCCGGGCGGTTTCCTTTTCTGGCGCTTTCGATTGCAGAGCGCCGAATTTGTGCACCTGGACCGTAAACGGAGACATGCATGACGGACCGAGGGATGGTCCCAACGCGCGAGCAGGCTTACGTGGCGCTGCGTTCGGACGTCGTGCGCGCCTGGGGCGAAGCCAGGGCGAAGGCGGTCGAGGCAACCTTGCGCAAGACCGCGGACGCAATCTGGAAGCTCTCGACGCTAGAGTTTGAAGAAGCCGAAAAGCCAGGATTCTTTCTCAACGACGCCGCGCGTCCTGACGGGAAAGTGTCGGAATGAACGCGCCGTGGCAGCTGTCGGCGCTGGAGGCCAGCCGGGCGATGGCGGCTGGCAGGCTGACGTCCAGGGCGCTTACCGAGTCGCTCCTGGCCCGCATACGGCAGCTGGATGGCAAGCTCCATGTCTGGGAGACCCTCGATGCCGAGGGCGCCTTGCGGGCCGCCGCAGCCGCGGATGCGGCGAAGAGGCGAGATCGAACCGGGGCGTTGCATGGCATACCGATCGGGCTGAAGGACATCTACTACACGAATGGGCTTCGCACCTCGATGTCGTCGAAGGTGTTTCGCGATTTCGTGCCGCAGTACGATGCGGCCTTCGTCGAGAGGGTCAAGGCGGCCGGAGCGATCGTCCTGGGCAAGACCGTGACGACCGAGTTCGCCACCGGGGATCCGTCACCGACCGTGAATCCGTGGGACCACTCTCACACGCCCGGCGGCAGTAGCAGCGGATCCGCGGTAGGCGTCGCGGTGGGGATGATGCCGATCGCCTCTGGATCGCAAACCGCCGGTTCGGTCGTCAGGCCGGCGGCCTACAACGGCGTGGTCGGCTTGAAGCCCACGTACGGGCTCGTGTCGCGCTACGGGGTGTTCCCATGCTCATGGACGCTCGACACGCTTGGTTGGATGACGCGCACCGTGGCGGACGCCGCGCTGGTGTTGGACGTGGTCGCGGGATACGACCAGCGGGACCCGGCGTCGGTGCGGGCCCGTGAGCCGAAGGCGCTGGCTGCGATCGAGTCGATGGGGTCCGGGTATTCGCCAAGGATCGGACTGGTCGCCGGGTACTTCTCGCAGAAGTCGACCCTCGAGGTCAACGAGCACGTGCTCGAAACCGTCGAGCGGCTGAAGGTCGGCGGCGCCAGAGTCGAGCCGTTTGAATTGCCTGCTTCTTTCGACGGGATCCATGAGGCCCAGGTGGCCATCGATTACACCGAGTGTTCACTGGCGCACCGTCGGACGTTCGGTGCGCAGCCGGACGACTACGCCCCGAACATAAGGTCCCGCGTTGAGGTCGGCGCGGTAATCCCGGCTTCGGCGTACGTGCAGGCGCAGAGGGTTCGCAGGCGGTTCAGGGCGGACATGGACGAGGCGCTTGAGGGCTTCGACGCGATCGTGATGCCGTCAACGCCGTCACCGGCCGGCGATACTTCGACGACCGGGGACCCCATGTTTCAATCGCCTTGGACGGTCGCCGGGTTGCCCGAACTGACGTTGCCATCCGGCCTGAGCAGGGGCGGTCTGCCGATTGGGATCCAGTTCGTTGGTCGTGGATTTGAAGACACCGCGGTGTTGCGAGTCGCCGCCTGGGCGGAGGCGGTGCTGGGCGCGGGACCGGGCTGGCCGGGCGAGGACGCGGCTTAGGACCGGCTCAGAACAGGTTGTGCGACTGCCCGCCGTCGACGTTGACGCAGGCACCGACGATGAGTCCCGCGCGCTCCGAAGCCAGAAAGGCAACGGTGTCGCCAATCGGCTCAGGCCAGCCAAACTTGCCCATGGGGAGGTTGCGGGCGATGAACTCGTCGACCACCTGCCTGGGCTGGCTGTTGACGAACCGCTCCCAACTGCCGCCGTGGTGCATGATCGAGCCGGGTGCGACTGAGTTCACGCAGACGCCGTCTTTGGCGAGCGTGAGGGCGAGGTGCTTGGTGACGGCTATCACCGAGGCTTTGGCGGCCATGTAGGGGCCGCTGCCGCCCCATTCGCGCCCGTAGATCGATGCGATGTTGATGATCCGGCCCCACTTGCGCTCCTGCATGCCGGGGGCCGCCAGATGGATGAGCCGGAGGGTCGACCAGAGGTTTACCTCGAATACCTTCTGGAAGTCGGCCTCCGAGCTCTTCAGGACATCCTTTGTCCCGAGGCTGCCGCCTACGTTGTTGACCAGGATGTCGATCGGGCCAAGCGCGCCTTCAACCTCGCGCACCAGGCGTTCCGGAGTCTGCGGCTCAGAAAGGTCGGCTTCGATCGCTGCGGTGCGCACTCCGAACCCGCGGAGCTCCTTCTCGGTCGCAGCGAGGCCGTCCCGCGTGCGGGCGCAAATTGCCACTTCGACGCCTTCGCGTGCGAGTGAGAGAGCCGACTGGCGTCCGAGGCCGCGACTGCCGCCGGTCACCAGGGCGACGCGCCCGCGTATCCCAAGGTCCATGACGATACCTTTCCTGCAAATCCAAGCCGCCCAATTGGGGCGGGATTGTACATGGCGGTGGAAGAAAAATGAGACTCTCAGTAACACAGTTGCTATCGGAACCGGTGCATTGTCCACGAGTGAATTCGAAGCGCACAATCAGCGGTCGGGTCGAGGACGGCGAGGCCCGGTCGAGGACTGTCTGAGGGGACCGTCGGCACAACGGTTTTACCTTGACGCTCCGAATGGGCCTACTTTGTCGTTGGACAGCCTGCGACTCGCCGTCTCGTGGTCCGGCAACCGGGGGCAGGTCAGTGCCGCCGGTGAGTGTGGGACGCCGGCCGTCTACCCTGCCGCGAATCCGACGCTTCGCCAGGTCGTAATTCTGCCGACCGGCGGGATCGTGAGTTCCGGTGGGACCTTCCAGTACACGGCATTCGCTTGCTCGACCGACAACATCGAGATCACGAGCGGTATTTCGTCGGTTACCTGGAGCGTGACGGGCGGCGTCGGTCTACTCGAACACCATGGTTACGATTCAGGCGACGGATGCGTACTCCAGGAAGAGGACTTCCGGGTCGGTGACGGCTACCGTCAACGCCGCTGTTGCCGTGGCCACGCCGACCCCGATCCCTGTGTTCACCGGTGCGACGCCGGCGCGAGCGAGGCGATTGCAGCCCTTCCATCGGCCCTGTACAGAGTGAGTCCAATCCGTGCCGGATCGAAGGTCGTTGAGGTCAACCTTGTCGACTCGACGGGCGCCAAGCTCTCTGGTGCATTGAAGCTCCCGGCCACGATCGAAGTCCAGGACACGGGCGGAAGCCCCGGACGTTGGTGGCGCCGCCAACCTGAGAATCCTTGGATACGACATTAATTCGAAGGTCTGGGTGGCGTTGGGCACGCGCGTCGACGATGCGGCCAGGGCACTCTCGGCCTCCGTCGTGGACTTCTCAGTGTTCACCCTGGGCGCTCATTCGAACGTAGGGCCAGGACCCCGACTCCAACGCCCGGGCCTCCCGCTACGCCTAAGCCCGCGCCGACCGCTACGCCGGTTCCGACACCGGCTCTGCCGTCGACCGGTGGTGGGGCGCCAGGCAACGGCCTGCCACTTGGCCTGCTGCCTGTGGGCCTCATACTGGTCCTGGCCGGCGCCGTATTTGCAAGGACGCGCCGTCGGGGTACCGAGGCGTAAACGACGCAACCGGATCTTGTGAAGGGGACCAGTTCGACGGGTCCCCTTTGCTTTTCTGCAGTGGCAAAATCACTCGCGGAGGGCCGTTGCGGTCCCGTTACAGGAGGGTCTGACCTGACGTGGCCAGATTGAAGTCAAACAGTATCGAGATCATGGCCGTGACCGGGATCGGTGAGATCCCGCGTGGCGCCGATCTGGCATCCCTCATCAATGAGGCGTTTGTGCGTGGCGGCGGCGCATTGGTCGAAGGGGATGTGCTGGTCGTCGCCCAGAAGGCGGTCTCAAAGGCGGAAGGCGCCTCGGTGGACCTGTCCGGCATAGTGCCTTCGGACTTCGCGAAGAGCGTGGCTCAGTTGACGGGCAAGGACCCGCGGGTCGTGGAGGTGGTGCTGGGCGAGAGCGTTCGCATCGTGCGCATGGACCGGGGCGTGATCATCACGGAGACCCGGCACGGCCTCATCTGCGCCAATGCTGGCGTGGATGCGTCGAACGCGCCCGGGGAAGGCATCGTCACGACCCTCCCGAAGGATCCGGATGCGTCGGCGCGTGCGATCCGGGAGGCGATTCGCAGAATGACCGGGAGCGACGTGGCCGTGATCGTGTCGGATTCGTTCGGGCGGCCATGGCGGGAAGGCAGCGTGAACATCGCGGTTGGCGTAGCCGGCATGGCTGCGCTGGACGACCTGCGGGGGAAGCTCGACGACCGGGGCCGGCCCTTAAGGACCAGCGTCGTGGCGATTGCGGACGAGCTGGCGTCGGCGGCGCAACTCGCGATGGGCGAGATCGGGCAGGTCCCGGCAGTGATCGTCCGGGGCTATGCCTGGCAGAGGTCCGACGATGGTGCGGGCCCGCTCAAGCGGTCACCCGACCGGGACCTGTTTCGCTAACCAGCCGCCTTCTTGGCGGCACCGGCGGCGGCGAGCTTCCTGCGTTCGGCCGCGCTGGCGCCGTGCCGTTGCGTATCCCAGTAAGTGATGTCGAGCGAATTTCGGAAGCTGCGGGACTCGCCGCAGATTCGGCATTTGCCCTGACTGGTCGGGCCGTTGGGGGGCTCAATAACCCACTGGTGCACGCAAGTGGGCGGCGGGGTTTCGACGACCGGTTTGGCGATTGGCTTATCTGCGGGCTTTGCTGACTCCCGCGTCTTACGCGCCGGTTTCTCGGCGACGGCTCGGGTGGCTTCTGGCCTTGTTGCGGCCGGCTTCGCGGCTGGCTTCAATCCGGTCGACGGGCGCTTCGTGACGGCCGGGGCGGTTCTGGGCGTGGTGCGTCGAGGGGTCGCCGGCTCAACCTTCCTGGCCGGCCGTTTTGCGACGGCCGGGGCGGTTCTGGGCGTGGTGCGTCGAGGGGTCGCCGGCTCAACCTTCCTGGCCGGCCGTTTTGCGACGGCCGGGGCGGCCCTGGGCGTGGTGCGTCGAGGGGTCGCCGGCTCAACCTTCCTGGCCGGCCGTTTTGCGACGGCCGGGGCGGCCCTGGGCGCGGGTCGCCGGGACGGTGCGGGCGCGGGTTTCGCAGCGGTACGCCTGGCGGTCGGTGCGGCCTTCGGCCTTGCGGCCGGTCGTTTGATGGCAGCGGGTTTCGCCTGGGGCGCCGCGACACGAGCGGCCGGCTTCGGCGGAGTCGGTGACTTGCGGGCCTTTGTCGCCGACCTGGCGGGCGCAGCTGGCGCCGGAGATCGCCTGGCTCGATCAGCCGCAGGTCGCTGGATTTTCTTCGTGCGAGCAGGCATTTATCACCTTTTCGTGATTAGACGTTCGGGGCCGCGTAGTGCGGTCGCGTCAGCTTTGAATCATAGCTGAGAATACGTTTTCAGTCAATGTTTTATGCATAAAATGCTGTTTTAGCACTAAAGTGATGGAAACCGTCGAGGCACCGCGGACCGGAACGGGCTACCCAAAGATGCAATCGACCAGAGAGCGAATCCTGCAGATCGTCCAGCAGCGACGGCAAGAAACCGTCGGCGGACTGTCGCGCCAGCTTGGTCTTGCGCCGGCCACGGTCAGGCGCCACCTCGATATCCTGCAACGGGACGGCCTGGTGGCTTTCAACGAGATCCGGAAAGGCACCGGGCGCCCTGAGCACTCGTTCTTCCTGACCGACCGTGGCCATGAGTCCCAGCCGAAGGCGTACGACACCTTGCTGGCCGGGCTGATGAAGGAACTGGCCGCGATGCCAGGTTCGGACCTGGTCGATCGGGACGGGCAGCAGTTGCTGGATCTGGCGCTGAGCCGCCTGGGCGCGCGCTCTGCCAGCGCGTTTGCCACCGGGAGCCAGAGCGACCCCGTGGAGGCCGCGTTGAATGCCTTGAGGGAACTTGACTTCAAGCCAGCCGTTGAGCGGGTTCCCGGTGGCCTGCGATTCGCCCTTAGCAACTGCCCGTTCAGGTCGGTGGCGCTCGCGACCGAGGCGGTGTGCAGTTACGACACGGCGCTGCTCAAGGGGATACTTGGCACGAAAGTCAGGCGGGAGAGCTGCATCACGAGGGGCGACGCCTGCTGCCAGTACGTTTCCGGGCCGCGACTGCCGAGCGCCGCACGCGGTTAGCGCCCGCGTCTGGACTGGACTGCTACCGCCGGATTAACATGAAAGCGTTCTACAACCGAATACGGCCTCCCTGGTGTCCCGATCTGGTCGGGACGAAGACGGGAAAGCGGTGTGAATCCGCTGCGGTCGCGCCACTGTGACCGGGTAGCCCAAGGCGATCAATACCACTGTCCTGAAGTTCAGGGCGGGAAGGTATGCCGGCGGGTGTTGATCCGGAAGTCAGGAGACCTGCCGGGAGGACGAGGCAAAGCTCTGCGCAGAACAGGGCGGCCCTTTCGGCTCGATCCGGTTCGAGCCGAGGCCTCCTGGAACCCTGGTAGAGCAAGCGCCAGGGTTTTTTGTTGACTCTGGCGAATGGCGCGGTCCGCGCAAGACCGCGCGCCGGAGTTCTTCGATTTTCAAGCTTGTCGCCGCCACTGTTCCAGCGCTTGCATTACTTCTATCGATTGCTTGTTCGTCGTCACAGCCCGCTGCAGTCCCCCAAGCGACGCTGACCCGGGCACCCTCTGCGACCCCGAGCCCGTGGCCGATCCAGGTGATCGGCGGAGACGGTGTCGCGGTCACTTTCACGGGCCCGCCTGAACGGATCGTAGCCATGGACTCGGCGGCGGTCGAGATCCTGTTCGCGCTGGGGCAAGAGCGGCGCGTCGCGGCGACCCACTCGTTTGTCGATTACCCGGCTGAGGCGGCGTCGATTCCACGGGTTGGGAACGCCTTCGATATGAACCTCGAGCAGATCGTCGGGCTCAAGCCGGACCTGGTCTTCATATTCTTCGACCGTTTCTTGCCCGAGCTGCGCGGTCTACAGGTTCCGGTCCTGTATCTGGAGTCGCCGGCGAAGTTCGAGCAGGCTGCAGAGCAGATGCGGATGTGGGGCAGGATCACTGGTGATCCTGCGTCCGGCGAGGCGCTGGCAGCGGGCTTTGAAGCCTCGCTGGCGGACATCAGGGCCAGGGCCAACGGCGCGGGAGGTCCTGTGAAGGTCTACCAGGATGTAGCCCCCGGGCTCTGGACCCTTGGGGAGGGCTCGCTGGCCGACGAGATCTTCAATCTCCTGGGCGCGAAGAACACGTTTGCGGACATCTCAGGCGCCCGGCAGGTCAGTGCGGAAGAGATCGTGGAGCGCGGCCCGGAGGTCATCATTAGCGTCCATCCGGGTGGAGCCGCGGCGTGGCGGAGCGATCCTGCCTTTGCCGCCGTCCCGGCCGTGAGAAATGGACGCGTCTGCGAGGTTGACGGGGCCAAGTTGAGCGTCGCGGGCACTCGCCTGGTCGACGGAATCATTGAGGCCGCGAAGTGTCTGTATCCAGACCGGTTCTAGACCCCACGAAGGTTGCGCCGGGCGACGCTCGCGTTTGGCTTTCAAGAAGCGTTGCTGATCCAGGGCGGCTGCTACTGCGGATCGGCACAGGACTGGGTGTGCTGGCGCTGGCCGCCCTGCTTGCGGTCGCGACCGGCGCCGTGCAGGTACCGCCTGCAGCTGCCGCGACGATCGTGGTCAACCACCTGCCGTTCGTGGATCTGCACCTGACCTATCCAGAAACGTGGGACACGATCGTCTGGCAACTGCGGCTGCCGCGTATCGTCCTGGCGGCGCTGGTGGGGGCGGCGCTTGCACTGTCGGGCGGCACATACCAGGGGCTGTTTAGAAACCCCCTCGCCGACCCTTACCTGATTGGCGTGGCCGGCGGGGCGGGCCTGGGCGCAACGATCGTGCTGATCACAAGTGTGCCGTCGAACCTGGGCGGCGTCAGCCTTCTGCCGATCGCAGCGTTCGCCGGGGCGACGTTGGCGGTCACGGCGGCCTACCTGGTCTCGAAGCGAGCGGGCGGGATCTCGCTCACGACGCTGATCCTGGCTGGCGTCGCCATCAGTTCGCTCGCAGGCGGATTCACGGGGTTGCTGATGATCCGGGCCAGTCCCGACGTACGCCCGTTGCTTGGCTGGTTGTTCGGCGGTTTCGTGGGCGCGGGCTGGGACGAGGTCAGGGTCGTGATTCCATACCTCCTCGTGGGCGCCGCCGGGATGATCGCCCACGGGCGCGTCCTGAACGTGATGCAGATCGATGAGGACGAGGCCAGGCAGTTGGGTGTCAACGTCGAGCGCACGAAGGTCGTGCTGATCGTTCTGGCGACCCTCACTACCGCGGCAGCGGTGTCGGTGAGCGGGCTGATCGGGTTCGTCGGGCTCATCGCGCCGCACGCGGTGCGCCTTGTCTGGGGTCGCGACTACCGGGTGCTGCTCCCGCTGGCCGCGCTCGCTGGCGCGACGTTTCTTATCCTGGCCGACCTGGTTGCCAGGACCGCCGCGGCCCCGAGCGAGCTCCCTGTCGGGCTGATAACGGCCATGTGTGGCGCGCCATTCTTCATTTACCTGCTGATGCGGCGGAGGGCTATCTCGTGACCGCCCTTCAGGTTGAGGTGCAGGGAGTGTCGGTGGTTGTTGGGGGGGTGCGCGTCCTCGGCGACGTTTCTCTGACCGCCGCGCCGGGCCGGATTTTCGGACTCGTAGGCCCGAATGGCGCAGGCAAGACGACCCTCCTCCGGGCAATCGCCGGTTCGTTGACGCCGGCGAGGGGCCGTGTGCTGGTGGGGGGAGTCGACGTCCGGGACATGGGCAACCGGCAGCGGGCCTTGATGATCGCGTCGGTCGCTCAGACGCCGGTAGTCCCGGAGGGCTTCACCGCCGGCGAAGTCGTCCTCATGGGCAGAAATCCACACCTCGGCCTGCTGCAATGGGAAGGGCGCCGGGACTTCGACAGCGCGCTCGAGGCGATGGAACTTACGAATACTCGCCACCTGGCGGGGAGGCCTATCGAGTCGCTGTCGGGCGGCGAGCGCCAGCGCATTTTCATTGCGCGCGCCCTGGCGCAGAGATCGTCGGTTCTGCTGCTGGACGAACCGACCACCCACCTCGACATCGGGGTGCAGGTTGCCGTGATGAACACTTTGCTTGAGGTGATGAGGGAGCGGCCGCTTACGGTGGTAGCCGCCATGCATGACCTCACGCTCGCGGCGCAGTACTGCGACGAGTTGGCGATCATGAGCGCCGGGTCCATCAGGGCGGCCGGCGCGGCATCTGCGGTGTTGACACGGGACTCGATACGCGACTCGTTCGGCGTCGAGGCCGTCGTACTCGAACACCCGGGCCGCGGCGGACTGATCGTCGTGCCCGGCAGTGGCCCGCGCCTCCGCTGACGGACAGCTCGTCCTGTGCCGGCTGCGACCCATAGAATAGAACCGATTGTGTAACATTTCACGAGCGACGTGAGAGCTTCGAAACCACCAGCATCGAAGCAGGATCAGATCACCTTGGCGGAACCCATGATCGTGGCCAGCGGAGTACATAAGTACTACCGTTCTTCGGCGGCGCGTGTACATGCCCTGAACAGGGTGTCCCTTGTCGTCCAGCCCGGGGAGATCGTCGCCGTCATGGGGCCTTCCGGCTGTGGCAAGACGACCCTTCTGAACTGTCTGTCCGGGCTGGACTCGATCGATGAGGGCGACGTCGTGATCGAGGGGCAGAGCCTCGCCGCGCTGAACGATAACGAACTGAGCGATTATCGTGCGCGGCGAATGGGGTTCGTCTTCCAGACCTTCAACCTGCTGCCCGTGCTCAGCGCGGTCGAGAACGTTGAACTTCCCCTCCTGCTCACTGGCACGCCCGGCGGGAAGGCCAGGATTGCGGCGCGCGACCGCCTGGCGCTGGTCGGTCTATCCGACCGCGAAGGGCATTTGCCGGGGGAGCTGTCGGTCGGCCAGCGGCAGCGCGTGGCGGTCGCAAGGTCACTCGTCAACGATCCGGCGATCGTCTGGGCCGACGAGCCCACCGGCAACCTGGACTCGGAAAACGAACGTGATGTGATGGCGCTGGTCAGCCGTCTCAACCGCGAGCGTGCGCAGACTTTCGTGATCGTCACGCACTCGCTGGAGGTCGGGGGCAGGGCGCACCGGATCATCCGCATGCGCGACGGCGCGATCGAAGACGACGGCATCGTGAAATAGGTGGAGACCCTGTTCGGAGCGCCGATGATCGCGCTGGCGATCGGCTTTGCTTCGATCCTGGGCGTCGTGTGCCTTGTCGTGGTGATATTCGCGCTACGAAACGGGGTGCTGGTCAGGATCGGCGTCAGGAACATCCCGCGGCGCGCCACCCAGTCCGTGCTCATAACTCTGGGCTTGATGCTCAGCGCCACGATCATTGCCGCCTCGCTGGGCGTGGGCGACATCGTCAACTACTCGATCGAGCGGGCGGCCATTCAGGCTCTGGGTCATACCGACGTCGTCGTTCGAGCCAGAGATCCCCGGTTGCTCGCCAGCGACTACTTCCCGGCCGAAAGAGTTCAAGAGCTCGACAGAGCCCTGGCGGGGAAGCAGCTCGTGGACGGCGTGCTCGCTGAGGCTCGCGAGCGGGCGCCCGTCGTCAACCGGCGTGTCACTCGCACCGAGCCGCGCATGGCGATCTCAGGGCTTGACCCCGCCCGGACGGCCGGTTTCGGGAGCCTGCGGACCACGGACGGCCGCACGGTCCAGATTGCGGAACTCGGCCCGGATGAGGTCTACATCAACGCGTCAGCACAACGCGAGCTTGAAGCCAGATCCGGGGACGTGCTCGACGTGGTCCCAGGGGGCTTGACCCACCGCGTTACCGTGCGTGGGGTAGTCAGAGATGGATCGCTGGCCGGGTCGCAGCCTCGCATGCTGATGACCCTCGACGCCGCCCAGCTGATCTTCGGGCATCCCGGGCAGATCAATCGGATCAACATCTCGAACACTGGCGACGAATGGTCGGGTGTCAGGCACTCGGCCGAGGTCATCCGGCGGCTGCGGCTGGTGTTGGCCGACCCGGTGGCCGCGGCCTCGCTGTACGCCGAGCTGCGCTCCGGCCCGAACCGGGCGGCCCTCGCCGGCTACGCAGCGACCGAACCGTCGGCGCGCCCGGCAAGTCTGCTCAAACAGTTATCTGACGAGCTGGACGCGGGCACTCCTACTGAGGCGTTTACGTCTTTGATCGCGGATCCGGAGATCGCAGGCATCGTTGCACTGGCGTTGGAGTCAGACGGACGGCCCGAAGATGCGGTTGCGTTCTCGGCGCAGGCCGTGCGGGTGAGGCTTCTCACCATCGACGACCTCAAGACGACGGCGCTGGCGAACGCCGAGCGAGTGAGTGATGGCGTGACTCGCCTGTTCCTCGTGTTCGGCTCGTTCTCGATCATCGTCGGCCTGCTCCTGATATTCCTGATCTTTGTCCTGCTGGCAGCGGCCCGGCGGACCGAGATGGGCGTAACCCGTGCGATCGGGGCGCGCCGCCGGCAGCTGGTGCAGATCTACGTTTATGAAGGGCTCATTTATGCGGTCGGAGCAGCCGCCGTCGGCACCGTCGCGGGCGTCCTGGCGAGCATGCTGCTTGTCGAGTTCATCCCGGCCAGCGACCAGATCGGGTTCACCGTCGCGCGGCACATAGAGCCGCGCAGCCTGACGGTCGCGTTCACGCTCGGCCTGATCCTGACGATTGCAACCGTTGCCTTCTCGGCGTACCGGGTCAGCAGGATGAACGTGGTGGCGGCAATCAGGGGGATCGACGAGTCGGCGCGGCGAACGCGCGGCCGCCAGGCGAGGCGCCGGGGAGTAGACGCGCGCAGGCGCAGCGCCGGCTGGCTGAGAGCCGTGCCCAGTGTTTCACTGGCGGCGCTTTTCGACGCCATGGCAAGCGGGCTCGGGTTTGCCTTCCGGACTGCTCTGCAGGGCTGGCCGCTGATTGTCACCGGCGCCATCGTGACTGGCCGAGGTATGGCAGGCGACAGCGCTTTCGGCGTGCGTGTCGGCGGTTCGCTGGCCATGATCGGAGTAGGCCTGCTGGTCGCCTACGTACTCAAGCGTGCGGGCGTGGCGTACACGAAGAGAGTCCGCCTCGGAGTTTCGGTGGGCGCGTTGCTGCTGCTTGCCTTCTGGGGGATGCCGTTCAGCCTCCTGTTCGACATCTTTGGAGAACTCAACGGCGGCATCGAGATGTTTGTCGTAGCCGGTGTGATGATGGTGGGCGCGGCGGTAATGCTCGTCATGTTCAACGCCCAGGTACTCGTCACAGTGGCAGGTCTGACCCTCGGGAGGGCCGGCCGCATCACCCCGGTCCTCAAGACGGCGGTTGCCTACCCGATGGCTGCCCGTTTTCGGACCGGGCTTACCCTGGCGATGTTTGCGCTGATCATCTTCACGCTCATCGTCATCGCGATCCTGACCAACACCAATCAGGCCGCACTGGAGAAAATGGAGCGGGTGACCGGGGGCTACCAGGTGACCGCCTCGGTCCCATTGGAGCATGCGATTCCGGAGATCGAGGCGGCGCTGGACGATGTAGCCCGGCTCCAAAGAACTGACATTGAGCTTGTCGCAGCTACCGGCCGCATCGGCGGCCTGGCACGCGACCTGAGGGCCGACAGCTCTGCGTGGCAGCCCATTTCGGTCAAAGCTGCGGACGGAACCTACCTTGCGACCAACCAGCTCGAGCTGTCGCACTTCGACCCGGCTTATGGAGCGAATTCGAGGGAGATCTGGGACGCGGTCAGCAAGGACCCGTCGCTCGCGGTCCTCAACACGGGCTCGCTCCCCGTCCGATTCCAGCAGGGCCTGGAGGTACGAGGCCGCCGGTTCGTCGCGGTTGCGCCTCTCAAGGAGGACCCGGCCCAGATCACCGCCTTTGCGGTCCAGGTGCGCGACTCGGCCGGGAATCGGCCACCCGTGATGCTGACCGTGATCGGCGTGACGGACGAGCTTGCGGACCTGCTCGACGGCTCTCCCTCACTTACGGTGCGTGCCGGGGTTGTCGACGCCCTGGTCGGGCGCGCGGTGCCCCTGGCCCAGTATCACTTCAGGTTGACTGCCGGCGCGGATGCGAAGGACGTCGCCGACGCCCTGGAGACGGCGTTCCTGCGCAAAGGTCTTCAGGCGACCATAACCGAGCGGGAGGTGCGCGAATTCCTCAGCGTCAACACCTCCCTCAACCGCCTGTTTCAGACCTTCATGGCCCTCGGCCTGGTGGTCGGTGTAGCAGCGCTGGGCGTCATCTCGTTCCGGGCCGTGGTCGAACGACGCCAGGCGATCGGCATGATGAAGGCGATCGGCTACCGGCCCGGCATGATCATGCTCGGCTTCGTGCTGGAGTCCTCGGTGGTCGCCGTGCTCGGGATACTGCTGGGGATCGCGCTGGGCAGCCTGATCTCCTGGAACATCGTCCAGGAGCTTGGCGACCGGGTGGAGGGCCTGCGTTTCGCTATTCCATGGCTTGACGTGGGGGTGATCGTGGCGTTCACGTGGGGGTTCTCGATCCTGACGACCATCTGGCCGGCCAGGCAGGCGTCGAAGATCTACGCCGCAGAGGCCCTCCGCTACGAATAGGCGACCGTCACGCCCCGCCGGGGTGTCTCAGCCCCGGCCTTACGTTGGTGCGCCAGTCGGACATGATGCGGGCGCGCGCCAGCTGCGACGGGGTATCGACGTCGACCAGGCTCATCAGGCGCGGGTCGTGTTCCTCGATCTGGCGGACCCCGTACTCGACGATCCCGGAGGTGCCGGCGGCGAGCGCCGAGGCCAAGACACGGGTTGGCGAGCGCTCTCCGTTCGCCATGGCCTCGCAGAAGTGGGTGCGCCAGGTCAGGGTCGGATAGACCGCGTGCAGCGGCTGCAGTCGGCCGTCGACGTGGGGGACCACGGCTGCGCCTCTGGTGGATGCGGTCCTTGCCATCGCCCTGATCAGGTCGGCGGAAAGGAACGGATGGTCGCCGCCCGTGACAAACGACAGGGCGGACACGGACGCACGGAGGCCGGCGCAGCATCCCGCCAGCGGACCGGCATCGGAGCAGGTGTCCTCGACGACATGCATCCCGAGCGCCATGGCTGTGTCCGGGCTGGCGTCCTCCTGGCCGGGGCGGACGACGGCGATGACCTCATCGCACACGCTGCGGAGCGCGTCCGCGATGCGGGCCAGGATCAGCTTGTTGCCGACGACGATCAGCGGCTTGGGTTCGCCGCCAAGGCGTGACGATCGGCCGCCGATCAGGACGATCCCGGTGAGACCTGTGCGGGATCGTTGTGATTCCTTATTTCCGGGCACGGCTGACGCTCATTCCAGGGTGACAGGAGGGGGTGGTGCACCGTAGCGGCATTCTAACCCTCCCGTAGGCCGAACCTGGTCCGAGTGGCCCGTTGCTATACTCCGGCCGTTCGCGCAAATACGAAGTGGAGATTACGAATGGCCGAACCGATCAAGAAGGTTTCCGACCGCGTACTGTCCCGGCTGGCGGCGGCCGACAACGCCACCGTGCTTGGGATGCTCAGCCGGCGGGGCTACCTGAAGGTCTACATGCGAGGCGTCCGGTGTCTTACCCCGGGACGTCGACTGAGCGCGCGTGCGGTTACGCTGCGCTACCTGCCGTCGCGGCCAGACCTCGCCAAGCGCATCGCCACTGGCAGGTACGGCGAGGGATTCAACGTGACGCCGCGCTGGCACGCCCTGGAATCTCTGGGTCCGGGCGACTGCTTCGTGGGCGATGCCATGGGCTTGAGCCAGGTTTCGACCGGGGGCGACGTGGTGTTTTCGACCATCGTGGCGCGGGGCGCGGCCGGACTGGTCACCGACGGCGCGGTGCGGGATGGCCACAAGGTAGTCAAATACGGCTTCCCGGTGTACGCCGGAGGCAGCACGCCGACCATTGGCGAGCCGGACATCCTCCCCTATGAAGTGAACGAGCCGGTGCAGTGCGGCGGGGTGCTGGTCTGGCCCGGTGACATCCTGCTGGGTGACGACGACGGGGTCGTCGTGGTTCCCTCTCAGCTTGCGGAGGAGATCATCGACGAGGCGGTGCACCACGACGAGATGGAAGAAGCCCTCATCGACCACGTGCTGAAGAACAAGGTGTCGCCGAGTCGCTTTTATCCCTTCAACGAAGAGACCAGCAAGCTCTACGAGCGGTGGAAGAAGCAACACAAGGGACCCGCACGCAAGAAGCGAGCGCCATGAGCGGTCGCAAGGTCACGATCACCGCCGGTGATGTCACCTTCACCGGCGAGCTCAACGAGTCATCCACGGCGGGCAAGGTCTGGGCCGCGCTGCCGATCCAGGGGTCGGTCAACACCTGGGGCGACGAGATCTACTTTCGTACCGCGGTGTCGGACCAGGAGGCCAGCGACTCGACTGACGTTTTTGAGCTCGGCGCGGTGGCGTACTGGCCGCCCGGGAAGGCGCTCTGCATCTTCTTTGGTCCGACCCCCGCCAGCAGTGGCCAGGAGCCGCGCATGGCCAGTCCGGGCAACCTGGTTGGCAGGATCCAGGGTGATCTCGACCGGTTGCGGAAGGTCAAACCCGGGACGCCGATCGCGGTTGCGAAGGCGTAGCCCGGTCGTGCCAGCAGCAAAGGCGCGGGCGGGAGCCGGATTTACGGACCACCTGCGAACGAACGCCGGCGAGCTCTGGACGCAGCTACTGGACCATCCATTCGTTTCCGGGCTAGGTGACGGCTCGCTTTCGATCGAGCGGTTCCGTCACTTCATGCGCCAGGACTATGTCTTCCTCGTCGAGTACGCAAAGGTCCTCGCGATCGCGGTCTCGAAGGCCCGCGACCTGAAGTCGATGGGCCGCTTTTCGAAGTTGCTCGATGAGACGCTCAACTCGGAGATGGCGCTGCACCGGGGGTTTTGCGCCGACTTCGGCATAAGTGAGCGTCAGCTTGAACGCACGTTGCCTGACCCGGCCACCGCGGCCTACACGGACTTCCTCCTGGCGTCTGCGCACGCAGGTGGGATCGAGGAGGTCGCGGCCGTTCTCTTGCCGTGCCAGTGGAGCTACGACCAGATTGGCAGGAACCTGGCGGCCGAACGAAGGATGCCAGCGGATTCATTCCACGGCCGCTGGGTGGCCGGCTACAATAGCGCGGAGTACCAGGCGGTTACCGCCTGGCTCGTTGGGTTCGTCGACGACCTGGGCGGGGTCGCTGGCGCGGACCTGAAAAAGCGGATGCAGGCGCTGTTCGACCAGAGCTGTAGGCAAGAGCTGCGGTTCTGGGACAACGCCTGGGATCTCGGGCTCTAGCGGTATTTCGGCCGCATTACGGTTCCTGTGGCGCTGGAAGTTTCATCCAGTTTCCTGCAACACTACCCGGATAACGCTCGGCGCTTTCTAGTCGAACGCGACCTGCAAGGAGCACTGGGATGATTCGAGCCTACATTTTGATCGAGGCGAGCGTCGGGAAGGGGAACTTGATCCTTCAGGCGCTTCGGAAGATCCCAGAGATTAAGCGTGCCGACCGCGTGACCGGGCCCTATGACGTCGTCTGCGTGATGGAAGTGGACGACCTTGACAAGCTCGGGAACCTGGTGCGGGACCGGATCCACACCGTGGACGGCATCATCCGCACGATGAGCTGCGTTTCGTTCTCGCCGTAGCGCGCAGCCGGGAGGACCGTTAGCGGAGGGTCTTTCTCAGGAACTCGAGCGTGCGATCCCACGCCGCCTGCGCCGCCGAGGGGTCATAGACCTCGGGTCTGGCGTCGTTGAAGAAGGCGTGCCGGGTCCCCTTGTAGATGTGGAAGGTCGCCTGCTTGCCCGCCTTCTGGAGGCCTTCCCTGACCGCCGGCAGGGCGTCGGTAGGGCCGTCGTGCTCGGCGTAGTGCCCCTGGATCGGGCATTGGACGCCTCGCCAGTCGGGCACCTTGTGCAGGCCACCGTAGAACGGTACCGCGGCGTCGATCTTCCCCGTGGCCGCCAGGTGCAGGGTCATGCCGCCGCCCATGCAGAACCCGATGCATCCGACCTTCTTGGGATCGACGTCGCGGTGAGACTTCAGGAACGCGATCGCGCCCGCCATGTCCTTGCCCGCCCGCGCGATGTCGAGCTCAAGCATGAGCTTCTGCGCTTCGTTAGGCTCCTGTGTTGCTTGCCCGTGGTAGAGGTCTGGCGCTAGTGCGACGAAGCCGCTCTGGGCCAGCCGATCCGCGACGCTCTTGATGTGCGGCACGAGCCCCCACCACTCCTGGATGACCAGGACGCCGGCGCCCTTGCCAGATTCCGGCAGCGAGAGGTACCCGCTGGCCCGCTGTCCGTTGCTCTGAAATTCGACCATCTTCCCGGTCATTGGCGATGTCTCCTGGGGCTGGCCTCGCGGGAAAATAGCACGGTCCAGCGGCAGGTACAACGAGACGTCGACTCGCCGCCACTACAATGCTCTGCCATGTCGCAACTCGCACTGATTGGAATCGCGGGAGCGCTCGGCGCGCTTGCTCGCTACGGCCTCGCGCTCGTCGTCCAGCGGGCAGTCGGCACCGAGTTTCCGTGGGGCATCCTGTCAGTAAACGTGCTGGGGTGTCTCCTGTTTGGCCTGATCTATGGGCTTGCCGAGGAGCGCGGGATCGTGCGGCCGGAACTCCGGGCGATCGCCCTGATCGGCTTCCTGGGCGCATTCACGACCTTTTCGACGTTCGCGTTCGACACCCTGAACCTGGTCAGGGCGGAGCGTTATGTGCTTGCGGGCGCCAACATCGTGCTCGGCAACGCCCTGGGCGTGGTCGCGGTGCTGGCCGGGCTCGCGCTCAGCCGCCTTCGTTGAGAACGGCCGCGTCGAGGCTGCTTGTGGGCGAAGCGGCCGAGGTCCAGGCGCCTTGGGGCTTCGATATCTGCGACCGGCGAAGGAGGGGTCGCAGGGGCCAGCGTGCGCCAGCCGAGGCACACGGAAAGCGCGGCGCAGGCCATTGCCACGCCGAGCACGGCCCGGCCAGCGTTGATCTTCTTGACTGGAATGCTGACCGCGCACGGGCGGCTTGCCCTTTGGTGTCCCCTCTCAGCTTTGTTGATACGAGGGTAGGGGGCAGGCTGGAAACGGTCATTGCGGGAAAGCGCAATCGCTTTGTGCGCAGGCTCGAACAACGGTCTAGCGAAACTCAAACATGGGTCTCACGCAGGTCTCAGGCGCAGGGTGCAGGATTGTCTTCAGCAGGGTCAAGCCGCGGTGCTGCAAGCACATCCGGAGATGGGCCTCTCCGGTACGGCAGACGCGCCCTGGCCGATCCGCCTAAAGCAAGAGGCCGAAATACCGAGCGCCGGCACCTCGATCCCCTCTCTGCCTGGTCGATAATCCATCGGACCCTTGAGGCGGAACGCCCCCAAATCCCATCCGACCGTTCTCTCCCGGCCCTTTCAATTCGACCGTCCTTGCCGTGCCCCGCCGTCGCTGTTACCTTCGCCGCGCCATGTCGATCGACTTCTCGTCTATCCGCCGCCTGAACCAGGAAACCGGCCTCTCTGAGGACGGTGTTCCAGGTGATCCCATCCCACTTCTGCAAGCGTGGCTCTCGGAGGCCCGTGAAGCGGGCGTCTACTTGCCCAATGCCATGGTGGTGTCGACCGTTGGCAAGGACGGAAGGCCTTCGAGCCGGGCGGTGCTGTTGAAGGACGTTGGCGACGACGGGCTGACGTTTTTCACGAACTACGAGAGCCGCAAGGCACGTGAAATCGGTGATAACCCGCAGGTAGCGTGTCTGCTCCTGTGGCCGGACCTGGGCCGCCAGGTACGAGTCACCGGCAGGGCGAGCAGGATTCCGGCGGCTGAGTCGGACCGGTATTTCGCGACCCGCGAGCGTGGCTCCCGGCTAGAGGCCTGGGCCTCGCCCCAGAGCGCTCCCTTGCCGAACCGGCAACGGCTCGTCGAATTGTTCGAGGAAGCCGAAAGGCGGTTTCCGGGCGAGGTGCCAAGGCCACCCCACTGGGGCGGCTACCGGGTCGTCCTCGAAACCGCGGAGTTCTGGCAGGGAAGGCAGCACCGAATGCATGACCGGCTGCTCTACACGAGGGAAGGGCGGCGGTACCGGCTGGAGCGGCTCGCGCCCTGAGCGCAGGTAAGCCGGGCACCGGCGCCTTGCGGGGCAGCGTCACGGAAACGCGAGTGCCTTTGCCGGGTTCGCTTTCGACCTGTGTGGTCCCGCCATGGCCCGCGCCTGCGCACTGATTCCGCCTTGTAGACGCCGATCACTTTTTTTGCCAGGGCGTTGCCTTAGGAGTCGCCACGACTTCCCGCCGAAGTCATCGCACCTGCCTCAGCTTCAGAGCCTCGTCGTGGACGAGGCGCGTCGGCATCGCTCCCGTCCTGGCGGGACAGCAGGTCGACGGAGCGGCCTGCAGCGCCCTGCAGATCGGCTCGACCCCAAAACGTTCCCTGTGGGCATCGCCGAAGCGGGTCATCTCGGCGGTCGGCGCGGGAGTCGATGCGAGACTCCATGACCTGCGACAAGTGCACGCAACCTTGATGTTGAGCGCCGGGACTTCAATCCGGGTAGTGTCAGACAGACCGGGACACTGGGACCCCGGATTCATGCTCAGAACCTATGCACACGTCCTGCCAAACGCCCAGAAGGACGAGACTGGCACAGGTCTTGAAAGGGGCTGGGCTGCCCGCCTTGAGGCCGGGAGCTGACCATCCGGATGGGTCCGGGGGAGGGGACTCTTGAAGCTCCGTGTCCCCGTGGTGTCCCCACAACTCGGCGTTCATATGGCTCCCGCGGTAGGACTCGAACCTACGACCCGCTGATTAACAGTCAGCTGCTCTACCGGCTGAGCTACGCGGGAGCGTGGAGGCGGCGCCGGACACCGCACATATTAATCTTCGCCTCCGCAGGCGCGGTTGGCAATCGCGGCACCACACCAGTACCCGCCCGTGATCAGGCGTGCTCCGTGGGTGCTATCCCTTCCAGGCGTCTCGCCAGTCGCACCAGGCCCTCACCAGATTCTCGATGTCCTCTTTGGCCGCGTCCGCCTCGGCATCACGGCCTATCTTCAGCTACTACCCCGCCTGGCGAGCGGCCAGGGCGGAGCTGAACGACCTACCGCTGGGTGCGGCGGAATGGACCGAGTAGGGAAGCGGCAGCCTGACCTTTGTCAGATCAGGTGTGTCCGGTCGGCGCAGAGCGCCAAGGGCGGCGGCTTGTTCAACTGCTGATTACGCCGATTTCGGGGCGCGCGCAGATACGGATCAGCTCAGCGATTGACGGGCGGATTTAACAGTCAGCTGCTCTACCGGCTGAGCTACGCGGGAGCGTGGAAGTGCCGCCGACCTTGACCCCGTGCAGCAGCGCGACGTAGAGCCGGCGAATATGAATCCCTTGCGGATGATGGTCGGGTAAGATTCGGCTACCAGTCCAGACTACGCGAAAGCGGACGAAATTTGGGGGACAGGCAGCCGCAGACATGGCAAGCGACCACAAACCCACGCGCGGCAGGGCTGCGCGTCGAACTTCGAGGGCCATTGGCGCCCGGGCGGCGAGCGCCCCGGAGCATGCCGATGGTTCGGCGCAGCTCACGCGCGCGGCCGAGAACTACCTGCTGTCCATCTTCCGGGTCCAGGAACAAAATCTGCGAGTCACCCATCACAACCTGGTCGACCAGCTGAGGCGCACACCTGTCAGCGAGGGCCTCGGGACGTCGCTGCCTTCGGTAGCGGGCATGCTGCGGCGGATGCAACGGGAAGGTCTGATCCAGTTCGGCGACAATCGTGAGATCGAGCTGACCGGGACGGGCCGGACGCTTGCCGAACGCATGGTGCGAAAGCACCGCCTCGCGGAACGGATGGTGGTGGACCTCCTCGGCCTGGAGCTTCACCTGGCGCACGTTGAGGCGCACCGGCTCGAGCATGCGATCTCCGACGACCTGGAGCCGCTGATCAGGGCCAAGCTTGGCGACCCAACCACTTGCCCGTTCGGGCATCCAATCCCGGGCACCGGGTACCGCCCGCCGCGCCGAGGGTCGACGCGCCTCGACGCGGTCGTGCCGGGCAAGAACGTCGTCATCGATCGAATCCCGTTTGAGGACCAGCAACTCCTCGAGTACCTGTGCGGACAGGGCGTGCTCCCCGGCGTCAAGGTCCGGGTGGAAGAGAACGCCGCATATCGCGGAGTGGTCACCCTCGCGCTTGAGACACGCCAGGTCGTGCTTGGGTACGAAGTCGCCGGCCGCGTGTGGGTCACGCCCGACGACGGCGCCTGAGCCGGCAGGCCCGCGCGTCTGTCCGTACACTGGACGAGAGAGCCGGTCGCCTGGCTTCGGGGGCCACCGGCCACCGATCGAGAGGGATTGCATGAACAGGAAGATGGAACGTGTCAACGCCACTCTCAGGCGAGAGATCGGCGTTTTCATCACCGAGTCCCTCGCCGACCCGCGGATCGCCACCATGACGTCGGTGACCCTGGTGGATACCAGTCCGGACCTGGCGGTGGCCACGGTTTCGGTCAGCGTCATGGGAACGGACGAGGAACGAAAGGCGACTCTGGTTGCGCTGGAGTCGGCCGCCGGCTACATACGGCACGGCGTCCAGGACCGGGTCCGCATGCGCCACGTCCCGCGGCTTCAGTTCAAGCTCGACACCCGGATGGAAAAGACGGCGCAGATGCTCGCGTTCCTGGACGAGGTGATCGAGCAGGATCGCCGGCAATCCAGCTAGCAGTGGCAGCCCGGTGAACGCCCGAGCCTCGGACGCGGCCGGAAGGCTCCACGTCCACGGATTCCTGAACCTGAACAAGGAACGCGGGATGACTTCTACCCAGGTCGTCCGCGTCGTCAAGCGCCTGACCAGGGCGCGCAAGGTGGGCCACGGTGGCACGCTGGACCCTGAGGCCAGCGGGGTGCTGCCCGTCTGTCTCGGTCAAGCCTGCCGGTTCGTCGACGCGGTCATCGGCGCGGGCAAGGAGTACCGGATGACCGTGCGCCTCGGCCAGGCGACGAGCACCTATGACGCCGAGGGCGAGGTGACCCGCACCGCCGATGCCTCGGTGGTGGACCGGGCCAGTTTCGAGGCCGTGCTGGAGCGATTTCGCGGCCAGATCCAGCAGGTCCCCCCGATGTACAGCGCTCTCAAGCGCGCGGGGCGTCCGCTGTACGAACTCGCGCGCTCGGGCGTGACCGTTGAGCGTGCGCCGAGGCCGGTATCGATCACGAAGTTGGTGCTCGCGCGCTGGGCTAACCCCGACGTCGAGCTCGTCGTCGAATGCGGCCGGGGCTTCTACGCGCGTTCGCTGGCGAACGACATCGGTGAGGCGCTGGGCAGCGCAGCTCACCTCGCAGGCCTGGTCAGGACCCGGTCCGGCCCGTTTCGAATTGAGGAATCCGTATCTGTTGCCGAGCTGGAACGGATGGTAAATCTGGGAAACTGGTCCGAGCGTCTGTTGCCGTCCGACTTCGTCCTCGGCGGTCTGCGGTCGATTGTCCTTGACCCTCTGCTAGAAGAGAAGGTGAGCCACGGCAGCCCAGTCCCGGTAGCGGCCTGGACGGAGACCGATGCCGTCGACGGTGACCGGGTCCGCCTGTATTCGACGGAGGGTCGGTTTCTAGCTTTGGCCAGATACGATCCTGCGGGCCCGTCCTGGCGACCTGAAAAGGTGATCCCTGAGCATCCGACCGAGCCCTGACTGCAAGCCCTGACGCCTGAAGCGCCCGGGACCCGTACGGGGAGCTGATCGGGGCCGGCGCCGGGCCAGCAGTGCCCGCCAGCTGTCTTCCGGCGTAGCTGAATCCGCTTGACAACGGCTTGACGCCGTAGCTACGTTTCTACCCACGCAACCTTAGGAGGTACGTCAATGGCAACGCAAGCTTACTGTTTCAAGTGCCGGACCAAGCGGAACATTACCAATATGAAGGCGACCAAGCTAAAGAACGGTCGGCCGGCCACGCAGGGCACCTGCCCCGTGTGCGGCACCAAGGTGTTCCGTATCGGGAAGGCGTAGCCAGAGACCGTTCCGCCCGCGACCGGGCGTTCCGGCAATCGCGGACGGACGCAGGCCCGAATCTGCCCCGGGCGCGGGAACGCGCCCGGGACTGGCGATCAGATTCGGCCCTGCTTCCGTTCGTGTTTTTTTACCATTAGTCCACGCGCCTTGGACGCAAGGCGTTTGTCCCACCGTTCAGGAGCCGGAGTGAATGGACGAACCGCTCAAGCACGTAGCTGAACTCGTCGTGCGCCTCGCGATCATCCTCGTGGCGGCCAAGGTCGGCGCGGAGATCGCAGGCAGATTCCTCAAGGTCCCCCCGGTGCTTGGCGAGCTGGGCGCCGGCATCGCCATCGGCCCGTTCGCGCTCGGCGGCCTCCATGCAGGCAGCATCGGGCCGATCTTTGAGATTCCACATGACTCGACGATACCGGTAGTGCCTGAGCTCTTCTTCCTGGCCCAGGCGGCCGCCGTCGTGCTGTTATTCCAGGCCGGCCTTGAAACCAACCGGCGCCGGTTCTTCAAGTACGTGGGACCGGCGACCGCCGTCGCCGTGGGCGGCGTGGCGCTTCCGTTCGCAGCAGGCGTCGCGGTCACTCTGGCCTTTGGATTCGGGGGTACCGAGAGCGTCCAGGCGCTGAACCCGGCGCTCTTCGTGGGCGCCGCGATGACCGCAACTTCGGTCGGTATCACCGCGCGTGTGCTTGCGGACATGCGCCAGCTCGACACGCCAGAGGGCGTGACCATCCTCGGCGCGGCCGTGGTAGACGATGTGCTCGGCATCCTGATCCTGGCGGTCGTCATCGGTATCGAGGAGACGGGCGCCATCTCAGCAGCTTCCATCGGCATGATCGCGTTGAAGGCGGTTGGCTTCTGGCTCGGTCTCACGGTGGTCGGGATCGTAGCGTCCAGGCTGATCTCGTCAGGGGTCGGCCAGTTCAAGAGCGCAGGCGCGGCCCTTGCGCTTGGCCTGGCGCTCGCGTTCGCTGCCGCGGGCCTCGCCGAGAGCTTTGGCCTGGCCATGATCATCGGCGCCTATTCGATCGGCCTCGCGCTCTCTGAGACCGACCTCAAGCATCGCATCGAAGAGCCCATGCTCATGGTCAGCCAGTTCCTGGTGCCGATCTTCTTCGTGGTGGTCGGCATGCAGGTCGACGTCCCTGCGATCCTGCGCGGAGCGCTGCTCTTCGGCCTCGTTGTGTCGGCTCTGGCGGTGGTCACAAAAGTAATCGGGGCGGGCGGGCCAGCCCTGCTGGTGGGGTTCAACGCCCGGGGCAGCCTGCGCATCTCCATAGGGATGATCCCGCGCGGCGAGGTCGCCCTGATCATCGGGGGCATCGGGCTGGCCGCCGGCGTAATCAACAGCGAGATCTTCGGCGTGGTCATCCTGATGACGATCGTATCGACCGTGCTCGCGCCCCTCTTGCTGGTGCCCAGTTTCAGGGGCGGTGCAAGCGGGCTCCGGAGGCCGCCGGCCCCCGAGGCCCCGCAGGTAGAAGGGACGGCCACGCCGGGCCAGAGATAGCTGGCTACGGTGATATATTGGGCCATAGCGCCCCTGTAGCTCAGTGGATAGAGTACCGGCCTCCGAAGCCGGTGGCGAGAGTTCGAGTCTCTCCGGGGGCGCCATTCCACTACCGCCCCTCCAGCGTCAACGGAGGCTGACACCTTGGCCTCCCGCCAAATCGAATCGGGTGGCAACCCCGGGTCTCCGTCCGGGCTAATCGTCACCCTCGCGGGCCTGTTGAGTTCGATCCGGGGGTCGGCGCCCCTCGATCCAATCACGGTCGTGACGCCGTCGATCTACAGCGCCTTCTACCTGCGGCGGGCGATGGCTGGCAATGGCCTGTTCAACGTCCGGTTCACCAGGCTGGAGGACCTCGCGGAGCTGATCGCCGGGCCGGGCGGCCACACGCCGCTTTCGCACATGGTGGCTTCGGAGCTGATTCACGCGGTCGTTTCGGAGGCTACGCTGCGCCTCCCGGAGCTCGAAGCGGTCCGGTCGCATCACTCGCTGCATGAAGCGCTCCACCGGACGTTCACCGAATTCGAGACGGCACCCCGTACGGTGGTCGACGCGATCGGGGAGGCCGATCCTCTCAGACGCGAGATCGCCGCTCTCTACCGGGCGTACGAGGCCAGGGCCTCCGGGTTCGAGCGGCGGCCGGAGCTGGTGGGAAGGGCCGTAAGGGCTCTGCAGGACCCTGGAAAGGCCGCCGAACTCGGGACCGTTCTGCTGATGTCGAGCAAGCCGCCGTCGCCGGCCTACCAGGACCTGCTGTCATCTCTCGCCCGTCTGCCCGGGGCGCGGATGCTTCCGGACCCGCCGGCCGAGGCGGACTACGCATCGACGCTCTGTGTCAGCGTTCCGGATCCGACCGCGGAGGTCTCCTGGACCGTCCGAGACGTGGTCGAACGGGGGGCCGGGACGCCGTTCTCTCGCATGGCGGTCTTCTACGTCGACGAGGCATACGGCAGGCGACTGAACGAGGCATTCGCGCTCGCAGGCATTCCGGCAAGTGGGCCTGACCCAACGCCGCTCATCGAACGGCCGGAAGGCCGTTTTCTGGACCGTGCAACGAGCGCGCTGGCCGGGCGCGACTTGCCTTTGGAGAGGAAGCAGGTCATCGACTGGCTCGTGACTTCGCCGGTCAGGCCCCCGGACGGGACCTCTGAATTCCACGCATCGAGGTGGGACAGCGTATCGAGGAATGCGGGCGTCACCCGTGGGCTAGACGAGTGGCGGCGCCGCCTGGCGAGCTACGCGACCCGCCAGGAGGACCACGGTCGAAGACGCTTGGACCTCGGCGAGATCGACGAGCCGGCCGCCAACGGGCTGCGCGCCGAAGCCGGTGAGGCGAGGGCACTGCTCAGGTTCGTGGAGGACCTGGCGGCAACGGCCCGCCCACCCGGGTCTCCTGCGTCGTGGGCGACCTTCTCAGAATGGCTCGGCCGCCTCGTCGACCGGTTTCTCGATAAGAGCTCGGTCGGCCCTGCCGCCGTGGAAAGACTGGAAACGCTGATTCGGAAGCTCGCTCTGCTCGATGAGGCGGGCGGTCGACCCCCCGGGCTGGAGCGATTCATCTCGGTGCTCCGGCGCGAGCTCACGCAGACCACGGGCGGCGGGCGGCCGATGGGAACGGGGGTCTTTGTCGCGCCGATCCGATACGCCGCCGGCACCGATTTCGACGTGGTCTACCTGGTCGGGATGGTCGAGGGCGCCTTCCCGCCGCCTGCCACGGACGACTCCCTCATACCGGACGAGTTGCGAGTAAGGCTCGACCCCGAAGGCCACCTCGAACGGCGGCAGACTCGCCAGGAAACACAATATCGCCGGTTTGCCGCCGCCCTGGCATCGGGCAGGCAACGGGTGCTGCTGTGGCCGCGTTCGGAGCCCGGAGCAAGCCGCCGCGCGTGGCCATCACGCTGGTTCGTCGAGGCTGCGCGGAAGGTGTCCGCCAGTCCGAAGCTGCAGGCCGGCGAGCTCCTTACCAAGGACCTTGATGGTGTGGTTATCGTGGGTCAGACCGATCGGGTTCTGGCGAAGCTCGATCAGGCGGCTTGCGCTGACTCCCATGAGCTCGACCTCCATATCCTGCTGGGGTGGCGGGCGTCAGCCGGTTCCCTGTCCGACCATTTCCTGGCGCGTCTGGAGGGCGGACTGCTGGGTCGAGGCGTGAGACTCGAACGGTCGCGTCGGAGCGCAAGTTGGACCGAATTCGATGGTGATCTCACGGCGGCGCCGGGCAGCCTGGCATCCGCCTCTGCGCCGGTCAGCCCCACCAGCCTGGAAGCGTGGGCCACCTGTCCTTTCCGATACTTTCTCGGGACCGTATTGCGTCTCCGGCCTGCCGCGCGGCCCGAGGAGGCGTTCGAGATCTCCGCGCTCGATCGCGGCGCGGTCATTCACGGCATCCTCGAGGCCTACTTCCAACGGACCAGTGTCAGCCGGTGCGATTCGACTGCGAGCCGCCGACTGGCGATGCAGGAGGCGATCGAAGAGGGGCTCAAGCGCGCCGAGGCGGTTTATGTCACCGGGCGCAGGGTGATGTGGCACCTCGAGCGGGAGCGGATCACCCGCGACCTGCTCGCATTTGTCGACCAGGAGAGTGAACGCTGCGCGCAGCGCGGCCTCGCCCAGCGGCACGCCGAGTTCAGGTTCGGAATCGGCCAGACCGGGCCAGGCCCGGTCAGCGTCGAATTGCCGGGGCTCGGTACGGTTCGTTTCCGTGGTGTCATCGACCGCGTGGAGACCAATGACGACGGATCTGAGGCGGTAGTGGTCGACTACAAGACCGGCAGTGCATCCGCCTACTCCGCGCTGAAGGACGATCCGATCGACCACGGGATGCGCCTGCAGCTGCCGATCTACGCAGAGGCGGTCCGGGCCGCATTTCCGTCGGCCAGGTCGGTCGCCGCCCAGTACTGGTTCGTGTCGGAACGCGGCGGTTACCGGCTGATTCCTGATCCGCCGGTTTCTGCCCGCGCGGAGATGCTCGATGCCGTGGCGACGATCACCCGTGGGATTTCCGCAGGCGTCTTCGTCGCGCGCCCCGGGACGCGCCTCCAGGCCGGGTATGCCAACTGCCAGTTCTGCCCCTTCGACCAGGTCTGTCCCAGCGCTCGCGAGCGTCACTGGGAGCAAAAGTCCCAGGACCCCCGGTTGGACAGCTATCGGGCGCTGGCCGGTGAAGAGCCTGAGGCGTCCGAATGACGGCCTCGCGGATCGACCAGGATGCCGCCGCTCGGAGCATCATCCGCGAGGAACTGGACCGGAGCCTGGTGGTGGAGGCTGGCGCCGGGACAGGCAAGACGCACTCGCTGGTCGATCGGATCGAGGCGCTGCTTGTGAACGGCAAGGCGAGCATCAACGAGATCGTCGCCATCACATTCACGCGCGCCGCTGCCTCCGAGCTTCGAGAGCGGGTTCGCGGGCGGCTGGAGGCGCGGGCGCGTGATGCGGGAACCACGGCCAGCTCACGGGCGCGGCTCGAAGCCGCGCTGAACGGCATCGATACCGCGGCCATTCAGACGATCGACAGCTTCGCGCTTGCTCTGATCCGTGAGCGTAGCCTCCAGGCGGGCGTCCCGCCGTTGATCGAGCCAATGGATGAGATCGAGGCCGGCCTGGCTTTCGAGGAGCGCTGGCGTACGTGGCTCGACGAGCGCCTCGACGCGGGAGATCTCGATGAGCCCCTGGCTCACGCCGTCAGGCTCGGATTCGGGGACGTCCTGTCCCACCTGCTCGAAGTCGCGCGTGCGTTCCACGGCCACTACCCGCTGATCAAGGGCAGGTCATTCGCCCACGCTGGAGCGGTCGAGAGGTCGGCGGCCCCGGCACTGGTCCGTAGCGAAGGAGAAGTGAGCCGGCTGCTGTCGTTTGCGGACGAGTCCGCCGCGCCGGAGCTGGCGACGTCACTGGTCTACCTTGCGGGTCTGATCCGCCGCATCAAAGAGCTCGGGCCGGAGTCCGAAGCGAGCCTGCATCTCATCGCAGAGGCGCCACGGCTCAAGACGAGTCGGGGACGGCAGGACGCCTGGGGCAAGTTGCCGGATGGCGTTCCGGTGGTCAAGCGGGCCAAAGAGTTGCTCTCCGGGCTGCAGGGGGAGATCGACTCCGAGCTCAAGCAGGCTCGAGCACGGGCCGTCGCTCCGTTGCTGGAAGCGGTAGCGGGGTTCGTGCTGGCGTACGCGGAGGAGCGCCGTCGAGGCGGGACGCCGGAGTTCCAGGACCTGCTGGTCTGGGCATCCGAGCTGGTCGGGATTGACCACGTACGTGCGGAGTTCCAGAAGCGGTTCCGGTTCATCCTGATCGACGAGTTCCAGGACACGGACCCGCTTCAGACCGAGCTGGCGTTGCGCCTGGCGTCTGACGCGGGCGGCCGGGTCAGGCCAGGGGCGCTTTTTGTTGTGGGCGACCCCAAGCAGTCGATCTACCGGTTCAGGCATGCCGACCTCTCGGCCCTCCGGAAAGTCAGGTGGCAGGTCGGCGGCGATCCCGTATACCTCACCAAGACCCGGCGCACCCATGACGGGGTGGTCGACTGGATCAACGCCCTTTTCGGGGACTGGATGGGACGGGAGGAACGAGCGAGCCAACCGGCGTTCGTCGACCTGGTGGCCGAGCGTAAGCGGGTAGACGTGCCGGGTCCGGCGCTGGGCGTCCACTTCTTTGGCGGGCCGGTGAAGGGCCGCGTCGGAGAAGCGCGGCAGCACGAGGTGCGGAGGATCGTTGACGTCGCGCTGGGCGTCGCCGCAGGAGAATGGCGGGTAATGTGCCGCGACGGGCGTGGCGAGTCCGACGCGACCCGGAAATCGAAACCGGGCGATCTGTGCATCCTGGTACCAACTCGTACCTCGCTGTCCGAACTAGAACGAGGGCTAGAGGACGCAGGCGTGCCCTATGTGCTGGAAGGGCAGTCGCTGGTGTTCAACACCCAGGAAGTGCGCGACCTGGTCGCGTGCCTCAACGCCATTGACGACCCGTCGAACGAAGTTGCGATCGTGGCCGCGCTCCGCTCCCCCGCATTCGGGTGCTCCGATCCCGATCTGCACCGGTGGGTGTCGCAGGGGGGCCGCTTCGAGTACCTGAAGCTGCCGTCGGAAGAGGGTCCGGTTGGCGCGGGGCTGAAGTCACTGCGGGCATTTCATGACCAGCGGCTGGTCCTTTCGGTGGCGCACCTGGTCGAGAAGTTCATACGCGCCCGGCGTCTGCGTGAGGTTGCGCTCGACGGTTCCCGCCCGCGTGAACGCTGGCGGTTGCTGCAGGCCGTGATCGAGCAGGCACGGGCGCTCGCCAGAGCTGGCAGGCCATCGCTACGCGACCTCGTGGAGTGGGCAATCGAGCGCCGCGCACGGTCGGAAAGGACAACGGGCGGTGCCGCCTCGGATGTCGACCTGGATGCGGTTCGGATCATGACCATCCATTACGCCAAGGGTCTCGAGTTTCCGATCGTGCTGCTTTCCGCGCTCAACGCCGGCGCGCCAAAGAAGAGTTCCCGCGTGGTCTTCGCACGGAATCCCGACGGGACGGCGGGGCCGATCGCGGTGCGTGCCCAGACGGGTTTTGAGTTCGGCGACTTCGAGGCGGTCGCCGAGGACGAACGGGCTGCGGAAGCCAGTGAGGGCGTGCGAGTCCTCTACGTGGCGTCGACGCGCGCCCAGGACCACCTCATCGTCAGCCTCTACCGGCCTGAGGCCATGCGGGAGAACGCGGCTTCGGAGATCGCCAGGCGGATGCCGCCTGGCAGTCCTCTCTGGTCAGAACTGAAGGTGGGGGCAGGTTCGGCCCTGCCCGGCCGGTCCGACCAGGAGGCCGAGCAGCGGAGTGGAGCGACAGAGGAATCGTGGAGCCGGTGGCAGGAAGAGCGCCGGGCGCGTCTCAACAGGGCATCCAGGCGGGCGACGGTCACCGCCACGTCGTTGAGTGACCTGGTCGACCGCGACGATGCGGAGCCGGGGCCAATGACCGTTGCGACCGCGTCGGTCAGGATGCGCGGTGGCACTTCGATCGGCCGTGCGGTGCATGCGGTTCTGCAACGCCTGGACTTTGACGATCCCGCCGCGGCAGGGCCACTGGCCCGTGAGGTGGCGGTACTCGAGGGCATTCCTGATCTGACTTCAGAGATCGAGCGACTGGCCGTTGCCGTGGCCCGCGACGAGATCGTGAAGAGGTCGGCTACGAGGCGCGCCTGGCGGGAGGTCTACGTCAGTGGCACCCTCGAAATGGACGGCGCGTCGGTGATTCTCGAAGGCTTCATTGACCTCATCTACGAGCTCGAGGATGGGAGCCTCTGCATCGTCGACTACAAGACCGACGCGGTCGGCAAGGGCCAGAGTCTGCACGCCGCCGCCGAGCGCCACCTGCTGCAGATGGGCGCATACGCGGCCGCCGTGCGGTGCTCCACTGGCCGGACGGTCGCCGAGGCATGGGTGGTGTTCGCGCGGCGCGCGGCCGACGGCCAGGAGAGTGCGTACCGGATTCCAGCAATAGATGAGCTTGCGGTCGCGGCTGTTCGGGCCGCCATGAAGCTCACCGCA
>Ga0194128_10001018_pt1 | contig 49763 bp, 55 predicted proteins | sample TA2KigCa65mmetaG_FD_148650 | JGI IMG/M metagenome (GOLD analysis project Ga0194128, IMG submission 148650) | Freshwater microbial communities from Lake Tanganyika, Tanzania - TA2015037 Kigoma Deep Cast 65m | ecosystem: Environmental > Aquatic > Freshwater > Lake | place: Tanzania: Lake...
ATCTTTAGCATTAAGTTCTATTCCTTTAACTCCGTAAGAAGCTCTTCCCATTTGTCTAACTTCATCAGCATCGAATCTTATAGCCTTACCATCAGTTGTTGTAATTAGTACTTCCTGTTTATCACTAACTCTCATTACGCTAATCAAAACATCACTACCATCAGCAGGCATATTCATTATTCTTACTCCTGTGCTTCTTGGTTTAGAAACATCAGAAACTGCAACTTTCTTTACAATACCAAGTTTAGTTACAAACATCAAGTATCCCTTATCAAAGTCTGAAACAGACATTACGCTTGCAACAGTTTCATCTCTTAGATCAAGAACATTTACTAAAGCCTTACCTTTACTCTGTCTTTCAGAAGCAGGAACATCATTAGCCTTAAGCCAATACAAACGACCACGAGTCGTAAAGAATAGTAAATGATCATGAGTAGAACATGATATCATACTAGTAACAAAGTCCTCTTCTTTCAAATCAGTTCCTGTAACTCCAACTCCTCCTCTTCTCTGTTCCTTGTAAACTTTCAAATCAACTCTCTTGATATATCCAGAGTTTGTTATCATTACTACAACATCTTTCTTCTCAATCAAGTCTTTCTCAGTAATCTCTTCAACCCCTCTAATAACCTTAGTTCTTCTATCATCTCCAAACTTATTCTTAACTTCATTAACTTCTTTCTTAATTACTTTAAGTATTTCTTTCTCATCTGAAAGTATCTTCTGTAATTCTGAAATAGTTTCCTTAAGTTTCTTTTCTTCATCCCTAAGTTTCTCAGCTTCCATGTGAGTAAGCTGTTGCAATCTTATCTCAAGAACTGCCTTAGCTTGTCTATCAGTCATTCCAAATTTCTTCATTAATCCTTCATGAGCAGCCTTAGCATCTTCTGATTTCTTAATGAAATTAACAACATCATCAATATGTTTCAATGCAATTAACAATCCTAAAACTAATTCAAGTCTTTCTTGTGCTTTATTCAAATCAAATTCGCTTCTCTTTCTAACAACAATCTGTCTATATTTTACATACTCTCTAATTATATCAAGTAAGTTCAAAACTCTGGGTTGTTTACCAACCAGTGCAAGTAAGTTAGCATCAAAACTTGTTTGAATATTAGTCAATTTATACAATTGATTCAAAGTAAATTTAGGATCTACTCCTTTTTTCAATTCAATAACAATTCTTACTTTTCCTTTAGCACTTTCATCACGCAAGTCTGAAATATCAGGTAATTTCTTTTCAGTTGCAAGTTGAGCTATATTCTTTACTAAGTCTGCCTTGTTTACCATGTAAGGTATTTCTGTAATAACAATAGAGCTTTTTCCTTTCTTGTCTTCCTCTATTTCAGATTTAGCTCTAATAATAATTTTACCCTTTCCAGTTCTATACATCTCTTTAATTCCAGCACCTGTAATTAATCCACCAGTTGGAAAATCAGGTCCCTTAACTATTCCAATCAATTCATCAACAGTAACATTTGAATTCTCAACATAAGAAATAACTGCATCTGAAATCTCAGTCAAGTTGTGTGGCGGAATATTAGTAGCCATACCAACTGCAATACCTGTAGCTCCATTCAATAATAAGTTAGGCAACTTAGCAGGAAGAGTTTCTGGTTCTTTCAAAGAGTTATCAAAGTTTGGTCTCATGACAACTGTTTCTTTTTCAATGTCAGACAATAGTTCTCCAGAAATCTTACTTAGTTTAGCTTCAGTATACCTTTGAGCTGCAGGACTATCTCCATCCATAGAACCAAAGTTACCTTGTCCATGAACCAAAGGATATCTTAAAGAAAATTCTTGAGCCATACGCACCATCGAATCATAAACTGCAATGTCACCATGTGGGTGATATTTACCTATAACTTCTCCAACTACAGTAGCAGATTTTCTTGTTGGTTTTGAAGGTTCCAATCCGAGCATATGCATCGCATACAAAATTCTTCTGTGAACTGGTTTCAAACCATCTTCAACTGAAGGTAAAGCTCTGTCAACTATAACTGACATAGCATAGTCAATGAAAGCCTGTTCCATTTCTTCGACTATCTCAGCGCCAAATACTCCTTTCTCGTCTCCTATTTGTTCTTTCTCGCGTCTCTTAGCTTCCATTTTAGCTACTTCTTCGTCTGCTTGGTCTTCTTTATGACCATTTCCATTTTCGTCTGCCATGTTTATTGTTTAACCTCCTGCATTTGCTTATCAGATTCAACTTTTTCTCCCTCATTTTCATCATCATGAGTGAAAGTAACAGATAAGTCTAAATCAGAAGCTAATGGAAATTGAACATTTGTTTTGTGTTCTTTCAACTCCATTAAGTGAGCAATCATCTCATCAATTTCGCTCTCACTAAGAGTAACATCAATAACTTCAATCTCCTCATGTTCTTCTGCCATGTTAGTTTTTTACCTCCATTATCCTTTTTGATTTTACCATATTAAATATCAATCTGCGCCTCGTTCGCTCTTTCTGCAATGAACTGCTTTCTATGTTCAACTTCATCTCCCATTAATTTGGAAAACACTTCATCGGCTTTAACTCCATCTTCAATTGTAACCTTCTTTAACATTCTTGTCTTAGGATTCATTGTTGTTTCCCATAACTGTTCAGGATTCATTTCTCCTAAACCTTTGAATCTTTGTACATCTGTATTTTGTCCAAGTTTTGATAATAATTCCTTAAGTTCTTTATCTGAATAAACATAATGGTCTCCTCTCTTTCTAACTCTGTAAAGTGGGGAAACTGCAATGTATATTTTACCATCTTCTATAAGTTTGCGCATGAATCTAAAGAAGAATGTAAGAAGCAAAGTTCTAATGTGAGCTCCATCTACATCAGCATCTGTCATTATAATAACTTTAGAGTATCTTATTTTAGAAGCGTCAAATTGATCAGTAATTCCAGCACCAATAGCTGTAATCAAATTTGCAATTTCTTCATTTGATAATACTTTTACAGGTTGAGCTTTTTCTACATTCAATATTTTACCTTTCAGAGGCAATATAGCTTGGAATTCCTTATTTCTAGCTTGTTTAGCACTACCACCAGCAGAATCTCCCTCCACTAGATACAATTCGCTTTCTTCAGTCTTATTAGATGAACAATCAGCAAGTTTTCCAGGTAATCCTCCAACTGAAAACGCATTCTTTCTTCTAACTAATTCTTTAGCTTTCTTAGCCGCGTTTCTAGCCTTTTGTCCCTCAACTGCTTTTTCAACAATCTTTCTAGCAACTTGAGGATTTTCCTCAAAGAATTCAGCCATAGCAATCATAGAAACAGAGTCAACTATTCCCTTAACATCATTATTTCCTAATTTTGTTTTAGTCTGACCTTCAAATTGAGGCTCTGGAACTTTTACAGAAATAATTGCAGTTAGACCTTCTCTAACGTCATCTCCAGTAACATTTCCATCTTTAAGCATTTTATTCTTGTTACCATAATCATTAATTGCACGAGTCAAAGCAGTCTTAAATCCTGCAACGTGAGTTCCACCTTCAATTGTGTTAATTGTGTTTACAAAACTAAGAACATTTTCTTGATATCCATCATTATACTGGAAAGAACATTCAACAAAAATCTTATCCTGTTCTTTCATATAATAAACAGGTTTAGCATGAATTGGATTTCTAGTTCTATTCACCCACTTAACAAAGTCAATTAATCCACCTTCAGCGCTAAATGTCTCTTTCTTATTTGTAATCTTATCAGTCAAAGATATTTTTACACCCTTATTCAAAAAAGCTATCTCTCTAAATCTAGTTTCTAAAACAGAAAAATCAAACTTAGTTGTAGAAAATATAGTTTCATCAGGAGTGAAAGTTACAGAAGTTCCTGTCTGTTTCTTATCACAATCTCCAATAGTTTTCAACTTATAAATAGGTTTACCAATTTCATACTCTTGTTGGTAAATCTTCCCGTCTCTTTTTATTATAACCTTAAATGCCTTAGATAATGCTGCAACAACACTAATACCAACTCCGTGCAAACCTCCAGATATTTTATAACTTCCTTTATCGAATTTTCCTCCAGCGTGCAATTTAGTAATTACAATCTCAACTGTTGGAACCTTGTAAACAGGGTGCGGGTCAACTGGAATTCCTCTTCCGTTATCTTCAACAGTTACACTTCCGTCAGCATTAAGAGTAACATCAATCGTATCAGCAAATCCTGCCATAGCTTCGTCAACAGAGTTATCAACTATTTCATCGACAAGTTTATGCAAACCATACTTAGAAGTGCTACCAATATACATAGCAGGTCTAAGTCTAACGCCTTCCAAACCCTCTAAAACCTTGATATTTTCACCGGTATAACCCTTCTCAGCCATGCAAGCCAAAAAAGAAAACTGCCTTTATAAACCTTTATACCAAAAAACAGTACTTTACCGACGATAAACTAAATCAGAATAAAAAGAGAATTTTAAGCCTTTTTTGCGCCTTTATGCACGTTTCTGTAAGCCTCAGTCCATGTAACTCTCTTTCTATCTCTCTTTAACTTAAGAGCAGATTTCTGACATTTTCCAGAGCAGTAATAAGCTGTGCTACCATCATTTTTCAACAAATATATTCCCATAAAATCTTCTTGTTCCAATCCACAAAAATTACATTTTGATATCATGTTCAAGACTGTGCACCTTTTGTAGCTCCCTTAACTCTTCTAGCTTCAATTTCAGTTTCTCTCAAAGTAATCAAGTCTCCAATTCTAACAGGGCCTTTAACATTTCTCCTCATTTCTTTTCCATTATTTCTTCCCTCTATAATTTTACAATCAACCTGAGTGATTTCTCCACGAGCTCCAGTTCTTAATATTAATCTCTGAACTACTGCCTTAGCAGGTTGCTCATTAGAAAGTTTACTAGGAGCAGCACTAGGTTGTCCTTGTTGAGAATTATCTTTGACAGGTCTTTGTTTATTGCCACCCATGTGTTTAATTTATTCCCCTTGTAGAGAAATTTAACAATTGAAAATTTCCAATTTTCATTTTTTACTTACCTCTTTTGTGTAAAGATTGTATTTCTTTATCAGCTTCACCTGCTTCTATTATCGCAACCGCGCTTGTAGAAACAGGAATCCCAACAGCAACACCTAATTTTTGTTTAGAATCTACTTCAAAACAAGGAATATTTTTTTCCTTAGAAATAACAGCCAAGTGAGCAACAATTTCTTTTGGAGAAACATCAGCGGCATAGAATACAGCCTTAGCAACCCCTCTTTCGACTGCTTTGGTAACTTCGTTAGTTCCCTTGTCGACTTTTCCAGTCTTTCTTGCCTTTTCGATTATTGCATAGTAATCCATTTTATTTTTTAACAATAAAAACAAGTTGCCTCGTTAGTCATTGGCATAAATATCCTGAAAATTGAGTATATAAATGTTTCTTGTTTAAAGTTCCTAACTTAAATATCATTAGGACATTCCTTTTGCATACAATCTTTTACTTTATCCCAATATGGCTTAGTTGAATCTTTTGTGTGACCTCTTGGACCCCCATTATGGACTCTCGCCAAATCTTCACATAACCAATTTTTTTCTCTCCTATCTGAATTTGCTGTAGCTACCTGTGCCCAATTAGCGTTCATTATCTTCTCAGAAAGTGCTTTTCTTTCATCAGGCGTTAGTTTTCCAGTAGTTCCAGATAAATCTGTAGCTTTAACCCCGCTTAGAAAGCTATCATATTTAGAAGCATAATCTATCGTCCCTTGTTGAATTTGATAATGTCCATGAGATCTTCCCTTATCTCCAACTGCATCAGCTCCGCCATTAGGCTCGCCTCCAGTTTCAACTTGCCTTATACATTTAAGAAGACAATCAATATTTTTGCATATAATATTAGGTGGAAATTCTCCAGAGGACAATCGAACATTAGAGGAATCAAGATAAGTTAAAATAATTATAAACAAAGCAAGAGCAACTATTGGAGCTGCATAATAAAATCCTCTCTTCATAAATTAATTAACTGTAATCCGTTTAAAAACTTGTCTAAATAAAAATTTATATCTTTTAGTGTGAGATTTCTTTCAAGTAATTATTATAAAAAATCATTCAGGTTTTAAGTGCACCTTAATTCGCTCAAAACAACAGGCTCAATTGTTGAAGATTGATAATTTGGAAGAGTCATTTCAAGCATAAAAGTCATTTTAACATGATTCAACTTGACTTCATTATACTTATTCCAATCATAACATAAGTAACTTAAATAATAACTCCTATGGTGTGAATATCCTCTATCCCATAGATTCATCAAATATTTACGCCAACGTTCATTAGGATAAGTTGATGCTACATGAATCGGCTTATCATATGTTACAGATTTTTCAGTTCTCAAATCAATTATGCTAGAGTTTTCTAAAGTACCTTCAACTATATACCATCCATCTTCTTTCAAAGGATACGGAGAAAACATATTCCAATATTGATCTATTCTAAATTTGAAAGCAATTGGTTCAAGTTCATCTGGCACAGAATTATATTTACCAAGAGATTGAATATTCCATGCCAATATATAAATTATGAAAAATAATGCAACTAAATTTATAGCCCTTGAGTAAAGATTTCCTTTTCTAAAATAAATACTATAATTTTCTTTATATTCAAAAATTTTAAATTTATTAGACAATTTATCCCAAAATAATGAAGGTAAAAATAAAATAAACGAAGCAATTCCTATAAATGAAAAATGTCCAAGCCTCATAGATAAAGCCATACCAATTAACATTGCAAAAAAAGAAAAACAAGCCCCAATCCTAATTTTATTAAACCAAAATGGAACAAATAAAAGAATAGGTCCAATTAATTCTAAAAAATAAACAAAAAATGTTGTACCTTGAATTAATTCGGGAAAGTTAAGAAATAATTTTCCTATATGGGTGGAAAATTGATCGATACTTAAAGCATAATATATTGCAGTACCATCAGGAAACCAATCTTTTCCGGTCTTAAGCAAAGCAGAAAAAAAATAAACAAAAGCAACTTGTAATAAAATACCAGCACTTCCAAAAGAAAATATTAACTTATCTTTTCTCATTTTTACAAATTTAGAATCTAAAGAATATCTTAAATTAAGAGGTAAAAAAATCGCCCAAAAAAGCAAAACTCGAAGCATTACATCTCCTCCTTGAAGAATATTTGGATTTCTAGAATGAAGAGATATAAGTAAAAACCATGAAACTATTGAAGAAATTTTAGTTTGATATCCAAAAATCAAAAATATTGAAAAAATAAAAGACAAAGAAAATAATGCAACTTGATAATATATTGAAGAACTTAATATATGTATTGACAACCAACCCTCGGCCAAATAGGTTTTATAATAAAATTCTAATGGTAAAACTCCAAAGTCTGTATAATGTGCTGTAAATGCAAAAACTCTTACAAACAAATCAAAAAATAAAATAAGCCCTATAAATATTCTAAATATGCTTAGAGCACGAGCATCTATTCCAAAAACATCTTTTAGTCGAGTTATTTCCATTTAACTATAACTTGATCTGTCCTTTCACGAGCATCAATCTCAACCCCATTAGGTTTATTTTTTATTCCAGAATTAAATAAAATTTCTCCCGTATAAGCAATCATCCATCCATTATCTACTAAAAACTCCCTAGCAGGACAAAACATTTTTGCGCCTCTCTCTTCACACATCATTCTACACATTTCTTGCAACCTAGCATTGCAAGCGACTCCACCTCCCAAAACTAATTCTTTTTTACCAGTATGAGCAAGAGCACGCTCAGCAGCTTCAACAAGCATCGCAAATGCTGTCTCTTGCATTGAAAAAGCCAGATTTTCTACACTCACTCCTTTCTCATAAAGTTGCTTTAGTTTTGTCTGCATTCCTGAAAAACTTACATCCATTCCTTTTATAGAATAAGGCAAATCAGGAATATACTTTCCATTTTTTGCTTTTCCCTCAAGAACAGGCCCGGCAGGAAAAGGAATCCCAACATGTCTACCAAAGGTATCTATAAAATTACCAACTCCTAAATCAAGAGTCTCTCCAAATACCCTGTATTTACCGGAAGAATAAGCAATAACTTGTGTATTAGCACCAGAAGCGTATAGTAAAACAGGGTCGCTAGCTCCAACACTTTGTCCTATTTCAAGATGAGCAATACAATGATTTACAGGCACAATAGGAACACCAAGTTTAGTGGCCTTCATCTTAGCAAAATTTAATCCTGCATGTAAACAAGGAGCAAGCCCTGGTGCGTTAGAAACCGCAATTGCTTCTATATCGGAATCACTACATCCTGCTTTAGATAAAGCTTCGTCCCATATCTGTTGAGCAACAAGCTTATGATGTTCAGCACTTTTATTTGGAATTATTCCCCCATCAAGAGGCTTATACATGTCCTTAACATTTGCAAGAACCTTTCCATTCTTAACAACTCCAACCCCGAAAGTATGAGCAGTCGTTTCAATGCCTACAATCATAAGAACAAAACAAAAACCTACATTAAAAACCTATCCAAACAAAAATAAAAAACAATAAAACAAAAACTATGAATCAAGAAGAACTACCTTTTCTTCTTCTTTCTCCCGCCGCGAGACATTTTAGCCTCACAAACGTTACCGTGTGCATCTACATAGTAAAGATAACCGTGTTGACGCTTAACGACGTTCTTTGCAATAACTTTTCCCATTTAACCTCCTTCTACAAAACAAAGTTCAACTTATATTTAAATGTTTGTATTTACCGACGGTAAAACGAACTCTAAAAATAGTTTAACGACGATAATATTTTTTTAATTTAGAGTAACTAACAAATTTTTTCAAGATATACATATTATCCAAATTAATAGGAATCTCGACGATTTTGTAGAATTTTCTTTTCGACCTTATTGAAAATATGAAAGGTTTTACAATCTTACTATCAATAACCCTATTTTTATCATCAAGCCATATAGCTAAAAAAGGAAAAAAGACGAAAAAAGAAGTTAAAGTGCCTTGCCATGTAACATATTTTCCAAAATCAAACAACAAACTAGAAGTATTTCTAGTTCTAAAAGTCAATCCAAGACCTCTACGAAAAAAACCAACCATCTTAACAGGAATAGAAATGCTCTTTCCCTTTAGGAAAACACTAACCTTCATAAATCAAATATCTTTCATTTCTGACTTTATCTTAGACATCTTCGCAATCTTATCAGAAACCTTATCTGATTTTCCAGACAACTCTTTCTTATGTTCTTGAAGTCTAGAATCTTTCTCTTCCAAATTAGCAATTAAACGCTGTAATTCCGCTTCCTTTTTGCGAGTTTCAGATATATTAGAACTTGTCTTTTCCATGGATTTCTTCAAGGAATCCCTCTCCTTGCTCAAAGAAGATATTTCATTCTCAAGGTCCTTAATAGCACCAGAAAGAGCAGACTTTTGTTTTTGTACCATGTTCCTCTCGATAGAACAAATCAATTCCGTTTATAAACGTTTCTTTAAGCTAGCAGATAACTTATTTATCTCATCAATAGCTGAATCGTATGAATTTTTTGAGATATACTTCGAAGAGTAAGCTCTCTCCAAAACATTCTTCTGTGCTTCTAACTTTCTAAGACCTTTAGCAGCATCGCTAAATTGAGTTTTTTTAACATATTCTAATTCAGATTTCCAGTCCTTTGCCTGATTCATAGAACGATTATACCATAAATAACTAACCAACATTATTGAAGAAATTAAAAATATGAATATTCCAGTATAAATCCTAGGTGTAAAATTATCGACAGGGGGGCTAAACAAAAGACTATTCGATAAAGAAGCCTGATACATATCTATCCCATATGATTCTCCGCTTCTAGCAGAAACAACCATCAAAACTTCTTCATAATCAGTTAATCCTAAGTTAAAAAAATGTTCAAATGAAGCCTGCCTCGAAACAGAAACAACTTCATCAGAAGAAATCAATAAATCTCCATCAAGAGAATAAATTGAGAAAGTAAGAGCAACTCCGTTAGAACCAGGATTATTATAATTAAGTTTATACACATTAACTATTGGAGAGAGTACAGTTTCTCCAGAAGTTATAGAAATGTCAGAATTAGCATCAAAGTCTATAGAAACATCGTATCCTATTTCAGAACTTCTTGATTCAAGACCTATTATTATAGGTATTTCTTGAATAATCTCAGACCCCTTTGAAATAATCAGATTATCAAAGTAAACTCCTCTAGCAATATTATCATTTCCTATAATTAAATTAAATGAACCAAAATCCTCACTTCCGACATTAATAGTATTTTGATCAAGCCTTACAGCCGGAGAGTTCTTTTCTAGAGTAGCAATATAAGTTCCCGCAGTGCCAGAGTTAAAAAAACTAATCGGGGATAAATAAGTTCCGCCTCGTACAGTCACAGTCATTATTTCAACAGTATCAGGAGTCTCTTGGGCACTTACAAAAAGCAGACATAAAATTAAAAGAATAAACACTGCTTTCATACTATCTTTTCCTCATTGTAGCTTTAAATTGTTTACCTGAATGTCTAAAGAATAATATTGCAAGAATACATACTATAAGAGCAACAACTAAAACACCAATAGCAAACCATGTCTGAGGAGTTATTAATGAATCAGATATCTTGAAGTGTGCGGTAGATGTAGCAAAACCGCCTATATATATCAACTCAACACCTAGAACATAATCTCCCGGTTCTAGTCCTGCAGTAGAAAATCTCTTACTATAACTCTTTGCTCCTTTAACGTAGAATGTCTCGGACTCCGTATATCTTATATTTCCATCAAAGTCTTTTATAATATAATTCATGGTAACATCTACTCCGGTTTCTCCTCCAATTTCTAAAAGCTCTATTAATGCAGGAAGTCTCTGTCCTTCTCTAAGAACCCTATACAAATCTGGAACAGTAACTGTAGTATCGAATAATACCCCTTCACTTATAACATTAAGCAAAACCAAAACCTCTCTTGTAATTCCTTGATAAGTTAGTAAAATCTTTCCAGCATAAACTCCAGGTTCAGGAGCATTTATTGTAAATCTCAAAGGAACTCTTTCTGAAGGGTTCAAAGATAAGTAATTAGTATTGAAAATAATATAATTCTCTATTCCAGTAACGCTTACAACAAGGTTTAATGCAGTCGAACCAATATTCTCAATTATTATCTCTTTTGTTTCACTTTCTCCTGAAACTATCTTTAGATTAAAACTATCCTCGCTAATAACAAAATTAGGAGAAGAATATACAGCGCCTCCACCACCTCCAGAACCCAAACTTGGCGCAGAGGTTCCAGAGCATACACCACAATCCTCTTCGCAAGTAGAGCACGATTCAGCTCCATTACAGAGATTGTCACCACATGTAGCTCCGGACGTTTCTACAAAAACTCCAACAGTTGCCTCTGAAGAGGAATGCCCTGCAAGCTTTGAATTATAATCATAAGTATAAACCCATAAAGAAAATATCAAACTCAAAAGAGAAAGAATACCTGCTGTAATCAAAAGCAAAAACAAAGACCTCTTTATCTGAATCATATAAAATTAATGAAATCTAGCATTAAATAGTTTATTAGGCTCTGACTAATTTAATTATTATATTACCTGTATAGTTTCCTAAAAGATCAATAGAATCTGCACTAACAGTAAGATAAACTTTAGATGTCTGATAAGGTTCAATTATTGTTTGGTCAAAAGACAATATTCTCCTTATAGAACCATCAACTTTAGGTTCAACCTTTATTGGAAATGGATATGAATTATTAACAATTAATGATCTTGTTGATGTTCCTCCGGGAACAATGCTTCCAAATGTTATAGAGCTAGTATTAACATCAAATCCTGCAACATCATAAGTAACAAATGCCGTAGTGTCATAAGAATATTCAGAAAGAGGAGTCGTATAATAAAAATAAATAGAAACAGACATTACAAGAACAACTAAGGAAATAAAAAAAGAAAGTATTACTAGATTTCTCATCTTCTCTTCTTAAAGAATAATCTTTTTAAAATAATGTATAATGCTATAAAAAATAGTATGGCAAGTAATGCTGATACTGAATATATTATAATCCCATAATTATCCCCTATGTAGAGCCTTCCTGTAGCAAGAGTTGATTGACCATGATAGCTTGCATTAAAATACAAGTCATAATATCCATCGAGATTTTCAGTATCAATATAGCTCTCTATAGTTTTTTGCTCCCAAGGCATTATATCAATAGAAGGTGTTCTGAAAACAGTACTATAAACCCCATTAGTAAGATTAACATCAACATAAGCTCCATATATAGGAGAATTCCACATACTATCTAAAGTAACATAAAATCTCTGTATTCCATCACCTCTAATAGAGCTAGTATAATTAGTAATATTAACAAACAATGAACCGACTCTAAATGATCTATTTACTTCTCTAGTTATATCCCTATATGAAACTCTTCCTGTTGCTATATAATTTCCAGGTTCAATACCAGAAGTCTCGGCATATTTTCTAAAATACCTATCTCCAGAAACAGGAATTGTTACGGGAGTAAATTCAATTCTTTTAACTGCTTTTCCAGTACTTGAAACAAAATCAACATAAACCTCTTTTATTTCAAGAGGATTATCTCCTCTGTTAATTAAATAAAGTTCAACAGAAATCTGGTCATTTACATTTACGTCCAGGATATTCAAAGACAAATCCCCATAATAACCTGGATAAGGAACAAATGTTTTTATTATAGATCCAACTTCAACAAGAGTATTAATGAATGACGTTTCAGAAGGTCTTTCCTTTACGCTTACAGATACAGTGTGTTCTCCAGGTAAATCAATCTTTTCAGGGAAGTTTATAGAAAGAATAAAAGAACCACTTCCAACAACTGAGTTAGTATTTACGGAAGAATACTGAGCTAAATATCCTCCCCTTATATTAACATCATATTCAACTCCCTCAACTGCATCTAAAACATAAAAGGTTATATTTGTCTGTTTTCCAGATTCGAAATTAATGTTTTTTATTGCAGGAGATATTCCTAATGAAGAGGCATAAGAAATACAAAATATAAAAGCTATAACTAAAATAAACCTCTTTATTACCATATACTAAAAAACCAACTGCCTTTTAAATACATTTTTAGACTTAAGCAGCGAAAGCTACTGCAGTAATAGTGTCCCCAAGAGTTCCAGTAAATGAATCTGAAGGTATTGTTAAGTTGAAATCAATACGTACAACATCTCTATCATCTAAGAATTGGAAGTAATTGCAGAACAAAGTAGTGCTAGTATTGACAACATAGAAGAAATCTGTCTGCAATGCACCAGTTCCGCCTGAAGAGTTTCTGCAAGCACCAGATTCAAAGCTTGTAACATTCCATCTATATCCAGGAGAAGTTCCTCCAATCATTGAGGCAGCTGTCTTTGTACCAGATAAGTTCAAAGTGACATTAACATTTCCAAGATTCTCTATCCTTAAACCACCAGCATTCTGAAGAGACCAGTTACCATTAGTAACATTGTTAGTAGCAAATGTATTGAGTCCTGCAGAAGAAAATCCATCATTAACTCTTCCACTTCCCCAGTTAATTCTTGCTGTAGTAAAGTTAATAGTTACAACAGATTCTACAGTAAGGTTAGCTTCTCCTACGCTCGTAGCATAGCCAGATATTGTACTAAACAAAGTCTTAGCTGAAAGATAAAAGACCCCTACCGAAAATAAAGATATAATAAAAACAAAAACGGCAAATACCGTAACTGCCTTAGAATTGCTATCCGCCATTACCAGATTGAACCCCTTTATTACTAGTCTCTACAAAAAAGCCTACATTTCCATAATTTGACGAAGGTCTTACCATCTCTTTATTATTAGAAGACTTCATATTGTAAATAGTTAAATTGAAAACAACAGACAAAGCTGAAAGAACCAATGTAACCACAAGAATAACTACCAACACCTTCTTTAAATCTGCCATTACAAATAAAGAATAAATATCATATATTTAAACATTTCCCGTTTTTCGGTAACAATCTTATCTTTTATTTGCCTTTTTCCTAAGAACCAAAAACCATGTAAGATTAAGTAAAACAAGTACTATTACTACAACGACTAATATCGTATTTAAAGAACTATCTCTAGAGCTTGCAGAACTAACAACATAACCGACCCCTATAACAGTTATATCATTATCTGATATATCAAGCGTAAGCTCTTTTTGAGTAGATGTCTGTCCATAGTTAATAAACGCCTTAGCATTATAAGTTCCTGTTCTTACTCCTTCTGTATCCCAAAATGCAACAAGAAGTTTACTAGAGAAAGCATTTATTTCATAAGTAGCAGATTTGAATTCAGCCATTACATCATTATCATCATTGAAAACTTGCATTGATATGTAAACGTCCTCTGCAATGGAATTCAAAGTATTCTCTATCAAAAACTCAAACTTTGCTATTTCACCCAAACTAAAGTCATTGACTTCAACGCTCTTAAGGTCTAAAGTATCTTTTCCAACAGAAAATTCACTTTGTAAATTAAGAACAGACTCGTCATACAAGAGAGTAGCTATCGCCAAATATCTTCCCGAAGGTATTGAAGAAGTATCCCATTCAACGGCAATTTCTTTTCTTTCTCCTGCTAATATAGGGACTTCTTGAGTATTTAGGGTAGCAACTTTTTCATTTAAAGGGGTGTAAATATCAATAACAGCTCGGGCTCTTGCAATATCCAATTTACCTTTACTTACAACAGGCAAAACAAAAGCAGTCTTTCCATCATTTGTTGTGCTGATACTTAAAGCAGACTGGGCATATTTTCCCGGGTAAGGAACGTCAATCAAAACTTTTGTAACAATTCCTATTACAGCACCAACATAGGTAGCAGAGGAACTTGGAGAGGGGTCAGGAACTTCAGTCACAACTATATCTGCATAGTGAGGTCCAGGAGATAATCCAGTAGGAATCTTTATAGTATATTTTATTGTTACTCCGCCAATATCAGGAGTAAGAGTAACATAATACTGGGATAATGCAATATTATTTTTCAACTCCCCCTCTGGTAAAATTACCAGATTAACTCTTTTATTTTCTGAGTTTATTATATCAAAAGAATAAGTTTGTTCACTTCCCGGACTATAATCAAATATTTTTTGAGCAGGAGTTATTCCAAATGATGAAACAAAAGGAATTAACAAAATAAGAAAGATAAAAATAGATTTACTCATCATTTCCTCCAGAGTAAACCAAACTTGTATTAACCAAAGAACCAGTACCATAAGTATTTATCAATAAGTCAGTCTCTCCTATATTAAAAAATCCAGTTTGATTTTCATCAACTCTTCTAAGTTCTATTTCAACATCAATTTCAAAAGTTATCTCCCTGACTTCGCTTGATGTTCCATCAAAAAACTTTACAAAGTATCTTCCTTTTTCTAAAGTAAATGACTCATCTATAAATACTGTCTTGGGAGATGAAAATTTAGAATTGTCATCTATCAAAACGTAATCAGTTGCTGGAATTGTGAATAACAAATTAGCATCTTCAGAAAATGGAGCTATTACCAAAGGCTGGGAGTATCCAACTAAAAAGAAAACAGAAATTAGCACCGCTCCAATAAGGATTGCATCTATTATCAAAATGTGTTTTTTATTTAACATAAATCTCCTCATGACTCAACACTAGTGTAAATGTTATTGTTGAATTCTTGAATCCGGGACCTTCGGTATTTGGAACAGTTACATTCAGGTCAACCTCCATAGTATCAAAATTATCTGTATAGTTCAAAGCATTAGCAAGAACAATAGGTGAAGAAGTCAAGGGAATATTAGTATAACTTGTTGCAGAAAGATCAGCTCTAAATGTTTTATTCTGGAATATCCCATTAGTGCTTACATTATCAACTTTAGCAGTATAATAAATGGAAGGGTTAGCCACAGATTTCCACAAACTTGAAGCACCTATAGTAGAGTTAGCCTTAACATTTCCTTGGTTAATTATTATAATAGGATTAGGAGAATTATCACTTGTATCATTATATTTCAAATATTCAAGATTTCCAAAATCAACAGCACTTATATTCATTACAAAATTCAAGTAAGCCTGAACACTCAAGTTGAATGGTGCAGAAAATTGCCCATAATTAGTTCCATCATCAGTGGCTGTTACGCTCCATCTGTAATAATCTCCATTATCTATTAAACAGTTAAGCGGTGGACCTATGCTTTGTAAAGAAGAGCCCGAACTAAATATGTAAGTTGTAGCCCCATTATAGTTACTGTCTGCACAAGTTGAAGAAGCAATTAAAGAAATATTAATTCTGCTATCAACTATACTGTCTCCATCATCGTCACTTGAAGCAAATGTAAATATTTGATTAGTTCTGTTCAAAGTTACGCTTCCATTAGAAGGATAAATTAAAGTAACATTAGGAGGGCTATTTATTATAGTTATGTTACTTGAATTGACTGTAAAGCTATCCATTCCATCCATTATAGTTAACTCTGCCTTCCAATTCTGTCCTTTTGTGGTATTTCCATCACCAAGAGTTGCAATAAAAGTAGTTCCATTCGCATAGCTTTTATTAAACTCAACAGTCAAATGGACAAAGCTATTGTTATACCATCTGACAGTAACGTTCATTGTGTGGTTATTCAAATCAAGAAGTGTTGTTCTTACATTCAAATTTTCTGCAGTCTTATTTTGCCCTAAAGTAGAATTAAGTATTACAGCTGTTCCATTATAAGGAACATTATTTCCGACAGTAAAAGTATATACGGGAGAAACATTGTAGGCTCCGGCGTTATCACTTACGTTAACCCTCCAGTGATATGTCCCTTCACGTAAACGATAAATATCAAGTATTTCTGCAGCTGTAAGAGTTTTATTGAAAATAGCAACATCATCAATAAGGCCTTGGAAGTTATTATTTCCAGCTAATCCTCCAATTCCCAAAGAAGCATTTGTATCCATCAAAGAACCAGAGTCTATGCTTAGAATGGAAGATTTATCTACCAATCCATTGACATAAGCTGTAGCATTTCTTGATGTCCTATTATAAGTGACGGCATAATGATACCACGTAGTATTTGGTACAAATACCGTATTGGTATTTATTTGAACTCCAACAGTAGAGTTACCAATAGAAAATGCTATGGTCTTTGAGGCATTTTCAAATACAACTAAATAATCTCTGTCAGTGGAATTGACTTGTTTGCTGACAATAGATCTATAAGCATTATCGCTAGTCACATTATTTGAAAAATTAAGCCATGCAACAACTGTAATCTCTCCAGTTATACTTGGAGAATTAAGTAAAGCATGGTCATTCAAAAGAATAGCTTCAGTATTATCAACCTCATAAGCCATGCCTAAACCATTTATGCTTCTTTCACGTCCACCGTTTAAATTAGAAGGAGTTCCATTGAATGCACCAGTAGCATAATCAACAACACTCGTCATATTATCTCCAAAAATAGTGTTATTGTCAAAGTGGTAAAGCAAGAACATTCCTTGAGTAGAATTGTACTTCAATGGAGGTATGCTATAATTAAAGAAGAACGTGCCGTTTGTTGTGAAGTTAACAGGTCCATACATTATATTTTCGTATGAAAAGTCATTATCAGTATCCACAAAAGCGGTTAAGTAGCCAGCCGTTCCATTTATCCAGTCAGTATCGTTTATCCCTAAGCTAATGTTTACACTTCTGACATTTGTTATAGAACCATTGGCAGGAGAATTCAAGCCGAATACATTAGGCGCCTTGCTTTCAGTATAAGTAACATTGAACATAAGTAAATCCTGTGATAAAGTACACGCTGCATCTTCTATATCATTCAAAACTTCTGTTCTTGCTATAGCTCGTGTTCCAGTACTACCAAAAAAGTTTCCACATGTCCAAGTCTCTAAACTTGTAACATTAACACAGCTTCTTCCAGGGTTAGCAGTTTTATCGGGGCAAGAAACACCTAAATTAGTAGGGCTTGCTCCTCCATTCGCATCAACATATAAGGGACAAGTAGTAAACCCTGTTGAAATATCATTCCACCATTCATAGCATAAAAATACTTGATTTACTAATTGGCAATTGACTATAGAGCTATTAAATACTGTAATATTTATTCCAGAGTATTCGTTAATATTCATCGTAGTATCTTCATTAGTTCCATCATCGCAACTAATCCTATCTGTCGCGCATGCAGCAGGATAAGTTCCAGTACAAGCGCTTGTGTAAGTATTAGGACTTCCGCTATTTATCATCGCATTACAACCCCGAGCTTTCAATTCGATCGCTCCGCCAGGTTGTGCTTGAGGGTCAATAATATGGTCAAATTCAATTTCCCCCCCAATAATACGTAAATCAAAAGTATCTTGAGTTCCATTCAGATTAGTCAAATATACTTTATTGTAAACATTTTCACTTATATTTTCAAAAGTAACAATGATGTTGGTGGAATTAAATTCATAAACTTCTATAAGAACATTTTCTATAAGTGTTCCATTAGCGGCTCGTGGGTAAATTGTAATATCTTTTTCATTTGTTAGATTAATTTCAAAAGTAATTCTTACATAATGTCCATCCTGTATTGTTTCGCTCCAGGTTCCGTCTAGTTCTTTAGTTTCATTATAAATATTAGATATAAAATTCCTGTTTTTATCAAGATGAGCCGCATCAATAATTACTATGATATTAAAAGTCTGTTCACTTAAATGTGGAGCAACCCACTCAACATAGTCTATATATCCATCAGAATCAGAATCATTAACTGAATATATCTGCAAATTAGTTTCATTCTCAATCCACTCAATTATTATGGAATCCTTACTTTCTACCTTTAACTTATCAGATAAGCTTGTAAAAACAAGCACATTTTCATAATGAACATCATCAGGGCTGACAACAGACACTTTCTTCTCATATTCACTTACAGTTTCTTCAGTAGCTGTTGGGCCCGGAGTATAGTATTCTACTTCAACTCCTAAGTCTCCTTCATTCAAATTAACTTCTACCTCTTGTGTAGGATTATCTTGTGCAATTACCCTTCCAGTAAACCTAAGCAATCTTAGTATCTTTTTCCACAGTCCTTCCCTATGCAATTCGAATTCGGCAGTTACTTGACCAGTTATAAAAGAAGAGGAATCAGAAAGACCATCATTACTTTCTTCATTGACTGCTACAGTTATTTTATTTACTGTAATGTTATCTGCACTTGCGGGTATCTCAACAATCAAAGAGGTGTTTTCATTTAATGGATCAAGAGTTATTGTCTTTACCCATTTAACCGACTGATCAAGAACCGCCCCAAACTGTATCAAACTTACATTAGAGATACTAACATTGAAGGCTGTTTGATTAAGCTGAGTAATATTGACTTCAGTTTCGTTTATTTGAGTGGAGTTAATTTCAGTCTCATTTATTGTTGTAAAGTTTTCAATTGGGGTTATTTCAGCTACATTGGTTTCCTCAAGTTGGCTATCTTCTTTTTTATTTTCAATTTTTATTTTTTCACTTACCTCTAAAATATTCTCACTATCATGTTTTAAGGAAATGATTAATTCTTCTTCTCTATCAGCGACTAGTCCAAATTTAGTTATATCTATTGCTAATTCTAATTTTTCATCTCCAACATAATCCTCTCCAAATCCCTCTGAATTAACCGAATATTCTGTGTTTATCTTGACTTCTTTGTTTTTAACTTGAATATCTAAAACATTACCAGGCAATTCATTTCCGTCATGTTTAACGCTTCCAGTAACTAAAGAAGCAGTCTCTCCATTAGACAACTCATAAGAAAAAGGCTCCTCCTTGGAAACTCTTCCGCTCAGGCTATTTTCTGCAATTTCTGCTACAATATTTCCAGTTATAACAGTACCACCATCATTATCTTCTGTTTCTGCGCTCCCTTCTTCACTATCGCTCTGTTCTATCTCTCCATTTGCTTCCACGGAATTTTCTGCATTGCTTTCCTGACCAGTATCTTGCCCATCGCTAACAAGAGCTTCTCCATTATCTTGATCTTCTTCAATTATGTAAATCTCAAAGTCAAGAAAAGGGTATTCTTTTTTTTCCCCTGCAATACCATATCCTATTCCATTACCTGAAAGAGATTTACCTTCGGCGTAAAATGCACCTTCTACTGTTTCATCAGATATAAGTTCAGAAAGGAAAAATTGCTTTGTTAAATTCCCGTAAGATACTGAAATGATTGAGTCAGCAGGAATCAACTCTCCTTCCACCAAATTTAATTTAAGGTTACCAGTAATTTCTTCACCAAAATTGTATGCAGTATCCAATTCCAATAGAGCGTTTCCAGTAATACCAAAGGAGAATAAGTAAACAAAGGAAATTGCGATGGCTAAAAATATTAAAGAAAAGATTTTGACCAACCTTTTATTTTTATTTGGTAGGCTTGTTCCAAGATATGTAGTTACAACATGTCCATCAATCCTTTTTGTTTCATAATAATATGGTCCAAACTTCTTTCCATCCTTATAAGTATATTTTTTATGCACCACTTTTAGTTCTCTTACGCTCTTTTTATAACAAAAACTAGCAAACATTCTTTATAAAGTCTTCTCAAAAAAATAGATAGTTCTCTTACACAAAAAAAGACTTATTTTTTCTACTAATCTGAAGGTTTCTATGAAGATTATTTATATTATCCTCGCAGACAAAATCATGTTGCCTAAACCCTCCTCCAAAAGTCTTTGGGATATGCAATAACTCATGGATTATTACCTTATCTTGCTGTTCATTATTCAATTTATCAAACCTTTCAAGAAACTCTATTGTATAAAAAGCAGGTATTTTCATTCCCTTCTGCATAACTTTTCCAATAGTATGACATCTAGCAATTGTCCTCTTAGTACTTGATCCAAAAGACCTTAAACATTCAACTCTATTCAAGTCTATATGATTCATATCAAGAGTCTTAACAATTTCAATCAACCTATTCTTCAAATCAGGAGCATAATCATACCTCATCTTATCACCAACATTATTTTATTTAGAGTATATAAAAATTTATCTCGTCAATATCTCTAAACCATCAAGATTCTTTATAACATAATCTTTTCCAACAGCTTGTTTGGTCTTCAGATTAATGGCCTTAACAAACTTGTTTCCTATATCTGTATGCAATCTATATGCAAAGTCTAAAGCAGTAGAATTGGGAGGCATTAAGAAACAATCAGGTAAGACATTTCCCTTACTATCTTCCATTTTTGCTCCAGCAGGAAAAACTGCAACATATTTCAAAATATCAAAAACAACTCCATTTAATATTTCTTGAACCCCGGTAGAACCAAATTCATGCATAACTTTCCTAATCATCTCAAGAGCATTCTTTTGAGGAGTGCTTAATTCCTTAAGTATCCCAAAATCCTTTTCTCCAGGAATATATTTTATCAGGCCAGCTTTATCTGCCTGTCTCAAACTTAATTCTCCATCTGCAAAACAAGCGATAACAGGATAACTAAACTCTTTCTTTATTTTAGTAAAATTACTCATTCCATTAGGCCTGTCAACTTTATTTGCAGCAATTATCATAGGTTTTGTATAAACCCTCAAAGCTCTAGCAAAATGAAAAAGAGTTTCATCAGTCCAAATACTAGGTCTGATAATATCAAACTTTTCCTTAATAACAACATGATTAATATCATCTTCAGTAACTTTCAATCCAGAAAATTGTTTAGCAACCGTTTTCGCAAAATTTCCCTTTTGCATTTCCATGCTTTTCATCACAGTAGACCAGACTTTTCTTAAAATTCCCAAATACCATAAATCAAGTTCTTTTTCAATCATCATTATATCTTTTGAAGGATTGTAATTTTCTGTTTGCTTTCCCCCTTCATCAGTTTCTCCAGACATATCAACTACATGGATAAAAGCGTCTACTCCTGCTAAATCATCAAGAAACTGATTTCCTAGTCCCTTTCCCTCACTAGCTCCCTCAACAAGACCTGCAACATCAAACAAATCTATAGGAACAAATCTATGCCCTTCGCGTACATATCCTTGCCTTGGATTAGAAACTTTCCCAAAATCTGCAGCTAAATCATGAATCTTAACATAAGCCATCCCATGATTAGGTTTTATTGTAGTAAATGGGTAGGAAGCAATAGCTACATCTTGTAAAGTAGCAGACTTGAAAAAAGTACTTTTACCACATGAAGGTTTACCAACTAATCCTATTATCATAAATTATCAACAAAATCGTGTGTTTTAAGTGTTCCTATTCTGTCTGAAAATAACTTCAAATATGTTTGAATATTAGATATTGTTTATAAATAATAAATCTATTAAAACAACATGATTAACAAAACAATTGCACTATTATTAATGCTTCCATTATTAGTGAGCACAACATTAGCATGCTCTTGCATTTACTATGAAAACACAGAAGCCAAGCTAAAAAATGCAGAATACATATTTACAGGAGAAGTAGTAAATATACAAACAATCAATAACTTACAAGAAGTTACTGTAAGAATAATTAACCACTGGAAACCATCCGCCTTCCCAGAATCAGTAAATCTAAGCTCTATGCCACAAAAGATACAGGAGCCAACTGCGGATACAACTTTGTTGAAGACAAAGAATATCTTATCTATGCATATTTAGACGGAGAAAAAGGAAAGTTCACAACAAATTCATGTATGGGAAACTTATTGTTAGAAGAAGCTCAATCCGAGATAAATGATCTAAACAGTCTTCTAAACAAAAATCCAGAACCTCCACCAACTCAACCAAAACCAATAAAGTCAAATATATTCACAAAACTCTTTAGCTGGTTTAAAGACTTATTTTCTTGATATTTCAAATCCTTTATATGAGCCCACCAGTCCACATAAATTGATATTTGTGGTAACTTCAAAACAAGTATATTTTGAAGTGATGTGAACCTGAAACCTGATTAAAATCCAAATGGATTTTTAAGGGATTTTCAAATCCCTTATGAGCCCACCAGGATTTGAACCTGGGACCCCTGCTGTTCTTAGCTGTGTAGCTTAAACACTAAACTTCTAGCGAAGTCTATTCGTATAAGAGCAGTGCTCTAACCGGGCTGAGCTATGGGCTCCTAAATATAACTCAAAAATAGTTCTTTTTAATGTTTCGCTTTTAGCTTACTTTTTACAAACAACCAAAGCATAACCTTTATCTTTATCAGTAAATACTTTAGAATCCGTAAAATACATCTTGCAGAACTTTTCAAATTCCTCTGAATAATATTTGTATAATGCTGCAACCACAAACTCATCTCCAGATTTAAAATCAATCCATCTTCCCTCAACTTTCTTTTTTGTCTCTTTATTTATCTTATACAAAAATTCAACTCTGGAATTTCTAAAACGAGCATCAAATTTTATATCTCTCTCACTAAATCCCATTGCAAACATTACATGTTTAAACCAATTATGGAATGACTTATCTTTGTACTTCTCTATATCTACAAGTCTTTCTCCGACTCTTACGCCATTTCCCATAATAAGAACATCTCCTTTATACATATCTCGATTTAATTCAAACAAATACTCATTAATATCAAAACAAGCAATTACTCCTCCTAACAAAACAACAACATTTTTCTTATACTTTCCAAGCTTTAGTAACATGGAGATATTTCGTAAAGACATTCCATCTCCTGAAGAAAGAAATGGTTTGTAATCTTTAACATTTGCAATTTTTGAATTTTTTACATTTGAAACAGCCAAATCAAGTAAATATTGAGATGCGTTCAAAGGACAATAGCAAATTTCTGCACTCTTATTCCTAGAAACAATCTCTTTGATTAACTCTGAAGCCTTGAATCCATCTCCACAATAAATATCTATCAAATTAAAAGGTTCATTTCCAATACTTTTGGAAATCAAATCTGCTTGTTCTTTTATTAACCTCAATTCCAATTCAAAAAATTGTTTCCTATAAGAAGGAGTAGTAGCAAAAGAAAGAAAACCTCTAGCCATATCGTCCGTCAAACTAAGATATTGCAAATCAGACAGCTCCCATGACTTATTCCCGTTTGTTTTAGCAAACCCATTCTTCAGAAATCCTTGTAACAATATGTCGTGCAACCACAGGTTTTGACCCATACTACTTCCAGACATATAAATTATTAGAACAGCTATTATTTATTCTTTGCTATTGGTATTTTACTATTAAGTAATAGGGATAAAAAAACTTAAATCAAAAAATCGATGCAACAATTAAAAGTTTCATTAACATCAGTTAATAATATTTAAAAGGCATCTAAAACAGATAATCTTGTCGCCCTAATAGTCTAGTGGTCAAGGACGCGGCCCTTTCGCGGCCGAAACCCGGGTTCGAATCCCGGTTGGGGCATAAAGCGGAAGCAGAGCGATCCCTAAACCCCTCTGCCTCTGCTTTAAATTTTAGTAAAATTAGCCTATTCCTCTCAAAGCCTTTTTTCTATAAACAAAACCAAGAATTAAGCCAAGAAACATACCTGAAAGATGAGCAATATTAGCGGTATTTCCACTAGTAGAATAGAAAAAACCTATTAAGTCTCCTAGAGCCCAGACTATTCCTGCGATAAAAATCGGCATCGGAAATCCAAAAGCAAAAATCATCATTAAAGGTCTAATAACAATTAAAGATCCTATAATTCCAAAAATAGCTCCACTGGCCCCGAGAGATGAATCATAAAAGTTTACGCTAACAATATTCGCAAGTATTCCGCTAATAAAAAAGACTAACAAAAACCTTCTGCTTCCTATAATCCTTTCAAGCATACTTCCAAATAGAGCTAAAGCAAAAGCATTGTAAAGTAAATGAGCGAATCCTCCATGTAAGAATATGGGTGTTACAAATCTCCACAATTGAGAAGGGGCTTTATCATTTAACAAAAATAAATCAGTAAATCCTGAAACAAATAACTGAATTAAAAATACAACAAATATTATTCCACAAAGCTTCAAGGAATAAAACCTAAACCTCTTTCTTCTATCCATAAATAATAATTAAAATAAGTAAATAAAAACCTATCTAAAAACCAATTAATATAAACTATGAAGTGGTAACAAATAGAAAGATTTAAATAGACATAATTTTAATAAAAATTATGAATATAAGAACATTTGGTGAACAAAAACCAACAACATTAGAAAATAATTCAGATCATCTATTTAAAGTAGAAACTCTATTAAAAAGACTAGGTTTTAAATCAAAATTAGGCCCAGTATTTGTAGATACACCAATAGGATTTTATTCCTCACCAGATCGTACAGCCTTAGTTCAAGTTTTTACAAGATATACACATAGAGATGCGCCATTGGCAGCGAACTATTATCAAGTAATTGGGTCAACAGGGGTAGCAGATAATGCAATAGAATCTATAAGAGCTTTAAGCAATAGAGAGGGATATGAAGAAATGGGGCATTTAGCGGACAGAATTGATTTATCTAATTAAATACCCAATCTTTATAAACTCTCCAAATTAATCATAATCATGAATTTACAAACCTTGAGGTTTATTCATAGTCGCTAAAGAAAGCAATTCTAGTTTTAACACCGTTACACAAGATTTACAAAATACAAATTCTTTATATAATAAGTATAAGGAAAAACTAAATATATGGCGGATGTTGTGTAATGGTAGCATACCGGCTTGTGGCGCCGTTGGAGTGGGTCCGATTCCCACCTTCCGCTTTTCGGTTCTCCGCAGCGAGTGTCCCAGCAAGTTGAGGACGGTCGAGCAAGAGAGAATCGAAATAATTAGAATAAGGAATTTAACATGATATACCAACCAGAAAACGTCAAAGGATTTACTGATTACCTTCCACCAGAATCCCAAAAGAGAGCAGCTGTGAAGGCAGTTATTGAAAAAACATTCCAAGAATATGGGTTTATTCCTATAGAAACTCCTACGATAGAGTATGAAGAACTTATGAAATCGAACCCTATGGAGGAAGAAGATTCAACAGTTTCAGAGCGTTTCAGGCTAAAAGACAGAGGGGGAAGAAATTTAGGACTAAGATACGAATTTACATTCCAGTTAGCAAGAATATTCAAACAAAATCCAAATATAAAACTACCATTCAGAAGATATCAAATAGGCTCAGTATTCAGAGATGAGCCAGCCGGTCCAAATCGTTTCAGGGAGTTTACACAATGTGATGCAGATATAATTGGAGATTCCTCAATCCAAGCAGATGCAGAAGGTCTGGCCATATTTGCAGATGTTTTTAACAAGCTTAAAATCAAATATGAAATAATTATTAACAATCGTAAACTTCTAAACTCCATCCTTGACAGCGTTCAAATAGAAAATAAAAATCAAGTCATACGCGAAATAGATAAATTAGACAAGCTAGGAGAGGATGAAATCAAAACAAATTTGAGAAAATATGCAAATACCAATCAAATACTTTCATTATTCAAGCTTTTAGAAAAGGACATTAACTTCTTTAAAGAAAATATGTTCGACGGGGCAGAGGAAATAGTTCAACTAAAAGAAATAACGACATTCTATGGATTTAGTGTAAAATTCAATCCTTCTTTAGTGCGAGGATTTTCTTATTATACTGGAAATGTATGGGAAGTAAAAGCAGAGGGTATGAAAGAAACTATTGCAGCTGGAGGCCGTTATGATAAAAGCGTAGGCCGATTTATTAATAAAGAAATACCAGTGGTAGGCATATCCTTCGGCCTAGATAGAATTGCAAAAAAAGCAGATATAGCCATACCATTAACAAAAGCAATTGTAATCTCAATAGAAAAGGAAAAAGAATCCATTAAACTATCTCAAAACTTAAGAAAGAACAATATCAGTTGCATAGTCAACTCAGGAGGAGTAGGTAAAGCATTAGAATATGCAAACTCTTACAATATCCAATATGCAATATTTGTAGGAAAAGATGAAGTGAAACAAAAGAAGTTCAAATTAAAAAATCTCAAATCTGGAGAAGAATCTCTGTTGAATGAAAAGTCAGTTATAGCTAGATTAAAGGATTAGTATTCTTCTCAATTTTACTTTCAACTATCTGTTCTTCTTCAAGCTGTTCCATTTCTCTCTTTAACCTTTCTATTAAATCTTTATTCTTTGATTCATAAATCTCTTTAAGTAAAACCCATATTTCTTCAAAATGACCTTCTTGTTCTAGCCAAACCTTTTGCTGATTATCCAAATGCAACAAAGAAACAAAAGTAAGCAATCTCTCTTCAGAATCCATACTTGACAATTCAGATAAAGCAATCCTCTCGTCACTTTTAGAAAACATGCTCTTTAGTTTAGAATAAATTCCTTTTATTTTATCTTGTAAATTAAATAACTTTTTAGGAATAGGAAGATATGCATTAATTTCATGTTGCTTTAAAATTAAAGCCTTATGTTCTCTTCTAGATTCGGTATTCATAGCCTTAGATAGAGCAAGTATAAGCTCCTGCAACGAAACTTTCTTATGTCTAGGCAAGGGAGTTCTTGGAATTAAACCAGGGATTTCTTCATCTAATTCTATTCTTTCTTGAGCGTAAACTTTCTCTTCTTTTTTACCATATAATATATCATCTAAAGATTGTAAATCTCTACTTAGTAATATTTCAGATTTAAGCCTCAAAAGTAAAGATGCGGCAAGTAGAACTTTAGAAGATATAAAGAAATTAGCCTCCTCAAGAATTCTAACTTTCTCTATATACTTATTAGCCAAGACTGAAAGATTAATATCCCATGGATCAAGTTGTTCAGAGTTAATCAAATCATAAATAATAGTCTGCCACGATAGCCTTTCATCAAAAAGAAGGTCATGTATCTGTTCTTGACCTACGCGTTCTTTTAATTCCTTAATTTCTCTAACATTTCCTATTATCTCATCAGTTTCCTCTTCCATGAAACAAATAAGAAACAATGATTAAATAAACCTATACAAAAGCAATCTGTTGTAACTATATAATAAGAACAAAATCGAAAGGTTTAAATACCAGCTCAAGTTCGTATAATTATCATCACCTCTTTTTCCCAGGAGGAGACTTCATAGCCATCTTTTTGAAGGCCGTGGACTCTCCTCTATGGGTTTATATTTAATATAAAATAAAGACAAGAATATTATTTCTTCAAAGTTTTTCGCATAATAAGTCCAAAAAAGGCAAGAAAAACGTATTCTAGTTAGAGATAATAAATTACTTCTTATTAAACTCTGTATACTTACACTTTCCGCAATGCAATCTATTCAATCCACCGCCCAAGAAAACTCCAGGTCCGCATCTTGGACAGAACTTTGCCTCTCTCTTTACAGAATCTCCTGAAACCTTATACAACTTATACTTTTCACTAGTAGGCTTATTCTTATGAGGTTTCTTCCCACCCTCACCAGCCTTCATCTTTGTCCCGCCTTCTCTTTCACTCATGTTTAATTATTTAGCCCCCTCCTTCTTTACCTTAGGCTTAGGTTCTATTTCGGCCAATTTCTCAGCAGAATCATAAACTCTAGCTTCAATAACAAATTCGTTGCTTCCAAAACTCCCCTTAACAGATTTCAAAGCAACACAATCAACAGTTTTCTTGAAATGTTTTGCAACATCTTCTTTTACAGTATTATATCCAGGATTTGAAGGGTAAACATTCCTAACAATAACATCATGTCTGTGCAATAAAGTATTGTAATTATTTAATGTGAATTTCATTTTAATCTAACCGCGTAAACTCCCTTTCCTTTAATACCAATATTCTTAGCAATTTCAGAGTTCTCAGGATCAATAACTGTTATCTTCCCTTTAAATCCATCAACACTATCCGTGCTTTGACAATTAGGACAACTTGAACCCTCGTAAACCATTCTGCAATTTTTACAAGCTTTTTCTTTACCCATGTGTTTAATTTATTCTTTCTTCTCCTTCTTACCTTTTTTAGCAACAGATTCGCCTTTTTCAGCCTTTCTGGCAGCCACAACAGCCTTCTTCTTAGCTTCTTCAAGCCATTCAACTTTTCCAAGCCCAGGCTGTCTCATTGTTAATCCAATCTTAGGCTCCCCACCTTTGTATGAAATAGCAACAATTCTTGCTAAACAACTATCTCCAACATTCAAAGAACGCTTACTCATTTTACCTTGTAAGTTTCCTGTCTTACTCAAAGATACAAAGTCTTCCATTGTTTGAGAAATATGAATCATTCCTTGTGTAGGACCTATCTGCATGAATGCTCCGAAGTTTGTAATTTCTTTTATTACTCCAGGAACAAGTTCATGAAGCTCTGGTTTCCAAACTAAAACTGTAAATAATGATTTATAATAAGCTGCTCCATCTCCAGGAATAATTATTCCTTCTCCAACTTCCTTAACACCAATTACAGAAATAACAAATCCAAGCTCCTTATGCATTGTTTTAACATAAGACTCTTCAAGTTGTTCAGCAACAGCATCCTTAGTAGCTAAACCAAAATGACGTGGCTCAACACGAACATGATCTTCAACTTCAGCAACATAAAACATAAGTTCTTGAGAAAAACATGGTTTTTAAATCTTAAGATTCACAAAATCAGGCACCAGACTCAACACCAACCCTGTTTTGAGCCTTAAATATAACTATCTTCTTAGTTATTTTCTTCTTTATTCCATTATCTAAGGTAGCAATAAATATTCCTTGCTGCCCTTTTTTTATTAAAGATTCGTCAACTCTTCCAGTTCCTAAGCTTATTTTTTTTACATTTCCTTTCTCTAACATTTCAAGAGCAACATCCACGGCTATTCTGTCTTCTCGAGAAGAACGATTACTTGTTCTCAAATCTTTCATCTCTTGAAAAACCTCCTTAGGAACGACTGGACTAAAACCTTGTTCAGTTAATTGGGTAAGAAAGTCTATTCTATCTCTAACGCAAGATATAATAAAACTGCTATCTAAAATCACTTGCATATAAAACAAAAATAAGTAAGGTATATTAATCTTTCCAGCCAACATATAATATGGAAGAGGCAGCACATGTCATAGATGTTCTTACAAGAGCTCGTTACGCTTTAGAGCAAGAAGATACCAAACAACTAAGAGATTTATCAGGTAGAACGATTCATGCAGCTTCAGTTTACCAACATACAGATTATATTCTTGTATCTACTATAATTTATACATTAAGCAAAATAGTAGAAAGAAAAGACAAAATAAATATAAAAAACTGGAATCACTTTATAAAAGAAGTAAGCAATCTTCTTTCTCTTTCAATTATAGCAATACAAAGAAACAAACATTCTCAATTTATTAAATTCCTTGGTAAAACAAAACACTATATAGAGAATTTATCTCAAGATATCAAACCACTCATAGAAGAACTTCTGAGAAAAGCATCAATAAACAAAGCATCTAAAGTTTATGAACATGGCATATCTCTAGCAAAAACAACAAAACTCCTAGGAGTAACACCATGGGAACTTTCAGAATATATTGGGGAAAAAGAAAACCCTCAAATTAAATTAAATAAAACAATAGATGCAAAATCCAGGGTGCAGATTGCAATGGACTTCTTCAAATGATTATGAAAAAAGCTACATTGGAAAATATAGATAATCTAACTCAAATAGCAGTAGAAAGCAGATATAGATGGAATGATAATGAAAAAGATTTAAAAAAGCATATAATCAGTAGTTTAAAAAGAAAGGGAGCAGAAACATATTATCTTCTTAAAAATAATATAGCGGTTGGTTATATTGTAATTACCATAAAGAATAAAATTGCCGATATTGATTTTATGGGTATAAAAAAGAAATATCAAGGTAAAGGATATGGTAAGGAGATAATGTTTGCTATTATCTCTCAAATAAAAAAGTCATATAATCAGGCAAGATTAGCAGTATGGGCAAGAAATTTTACAGCAATTAGCTTATATAATAAATTTGGATTTTATGTATATAAAATACAAAGAAATAATTATCCAAACGGAGATGCTAAACTGTTTATGAAAAAGGAGTTAAAATGAAAGTACTAATTCTCGACGCGGGTCCAATAATAAATCTCTCAATGAATGGTTTATTAGAGATATACGAAAAAATACACAAACAAGGAATAACAATTGCAATAACAAATTATGTGTATCAAGAAGTAGTTGACAGACCAAGTCATATTCCAAGATTTGAATTAGGGGCGTTAAGAATAAAAGAACTAATTGAAAAAGGAGTCATAAAATTCGCTACAGATATAGGACTAGCACAAGCGGAAATAGAAAGTGAAACTCAACGCTGGCTTAAAATAGCAAACTCTGTAATCCGTTCAGACAATCATTTTATAGAAGTAGTAAGTGTAGCTGAGATATCGTGTATTGCAGTAAGCTCTTTGCTAAATAAAAAAAGAGTAGAGAATATAATAGGAATAGATGAAAGAACAACAAGAATTTTGTTTGAAAAACCAGAAAACTTGAGAGACCTAATGTCGAGTAAATTGCATAGAAACATAACTCTTAATACAACAGAATTAGAAAATACAAAACAATTCAGATTCATAAGATCAAGCGAAATAGTATTCATGGCTTACAAAAAAAGGTTTATAGAAATCAGAGATAAACATGCTTTAGAAGCACTATTGTACGCAACAAAGTTTAAAGGCTGTGCCATAAGCTGGGAAGAAATTGAACAATTAAAGAGAAGGTAATATGGGCACGGAGGGAATCGAACCCCCGTCTGCTGGGCTGGAGCCAGATATCCTACCATTGAACGACGCACCCAATCTCCATTTATCTCAATAAAGAAGCCGTTTTAAGCTTTATCAATTACAAATTACACAATTCCTTATATTTAAAATAACAATAAACCTTTATAAATAACAATAACGAATATAATACATGGCTAAAAAGAAGGTTGATGTTACTGTAACTAAGACAGTTGTAAAACACCATAAAACTAGACCAAAACATGCCCATAAAAGACGCAATCATTCTCATTCTATTACAATACCAAGAGGCACTTTAGAAGAACAAACAATATCGAGCTTAGTAGAATTACAAAAAGTTCATGTTAATCTAGCGGAGAAATTTAACAAACTCTCTAACCAAATAGAGAATCTCCTTGTATTGTTTGAATTAGCAGCAAGGAATTTTGCTAAGCAACCAAGTATGCAAAACACTGAAAAAGATAAAGAATTTTTAGACAAAATAGACAAACTTCTTGATCAAAATAAACTTCTTGCTAAAGGACTTTCGTTAATGGAAGAAAAAATGAGAGAAAGAGTATATGGAGTATCTAACCAAAATCCAAGCGCAGACATGGGAAAACCTCCTTCATTTAAACCTCAGAATCAGGAAATGCAACAATCAATTTCTACAGCAGAGATAGAAGAAATATAATGAGAGATATAGCAGAATTATTCTTGATTGAATTCGTAAAGAATATACTTGATGCAAAAGCACCAAACCATACAATATTAGAGATAAAAGAAAATCAGGTAAATGAAAAAAAAGTAAAAGAAAACTACAATTTAATGCAATCTTCAATTTTAAAAAAAGAATTAAAGACTGAAAATAAGATAGAAGTTCCTAAGTTTGTGCCTCCACAAATAAAAAAAGTCCAACAACCTCAAATTAATTTAAATAAACAAGTTCAAAGACCAAAAATAAATTATTCTATTCAAAGCCAATTATCTGCAACCGAAAAATTAAACATCTTGCTAAAAGATCCTTATGTAAATGAAATAGAATGTAACGGATCTGACACTAATCTATCTGTCAAGAAAGCAGGAATGAATCAAAACACTCAAATAAACTTGTCAATAGAAGAAATATATGATGTAATAGCGGAATTCTCTCAAAAAACAAAAATACCTGTAATAAACGGAAGAATAAAAGCAGCTCTAAATGATCTTGTAATAACTGCAGTTTTATCAGAAACTCTTGGTCCCAGATTTATAATTCAAAAGAAGAAACCTTTCCAAGAACTAATAATTTAGAGAGCAAAGAACAACCATACTTAAAAACAAAGAAGACATAATCAAAAAATGAGTAAAGAGTTAACAAAGAGTTTAGTAATTTTGACAATAGTAGCTACACTTTTGCTAACAGTTTTTGCTTTAACTCAAGATGAATTCATCATTAGTGAAGATTCGGGTTCTGAAGAATCTGAAAAAAAGTCAGAAAGCAATAAAATATCAGAAAGTAAATATAGTCAAGTTTATTCAGCAGAAGACAAATCATATTCAAAAAAAATGAAAAAGAAGGAGCTCAAGATACTGATTCAATAGTAACAGAGTCAGAAGTTACTGAAGAACAATTATCTGCAATGGAAGAATTTCTAAAGTTAATTAAAGTTAGACAAGAGTAGGAGATAAGTTTGTCAGACATCAAAGAAATGCGAGAAAATGAATCAAAACCAAAACAAAAGTGAAAATTTTTATTGGAATGCAATAATACAAGTACCGCCAATAACCTAGATAGAAAACCTAACTATATATGCAGGATTTGCTACAGCAAGATTAGACATAAGTGAACTCTTACCAGTATCAAATTCAGAACAATTATAAATTTCTGACTTTATAGACTAAAGATTCATAACTCGAAGCAAGCTTTTCCTTATCCTTAAGATTTAATCTTCTATATTCTTGGGAAATTAAATGCATTCTTGATTTAACAAGTTTAGGATTATTTCTTAAATCATGTAATGCATGTTCAATCATTTTATGAACGCGAGAATAATCACTAAAGACTCCAACAGAATTATTGGTCTTAATTCTAGGTAATTCACCTTTGCCTGAAAACTCCAAATTAATCTTACTACTTCCAACTCTTTCCTTTATTCTCCTTAAATATTCTAAAGCATCCTGTTTTACTTTAGAGTCATTAGAATAAGAAGAGGCCAAAGTATTGTAATTTTGAATAGCTAAAGCATAATCATTTTTGTTCAAAGCTTTCTTCCCTGAGGAAATAAGCCTCTCATTGTAAGGAGACAAAGTATTTCCAAACAAAACGAAACAAATGACCATCACAAGTAGTATTATCCATAAAATCCAAGGAATAGAATTTGATTGCCCCACTATTTCTTCAGCTCGTTGTAAAGACATGCCAGTAATATAAGATACATCATCACTTCCATACAACAACCTCTGAATTAGTTCACGTATTCTGTCCTCTAGACCATTATAGTCAGGGGAATTCAAGAAATTAAAAGTCAAATGACCATTTAGACTATATACCACTGCGGCAACATAATTTCTAAAGTTCTCGGAATTAGGACTCTGAAAATAAATAGAAATAATGCTATTAGGAGTAACATTTCCATGTCCATGTGGCCCTAAAATAGAAATATTAGGTTCTTCTAATATAAAAGGTCTTATATATAGATCGGATTTATCAATATAACATATTTCTCCAGTTAATGGGTTAACTCCAGAACCACCAAAATCAACAAGATCTAGATTTAAGGCCGCAACCATGCTAGGATAGAAACAAGAACCACTAAGAATAATATTCTCACAAACCCTATTACCTCGACATTGTGACAATCCCCCAGCTTGTGTTTGTTGGGATGGAATTTGAGGAGCAGAAATAATTCCTATGTTACTTCCTCCAGAAGAGCCTTGAGCATTCGAACCTTGTTGTGTTCCAGATTCAGGACTCAAACATGATGCAATATATTGAACACAACTAACAAGGTGCGAAAATGGATTTACTCCAGGTTCATTATAAAAACCATAAGCACAATGTCTAATATAATTAGGACAAGCGCTAGGATTTCTGGAACAAACTTCAACATCCTCTCGGCATTGATAAGACATATAGTAATAAGGAGAAACATAATAATTATAGAAAGATGAAAAACTCTGGCTCAAGATATAATTACTCATAAGACATTCATTTTCAAAAGATTCGCAGTTTTGATTAGCAGCACATAAATATGTTGGAGAGTGTTGTCCACACGTGTTAGGATTATAAGACATACAATCAGATATTATCTCTTGACAGTCAAAAGTCAATTCAGTAATAGGATAATTTTGTAAAAGCCAAGCCATCTGAGTAAGAGTCAATTGGCCTGTTGAGCCAGTCTGAGTCTGACCATCACCGGGAATTATACGAATACCTAGAGTAAACCCATCGCTATCTTCATTACAATTAACAACTAAATCAATGGTCTCAACTTGACCCACAAAAGCCTCACCACCAGGAAATAAGTTAACTATGTAATTCCCTGATGCGCCAGGGGCCAAAGAATTAAATCCGACACTAGAACTAAAACCAACCCAATTATGTATCCAGAAAGCATATTCTCCGCTAGACTTAATTATACAATTATTAAGTTGGGCCTGACCTTGATTTGTAACAGTCAAATCAAAAGATCTTCTTTGTCCCAAAGGAATCTCTATCAATCCAGGAAGAGTTATTCTTAAATCATACTGTTCCGAGATAGTATCACTTCCAACAACAATTAATGGGCTTCCAGTACCAAAATCCTCAAGAATTGCTAAAGATCCTTTAACCTCTTCGTCATGATTCAAAGTCCAAACAGCTTGGTTAATCTGCTTCTCGAGTCTTTCCTCAACAGTAGTCGTAAGAAGGCTATCTATTTCCCTCAATTGTTTTTCAATAGTTGCTAGACTAATAGATATTTTTTCCTGATACTCATTAAGAACGTAGGAAGAGTATTTAGAAGAAGCATCATAAGAATATTTGTAAGAGGTACGAATTGCTTTTCTAGCCTCTTCTAACTTAGCCTTAAATCTAATAAGGTCTGATTCACTAGCAGGTTTTGTAGAAATTATTTCCCTAACACTTTGAGCATACTGAGCACTTCCACCAGCAGTCCTTGCAATTTCAGAAACCACCTCTACTACTTGACTAGGAGGAGAATCTGAATCTGCAACAATAGGTGTTTTAGATCCAGAATCACTATCTTCGTCATCCGTTCCAAGACCAGTAATTTTTGCAACACACCAATCAGCATAAGCAATAGAAAAAGCAGTCAAAAAGACAGCCACGGTAAGAAAAGAAACCGCATGCATATTAAAAAATCCATCATTCTCTTTTCCAAACATAATAAATAATAGAAAAAATACTTATTAAACCTATTTGTATTTAATTAAAATAAGTTAAACGTAAACTAAAGAACCCGATTAAGGCTCAAACGAGGAAAAGTCAAACCATTTCCTAAGTCAACGACAGGTATCCCGCTACCCTTAAGCAAAGATTCTAACTTAATAGAGGTATATGAATTAACATTCCCCAGACGAGTGAAATATTTTTGTTTCATTAAAACAATAGCACCAGAAACATGCGCAGTCGCCATTGATGTTCCACTACATCTGGAAACTAAAGGATTTGAAATTAGGACATGACAAGCAAGGCCAACCGAAGAAGCTGTTGAATCTATCCTAGCCCCAGGAGCCATCAAATCTAAATTAGAACCAGAATTTGAAGCACAAGATACTTTGTCTGCTACTATTGAACTATCAGTACAAGTCCCATTCCAGACATTCCACCACATACTAAGTGTCGAAGCATCGTAAGTCATACCAACAGAAGTTGCATTCGGAGAACAAGCAGGATAAGATATTCCATTTTTAAAACCTTGATTACCTGAAGCTACAACAACGGGAACTCCATTTGCAAAAGCAGTATTTATCGCAGCATTATAAGTAGTAGGACAATTAGAAGAATTATGGTTCATTAAGTTACCTAAACTCATAGATATAGCTGCAAGTTTACCAGGGTTAATTACGGTTAAACAATGATTCAATCCAGCCAAAACACTTGAAGTAGGGCATGTTCCTGCAGCATTACATGATTTAACTGCAATAATTCTAGCATCAGGCGCAACTCCTTTAATCCAAGTAGTTGAGTTTATCATACCATTTGCAGCAATTATTCCAGCCACATGAGTTCCGTGCCCATTATCATCCCTGGGGTCATAATCGTTATTTACAAAATCATATCCTGAGTAAACTTTAGTACCATAAACTCCACCTAAAGCAGGATGAGTATAATCGACACCAGTGTCTATAACACAAACAGGCAAACCAGCACCTGTCAAGTTACCAGTTAAATTGCTATAAGGCATTCCAACTACAACATTCCAAGCTTGAGTTGCGTTTATTAAAGGTAAACTTTGCTGTAATTGAGTATATAAAACATCATCTAAATTTACACTTTCAACCAAATCGCTGTTTCCCAAAGCTTCAAGAGAATCTCTGCTAACCATTGCGGAAAGCGAATTAAAAGCAGGGTATTCATAAACTATCTCAAAACCTTGTTTAAAAACAGACATTTCATCAGCTAAACCCTTAATATTGATAACAGATGCCTTTTTTATCTTATTAATATCATTAGATCCCACATTATCAACTAATTTAACTATAACTGATACTTTATCGCTTTTTTCAAATTCTGGATAAATGCTAGAATCAATAAAAGCTACATCAGAGCTATCCTGAGCAATAGAAAATGAATTAAAAAGTACAATTAAAAATAAAGAAGTCAAAGAGACTATTAAAAAGCCTAACTTTATACCTTTCATAGAAAAAAAATTGTTAAGCCATATATAAAGCTTTGCATATAGATAGCTCAGAGTCTCTAAAAAATCAACGTAATTTAAAGATAAAAGCTTCAACAAGTATTAAATAAAGATTTTACTTGAAAATAATATGAAAGAGGTTATTATTTTAAGCCTTGGGGGCAGTCTAATAGTCCCGGAAAAAATAGATCCTATATGGCTTGATAAATTCAAATTACTAATTCTAAAGCTAAAAAACAAGTATAAATTTGTAGTAGTCTGTGGAGGAGGATTCGTAGCGAGAGAGTATATTACCTTATTAGAAAAAGAGCATAAAAGTAAGAAAGAACAGTCTATAGCAGGAATAGCAGTCACAAGAATGAATGCAAGAATAATGATGCAGATATTTGGAGATTCTGCTAACAAAGAACTACCTATGGATATGAAACAAATCAAAGAGCTATTATCTAAGAAAGATATAGTATTCTGTGGTGCTCTTAGATACGCTCCAAATCAGACATCTGACAGTACAGCGGCAAAAATAGCAAACTACCTAAAAACTAGATTCATAAATATAACGAATGTTCCAGGGCTTTATTCTGATAACCCTATAAAAAATAAAAATGCTAAGTTTATTCCAAATATATCATGGAAATCATTTGAAAAAAGAGCATTGGGTATAAAATATAAACCGGGACAGCATTTTGTACTTGATCAGAAAGCATCAATAATAATAAGAAAGAATAAAATAAAAACATATATTATAGGAAAAGATATCAAAAGTCTTGAGAATTTAATAAAAAATAAAAAATTCAAAGGAACAACAATTGAAGGATGATAAATAATCAAAACCTAGAAGAAGTAAAAAGATTCTTGAAAAAAGAACCAAACCCAAGAATAGTTATGGCTCAAAATGACAATTTCAATAGAAAAATATTGGAATATGGAAAGTTTGATATTCTTTTATCAGTAGAGAAAGGTGAAAGAAAAGATAAAATAAGACAAGAAGACAGTGGACTAAATCACGTACTAGCAAAAATAGCAGTAAAAAATAATATAGCTATAGGAATAGAATTAGAAGAAATATCTAAACTTGAACCAAAGGAAAAAGCATCTAGGCTAGTCAAAATAATTCAAAATATAATAATATGCAGAAAGTCAAGAACAAAAATAGCAATAAAAAATAAAAGTATTCAGGCTGCAAAAGACTTCCTTTTGGGACTCGGAGCGTCAACTTCTCAAATAGAGGAAACAATAGTTTTTTAATACAGGTAAACACAAAATAATATGGACAAAATTATAGACTCATTATCCAACATTGAAAGAGCAATAATACCTTATATCCACGCAAGCGTAGAAGAAATAGTAAAAAAGTCAGGTTTAGACAAAACAACAGTTCTAAGAGCCTTAGGATTTCTTGAAAGTAAAGGCTTTCTAAAACTAAATCAAAAAATAAATAAAGTGATAGACTTAGCAGTAAACGGAATACATTATAAAAAAAATCATTTGCCTGAAAGAAAACTCCTTATTAGTATTGAAGAAAATAATAATAAAAATCTAGAAGAAATAAAAAACATATCAAAACTTTCAGATAATGAGTTCAAAGCAGCTCTGGGAGCACTAAAGAAAAAAGCACTTATTAACCTTGAAAATGGTAAATTAAAGATTTTAGCGTCAAAAGAAGAATGTTCAAAAAAGTTTGTTGAAGAACTATTAATAGAAAAATTACCCATAGATATAGAAAAGTTATCTGATAAAGAAAAATTAGCATTAGACTCTCTAAAAAGCAGAAAAGATATAATAGAAATATTAGAAACAAAAGAAATATCTTTTGTATTGACCGAATCAGGAAAATCGATAGCCGGTAAAAAAATAATATCTGAATTAATAGAAGAAGTAAATCCTGAAATAATAAAATCTTGGACAGGAAATAAAAAGTTCAGAAGATACGACTTCAACATTCCGACACCTTCAATTTACGGAGGTAAAAAACACTTTGTTAATCAATCAATAGAACAAGGTAAAAAAATATGGCTTGAACTTGGTTTCAAAGAAATGACTGGAGATTTTACAGTAAATGGTTTTTGGAATTTTGATGCTCTTTTCACCGCTCAAGACCATCCAGTGAGAGAAATGCAAGACACATTTTTCATTAAAGGAGTAGAAGGTAAACTTCCAAATCAAAAATTAGTGGATTCTGTAAAAAAAGCACATGAAGAAGGAGTAGATAATAGTAAAGGATGGGGATATAAATGGCAGGAAAAAGACGGTAAGAAAGTAATGCTAAGAACTCATACAACTTGCCTTTCATCAAAGAAATTATCTACTCTAAAAAAACAAGACTTGCCAGCAAAATTCTTCTCAATAAATAAAGTATTCCGTAACGAAACAGTGGACTGGAAACACATCTTCGAGTTCAATCAAGCAGAAGGAATAGTTATAGACCCTAATGCAAATTTCAGACACTTAATAGGATATCTGAAAGAATTTGCAAAAAAAATGGGTTATAATAAAATAAGGATTCAACCTTCTTACTTCCCATACACAGAACCATCTTTAGAAGCATCAATTTGGAATGAAGAAAGAAAAGAATGGGTTGAAGTATTAGGTGCAGGCATATTCCGTCCAGAAGTCACTATACCACTCTTAGGCACAACTCTTCCAGTCCTTGCATGGGGTCCAGGATTTGACCGTCTAATGCTTGAAGCCCACAAAATAAAAGATTTGAGAGAATTGTACAAAAATGATATAGATTATCTTAGAAACCACAATATTCTAATTAAATAAAATGACAAACATAATATTTTCCAGAAAAGAATTTGAAAAACAAGTAAAGTTGACTCCTGAAATTCAGGAAAAGATAACTCTATTTGGAACTCCTCTTGAAAATGTAACAAAAGAAACAATAGAAATAGAAATATTCGCAAACAGACCAGACCTTCTTTCGCTTGATGGATATCTTCGTTCTTTTAAAAAGTTTATCGGCAAGGAATCAAATTCAGACTACAATTTAAAAAAGTCAGAAAATAATTTCAAGTTATATATTGATAAGTCTGTAAAGGAAGCAAGACCTTATGTTTCATGCGCAGTTGTAAAAAAATTAAGCTTTAATGAGGAAAGACTAAAAGATTTAATAAATCTCCAAGAAAAACTGGCAACAACTCTTGGTAGAAACAGAAAAAAAATAGCAATAGGAGTCTATCCTTTGGAAAAGATAAGTTTTCCAATAAAATATGAAGCAAGAGATCCAAAGGAAATAGTCTTCAAGCCATTAGGCATGGAAAAAGAACTAAATGCAAAAGATATCTTAACAATACACCCTACTGGCAGAAAATATGAACATCTTCTAAAAGATCTTAAAAAATATCCAATATTTATTGATTCAAGTAAGAACATTTTATCTATGCCTCCAATAATAAACTCGGAAGTTGCAGGAAAAATTGAGTTAAGTACTAAAGAGTTATTTATTGAATGCACCGGCCATGATAAAAATGCTGTAGAAAAAACTCTGGCCATAATATCAACATCCCTTGCAGAGTCAGGAGGCACAATACATCCAATAGAAATAATGGATGAAACCTCATGTCAATCTCCTAATTTAGAGAAAGAAAAAACAAAAATCTCTATAAATAATGTGAACAAACTATTGGGCCTTAACTTAAACGAAAGCCAGATCCAAAAGCTTCTAGAAAAGATGGGACACTCATATAAAAAAGGAATTGTAGAATCTCCATGCTACAGAATAGACATATTGCATGAAGTTGATTTAATAGAAGATATAGCAATTGCATACGGTTATGAAAACCTAATTCCAGAAGTTCCTAATATATCTACAGCTGGTGAGGAATCAAAAGAAAGTATAATTAAAAGAAAAATGTCTGAGATATTAGTTGGGTTAGGTATGCTGGAAATATCAACATATCATTTAATAAAACAAGATGAAGTTGAAAAATATAATTTAAAAGAATCTCTAGAGCTATTAGACTCAAAAAATGAATATAAACACTTAAGACCTAATCTTTTAGTTCCCTCATTAAGAGTATTATCTGAAAACAAAGATAGTGAATATCCACAGAAATTATTCGAAATAGGAAGAGTATTCAATAAAAACTCTCAAAAAGAAAACGGCATAGATGAAAAAGATAATTTGATACTGGGTATAACTCCAGCAAATGCGACAGACATCAAGAAAAACATAGATTATTTATTAAAAATGCTTAATATTGAATATAAAATAAAGGAAATAACCAAAGCTGAATTAATAGAAGGAAGAACTTGTGCAATTCTAGTTAATAATAAACAAATAGGCTATTTTGGAGAAGTTCATCCAGAAACGCTAAAAAACAATAACTTAAACATGCCATTATCTATAGCTGAAATATCTTTAGAAGAAATTTATAATTCTTTTAACTAAAATAATCTCTACTCTTTCTATTAATACTCGATGATTTATTTCGTAGATTCTTCTCTAATATCTTAACAAGATACATAACATCGTCTCTTTTCTTACTCCAAGTAGAATTAATGTTATTAATTAATTTAGATTCCTCGCTAGCGTTAGATAAAACATCAAGCTTATGAGAAGCTATTTCTAGTTCTACAAATGAGTTCATAACAGAGTCTATGATTTTTCTATCTTCCAAATTTATTTCTTTTAGAAGCATAAGCATTATAGGAGAAGCCTGAGACGGATTAATCATAACCTCTACAAGCCTTACATAATAAACTATCTTTTCCATCATCACTCTTCTTATATCTCTAATTAAATTTCCAGAGTCTCTTCTTATTTTTCCTATATCAAAGTCAGTATTCAAATTATCAAATGATGGAAGAGAATGTTTTACATTAAGTTGTTCGTAAACTTTCTTAAATTCAGACAATTTCATAAAACTTATTAAAATAATCAGTATAAAAACCCACCTAAACGTTTAAAACACAAAAACAATAAAATAAAATTAAGCCTCCGTAGCTCAGTGGTAGAGTACGTCCTTGGTACTTGCTACTCCATAGCGAGTCTTCGAGCCCGTGAGAAGGGTCGAGCAAGAGAGTAGAAAGCAGTAAAGTGGCAAACAATGAGGACGGGGTCCCGAGTTCAATCCTCGGCGGAGGCTTTAATCATCCCCTGTTTCAGGCAGCCACTCATTCTTAATCACATAACTAGCAATAGACAAAGTCTTTTGAAACAAATGATTAATCCAAGAAGAATATTCAACTAAGAAATGGTCTCTATTTTCACTTACACTCATAGCAAGACCTTGGTTACTAATTATAAGTAAAGCTCCTATAATAAATACCTTCATAACAATTAAAGCAAGTTTCATTTTAAGCAGATATATTTGTAACGTTCCATCCCAAAGTAGCCTTTCCAGTTATAGAAGCAGTTGCCTTACCAAAATTTGTGAGCCATACAAAATAAGCTTTAGTTCCAGAAACAAACCCTTCAAAGGAGTTTAAATTTATATCATTAGCCTTAGTAACATTAAAGAAAGAAAAAAGCACAAATATCAACAATATAGCAATAAGATAAGTCCACCATCTTTCATATCTAAATGAAGTAATCTTAAAGAAAAGAAATACAGCCAGAATTACGATAGCAATAAATACCAAATTCACCATTTTTATCCAAAAATTAAAATCAAGTCTGTATAAATATTTAGCGGTTAAGCAGCACCAGGACCCTCATCTCCAGGAGAGTAACTCGGCTGAAACCACATAAAAAGATGCCGACCACCAATACGTGACAAAGGGAATAATCACAGTTATCAAAATATTTATATACTATAGCTACTTATAATCTGCTATAACAAAATGGCAACAACAATACAAATATCAGATCATGTAAAGAAAGCTCTTGAAAAAATGAGACTCTTTGAGAAAGAAACCTATAATGAGGTAATTGAAAATATGCTTGAAGACAACTTAGATATTAATCAGCAAACCAAGAAAGAACTATCTGAAAGAAGGAATAGTAAAGACTTTGTCAGCCAGGAAGATATTGAAAAAGAGTTTGGTATATGAAATACAAAATAAGCTATGAGAAAAGAGCCTTATTAGAACTAAGAAAGATGGACAAACTCTTAGCAATTAGGATTATAAAAAAGATTAAAGAACTTGAAGATGATCCTTTTTCAAAAGATATAAAGAGACTTAAAGGACAGACATCATTTAGGTTAAGGATTGGAGATTATAGAGTTTTATTTGAATTGTTTGAGGAAGAAATAAAGATATTAAAAATAGGTCATCGGAAGAATATTTACGAATTCTAAGTTATTCTTTTGAATAGGAAGTGAATGTGGTCTGAAATTGAAATGCCATTACTGAGTTCTGGGTTCAGTGAGCATCGGCATGGGATTTATTTCAAAACAAGGAATCTAATACTTTTTTCACTTGATTAAATGTTTCTTTATTTACTCTAGCTACTTTCTTTTTAACTATAGATTTGTCTAAAGTAAACAATTTATCAACTTTAATCAAACTCTTTTTAGGTATTTTGCCATATTCAAGACTAGAATCATCTATCAATACAGAATTTTTGGAATCTTTTAGATTAGAAGTAATACCACAAGTTATGATATCCTCTGAATTGTTTGATTTAGAAATAATTAGAACAGGTCTATTCTTTATACTACTTAGATCAGAAAAAGGAAATGGAACAATTATTATTTCCCCTTGTTTAAACATCATTCCAAACTTCGTCCTCTTCATTATCCCATAACTTCTTAGCAACACTTTCTGAATGCTTTAGTAAATCTCTAAAGTCATCTTTTTTAACTTTTTTTATTATTACAGAATCATTTGCTCTAGTTACAATTAAATCATCTCCTTGATTAATTCCTAAAGATTGACGCATACCAATAGGTAAAGATATTTGTCCTTTATCTGTAACCTTTATTATTTTAATATCCATAATAAAGTAAGAAATTCCTTACTTATAAATCTTTGTATAACTTGTATTAGTATGTAGTGTGTCGCGTTCTAGGCTCACTTGGTATTTTGATGGGATTTATTTGAAATTCCTTATTGATAATCTCAATCAATAAGCTTTTAATAATGAATTAAATCCGAATTGTTAAGCCGTGAACTTATGCATTTCGTTTACGGCTCCTCCTATTTATGAGTAAAGAAAAAATAATTTTATCTGGAAAGACATTGGCTGGGGCTTTAGGTCTGCCCTTGGTGGTTAGATTTACTAATAATTATAGAAATAAAAGAAAAGGAGAAAATGTACAATGAAAGCAACTATTGTGGCAGGACCCTACGCATCAGGAAAAACAACTGCTATAAGCAACATGATTCCAGGAGCTCTTTCTTTAGAAGGAAGGGTTGGGGCAATTGTAGCTGAAAGTGCCAATCTTGCACCGGATAGATTGCGATTTCCTCTTGGCTCAGGGGTTGCAAAGGGTATTTCTTTTGCTTCCGTGTGCTGTCCAACATTAGCCGATATGGAACAAGCGCTTACAACTGCGGTAAGAGATCAACCGTATGATATGGTTTTCATAGAACCGCCAGGTAATATGCACCCACTAATTGCAGTTGAAGCGGCAAAGAACAGAGGCCTAGATATTAATCATGTTCTCATGTTAGTTTCACATAGAGATTATAATAGCGATAAGGTAAGAACTACCTTTCAAAGTGGATTACAATGCGCTAGCACTATTGGAGTAACTTTCTCTAATGGTCAAATTCCGCGTGAATTGGAAGCAGAATTAAAAAGAAAAAACCCTTCAGCGAACATAATTGCCGTAGGTAGAAATGATTTCTCATATCAGACCCTTCAAAGGCAACCACGATGGTCTCTTCAAGGCATGCAATCTGGATTTTTTACGCCAATTGAAAGTGATCCGCATGGTGAACATTATTCTATCGTCATGAGAGTGATTAATCCTGGCCTCAGCTTAGAACAGATAACAAGAGGATTGGAAGGTATCGCTAAAAGTGGTTTAGTTGAAAGAGCAAAGGGTCCATTACCTCAATTTGGATTACAATTTGATATTAAACGTGGAAATCTAGAAATTAATCCATCGCCTCATGGTACGTCTGATCAAATTCCATATATTGTTCTTATTTCCGAGAGGCCTCTGCCAGGAGATATTGGAAGTGCACTAGGAATTCCCGTAGATTATAAGCCTCAGGAGTTAATCTCTACTGCTAGCTTGAAAGATAAGACGCTGGCATTTAGCAAATTGTATGATGCTTCTCAAGGAGAAGTCCCTATCAGGGCAAATGGAGAAATAACATATACTTTCACACCGATTGATCCAGCCTATAAAGTAGCATGCCAGATTTACAAAGATCACGGAGATGATTCTCCTCTACGAATGATACTTGTAAGGTATAATGATATTAGATTTGAAGCACTAGATCAACTTTCATTAGAACCTCATAGTCGCAAGAATCTTATGGGTATGAGGTTAGCTGCAGGTCTGCTTCATAAAGCTGGAACTGAAGAAGGAATACCCTTTGATCAATTTGTTGACCAGCATCATCTGAGACAGATTAGAGAAGGAGTTGTACCTACCTTTTTCGATTATGCTTCAAAACTTAAGGCACAGGAATGTGAAGGATATCCTCTTTATGAGCCTCATGTTGGACCTATATTTTTACGCATGGCAGATAGAGCATTAGGTTTAGAAGGACTTGCAAAAAGAAAAGTTCTTTCTTCTACTTATTCTGGCGCAATTCAAAATATGGCCCGAGTCCATGATGAACTTGGATATGCTAATCTTTCGAAAGGGTGGAGAGATATGGCCCATGGATAAAAATTTTGATTTTGCTTCAGCACGAAACCTTAACTTATTTGATGAAGTGATGGACAATACCAAAAAACAACTGCTTATTGAAAAAACAATTGATTCAATAACAAGTTATCCAGGTTTTCATTCAAAAGAGGAAGCTTTATTGAAAAATGCTTTTTCCAATATTCTGAAAAAGCATTCACAACTGTCAGTAAAAGAATCAGAATTATTTCTAACTTCAGGAAGTTATAATACTTACAGAATCCTTTCCACCTATTTCAAAAATGAGATTGTGGTCGTTCCTGAACATATACACAAATCACATAAAGACCTTTTTAGAAATATGGGGAAGAATGTCGTTGAAGCTTCTGAGAAAAATGGTTTGTTCGATCTTGATGCACTTAAAATAATCATAGAGACTCACAAAACAGATATGGCTTTTTTATATGTCCATCATCCTACTGCCCCTCTATTGACTCAAGCCTATGTTGATGAATTTGCAGATATAATTGATAAGAATAATGTTTTTGTAGTATATGATTTTGATGTTGTTTTCACAAAACATATACAAAAAGCAGATCCATTATTGCCTCTAAGGAATACGACTCTGAAAAAAAGGATGATTGGACTTTACACCTTAAGCAAAGAATTTGGGGTTCCAGGTATTCGTGTTGGTTTTGGTGTTGCTCCAGAAGATATAACGAAAGAGTTACAGGAATACAAAATAAAACTTTTGGATATTACTCCTCATTTTGAAAGCGAACTTGCCCTTTACTTACTTAATGAATATCCTTTGGATAAAGCAACTAAGATATTGCAACAAAGAATGACTTTTTTAATACGTTTAATAACCGAAGCCGGATTTGTAGCAAAAGTTCCTGTTCATGGAATAAACTTATTTGTTGAAGGGGTAGACCTTAGTGATAACATAAAAAATAAACTTGCAGAGCAAGGAATTCTAGTTAGATCTGGCTCAGAATATGGCTTTGATAAAAGTGTGAGATTCGTGGTTTCTCAACCAATTTCAGTTATGAAAACTATCAATTTTCAAGATATTTCAAATAAAATAGTTATTGAATCTGAAAAAGAATCTGATATTCTTATGAGCAAGTATGAAAAATATTTATCTTTGAAGAATATGTCCGATTCACAATCAAAAATAATTGCCGATAAACTATCAAAAGAAATTAGATTTAGTAATCCTCTGGCTTGGGTCATTTTTAAAAATAAGCAAAAGATACTCTCCAATAAAAAAGAGTTAGTTATAAGTGAATTTCTAGAACATTGTCACGATGAAAAATTCACCTGTCGCAAACGTCTTGCCTTTCTAGAAAAAGAATATAGGCAATATAATGGGACAGATCTTTTTGGTAATTTTTCATCCAACTCCTTGGTCAAGGAAATAATCTTCTTTCCGCAATTGTTAAGAATTTGCAATGATAAAAAATTTATTGAAAAGTGGCAATCTCATGAGTTTTATGAAAAAGATGGTCTTCCTTGTAAGTGGGATAATTATATTCTTAACTGATGAATATATTATAAGAGAGCTACTCTGAAAGAAATTTATTTACTTAGACTGACTTTTCTCAATAAATCTAGAATTTAGTGTTCACTTTTGTGTGTTCAATCTCTTAAAGATAAAAACATATGATGCCCCTGCCGCGTTCTGAGCTCAGTGAGCATCGGCATGGGATTTATTTTAAGACTCTAGAATATATTGTTATCTTTGCACAGTAACAACTTTAAATAGATTTAAATATGGTCTAAAAATGGTAAATTCATGCCAAAATCATGGGTTAAACAGAAGTTAATAGAAGCAGGCATTCCTGCAAAGGATCTAAAAGGTTTAGCTAAGCAACTTTCAGAATTTGAAACACAATTAGATGTTTTAGGAAATAAACTCGGAAAAGAAGTAGTGGAAAGTTTCTTTTTTGAGGATATACTAGAATCGCCTTTCGGGGATAGGAACCAATCAGATAATTTGAGATATAGCACTCAACTGGCAAGAGAAATGTCTACGGCCCATAATATTTTACCCCCTCATTTATTTAGAAAGGATCCAATATCTAGATTAAGATTTCTAAATGCTTTAAGTTGTGAATATGGAAAGAGTAAGGTGGCATATACACCTGGGATGAGTTATGAGGATTTAAAAGAAAAAAATCCCTCTATGGCCAGGGCTATTTATTTAATTACTACTCCTGCAGGCCTTGAATTAATAAGGATTCATACGGATAGTAAAAGAGGCTTGAATATGGGTGCGGATAATCTTAGGGAGGGGCTAAGACAGATTATGGAATTAGAAGAAAAAAAAGAGGAAAACACTCTTGATGGATTGCTTGCAAAACATGGTAATCTAAAAAGAGTAATTTATAAAAGAGACAGAGACACTATCAGTCACCTTGAAAGCCTAGGAGTTAACTACACCCCATTCTCAAATCTATCTGATCCTCAAATAGTAGCTTCTGCTGTAGATAAATTAAATGCAGAAAAAGCAGACCCCTTCTATGGAGTAGCTGTCCAAATTTTAAGACAAAAAGGCATTGAATTAACAACACTATCTACTGAAGATGTTAGAGTTTACTCTGATGAAGTTGCTCTTGGAATAGATGAAGCCATTAAAAAAAGACCTTCTGCTGCAAACAAATTTGCAGATTTAGAAGATCACGTAAAATCAGCTTTTAGTCGCGGAAATGTTTCATTTAGATATTCTACACGTTCAGACGAAGATAGAAAACTTGGAGATAAGTGTGGAGATTGTACTGCCAAAGGGGGATTAAATGCAGATAAAGTAGATTCATGGCTTGCTGACTCTTTGTATCAACAGATGTCTTTATTCTACGGAACAAAATTTATGGGTAGGATGAATTTAGCAGTTGTACAAAGTTCAGATAAACCTATGGTTTTGATAGATGCAATTGAGTTTATTCCTCAAGCAAGAGAAGTTGATAAGTATTCTGAGATGGCTCGCACTGCTCTAAAAGAAGGAATTGAAAAAGTAAAACAAATTGCAGATTCTATGGGGATTAATCAAATTGCAGCTTACACTTTCTCTAATTCAGAAGAGTTAACTGATGCACTTGAAGAAGTAGGGTATAGTTCTGAAAGAAGACATAATATTAGTTCATTAAGACAAAAGAGTATTCAAGAAGCAATGGGTGTAGAAAGAGGAATACCTTACTTCTTGCAAGCAATGGAACGCTCGGGAGAAGGATTTGAAAGAAGCATAACTGATATGGAAAAGATGCGTAAGTTTGAATCTATTCTTAATGAAGGTATATTAAAAGATGAAGCTAAAAAAAATCAATTAGCTAATTTAGTAAGAAGTGGAGACATGAATACTGCAGCAAGTGCTATTGTGCAATATGATTTACTTATTGGAGATTCTTTTCTCTATAGAACGTTAGGAATGGGTCAAGAAGAAGTTAGCAAAGGTTTAAGGTTCTTATATGGACAGACTAGTTTAACTGATAAGTCTAGGGTTAAATTAACCACCATTAGAAAAGAAAAAGTAGCTTAAAGTTAAGCGAAAAAGAGCCTCAAAGAGCCTCTGGCAGACAGAGAGTATACAGAGACTGACTTTTTTCAATAAATATCGAATTTAACTTAGACAATTGTCTCAAATCACTGAATATAAAAAATGCCCCTGCCGGAAAGATACATAGCCCTATACACTTTTAACAATACCTAATATGTAAAAATATAGCATTATTAAATAAGA
>Ga0194128_10001020_pt1 | contig 49742 bp, 58 predicted proteins | sample TA2KigCa65mmetaG_FD_148650 | JGI IMG/M metagenome (GOLD analysis project Ga0194128, IMG submission 148650) | Freshwater microbial communities from Lake Tanganyika, Tanzania - TA2015037 Kigoma Deep Cast 65m | ecosystem: Environmental > Aquatic > Freshwater > Lake | place: Tanzania: Lake...
CGGCGCCCCGCCGGCGTCGGTCGGGGCGGCGCCCGGCCGTTCGCTTCGGGCAGTCGCTCGCTCCGCCTGTGGCTCCGCGAGCGCAACTTGCTCGGCGGCGCGGGCGGCGCCCCGACCGACGGAAGTGCTCCGGCGCCCGGTCTCCGGTGGGTGCGCTGGGAGATGCGAGGCACCGACCGCAGTGGAACATCAGCCTTCTTCTGGAGAGAAGAAGAGAGAGAAGAAGTAGGGAAATGGCGAAGGAAGGGCCGGTTATCAGGGAGTTCCCGTTGGCGCGGACGCGCAACATCGGGATCATGGCGCACATCGACGCGGGGAAGACCACGACGACGGAGCGCATCCTCTACTACACCGGTCGCACCTACAAGATCGGCGAGGTTCACGAGGGTGCCGCCGTCATGGACTGGATGGTCCAGGAGCAGGAGCGCGGCATCACCATCACCTCGGCCGCCACCACCTGCAAGTGGCGTGACTGCTGGATCAACATCATCGACACGCCCGGTCACGTCGACTTCACCGTCGAGGTGGAGCGTTCGCTACGCGTGCTCGACGGCGCGGTCGCGGTGTTCGACGCGGTCGCCGGCGTCGAGCCCCAGACCGAGACCGTCTGGCGGCAGGCCAACAAGTACGACGTGCCGCGCATGTGCTTCGTCAACAAGATGGACCGCGTCGGAGCCGACTTCTACCGCTGCGTCGACATGATCAAGGACCGTCTCGACGCCGAGGTCGCGCTCGTGCAACTGCCGATCGGCGCCGAGAGCGAGTTCAAGGGCGTCATCGACCTGCTCCAGATGAAGGCGCTGGTCTGGGAGGACGGGATGGGCGAGCAATTCGATACCGTCGACATCCCGGCCGAGCTCTCCGACGACGCGGAGACCTACCGCGCCGCGCTCCTCGACGTGGTCTCGGCCCACGACGAGGCCATACTCGAGAAGTACGTCGCCGAGGAGGAGATCACCACCGAGGACCTGCGCAAGGGCCTGCGCCACGCCACCATCGAGGGCGGGGTCGTACCGATCCTCTGCGGCACCGCCTTCAAGAACAAGGGCGTCCAGCCCCTCCTCGACGCTGTCGTCGACTACCTCCCGAGCCCCCTCGACGTGAGGCCCGTCACCGGTAGCGACGTCAAGGGCGAGACCGAGATGGAGCGCAAGGCCGACGACGCCGAGCCCTTCGCCGCGCTCGCGTTCAAGATCATGAGCGACCCCTACGTCGGCAAGCTCACGTACTTTCGGGTCTACTCGGGCACCCTGCCGACGGGCTCCACGGTGCTCAACGCGACCAAGGACCGCAAGGAGCGGGTCGGCCGCATCCTCCAGATGCACGCCAACCACCGCGAGGACAAGGACGCAGTGTTCGCGGGCGACATCGTCGCGGCCGTCGGACTCAAGAACACGACGACCGGAGACACGCTCTGTGCCCCGGTGCAGCCGATCGTGCTCGAGCGGATGGAGTTCCCCGAGCCGGTGATCTCCGTCGCGATCGAGCCCAAGACCAAGTCCGACCAGGACAAGCTCGGCAAGGCGCTCGGGGCGCTCTCCGAGGAGGACCCCACCTTCCAGGTTCACACCGACGACGAGACCGGCCAGACGATCATCCGCGGGATGGGTGAGCTGCACCTCGAGGTGCTCGTCGACCGGATGATGCGGGAGTTCTCCGTCGAGGCCAACGTGGGCAAACCCCAGGTCGCCTACCGCGAGACCATCACCCAGCCGGTCGAGAAGGTCGAGGAGCGCTACGTCCGCCAGACCGGCGGCCGGGGCCAGTACGGCCACGTGGTGATCACCCTGGAGCCCACCGGGCCCGGCGGCGGCTACGAGTTCGTCGACAAGATCACCGGCGGCGTGATCCCCCGGGAGTACATCCCGGCGGTCGACGCCGGAATCCAGGAGGCCCTCGAGGGCGGCGTGATGGCCGGCTACCCGATGGTCGACGTCCGGGTGATCCTCACCTTCGGCTCCTACCACGACGTCGACAGCTCGGAGATGGCCTTCAAGATCGCCGGGTCGATGGCGGTGAAGAAGGCGGCCCGGCTGGCCAAGCCGGCCTTGTTGGAGCCGATCATGCGGGTCGAGGTGGTCACCCCCGAGGACTACATGGGCGACGTCATCGGCGACCTGAACTCCCGGCGGGGCCAGGTGGAGGGCATGGAGCAGCGGGGCAGCGCCCACGTCGTCAACGCCAAGGTGCCGCTGGCCGAGATGTTCGGCTATGTTGGCGACCTCCGTTCGCGCACTCAGGGCCGCGCGACCTACACCATGCAGTTCGGCTCCTACCATCAGGTCCCGGAGTCGATCGCTGCAGAGATCATCGCACGAGTCCGCGGCGAGTAGCGCCGCGGGGACACCACCGAGAAGGAGCACGGTCGAGTCATGGCCAAGGAGAAGTTCGAGCGCACCAAGCCGCACCTCAACATCGGGACGATGGGACACATCGACCACGGGAAGACGACGCTGACCGCGGCGATCACCCGGGTGCTGGCGGAGAGCAACCCCAACGTCCAGGCCACGGCGTTTGACCAGATCGACAAGGCGCCGGAGGAGAAGGCTCGGGGCATCACGATCAACATCGCCCACGTCGAGTACGAGACCGACAACCGGCACTACGCGCACGTCGACATGCCGGGCCACGCCGACTACATCAAGAACATGATCACCGGTGCGGCCCAGGTCGACGGGGCCATCCTCGTGGTCGCCGCGACCGACGGCCCGATGCCCCAGACGCGTGAGCACGTGTTGCTCGCCCGTCAGGTGGGCGTGCCCTCGATCGTGGTCGCGCTCAACAAGTGCGACGCGGTGGAGGACGAGGAGCTGCTCGAGCTCGTCGAGATGGAGGTGCGCGAGCTGCTTACCGAGTACGACTTCCCCGGCGACGACACCCCGGTCGTGCGCGTGTCCGCGCTGAAGGCACTCGAGGGCGACGCCGCGGCCGCTCAGGGCGTGCTCGAGCTGATGGCCGCCTGCGACTCCTTCATCCCCGAGCCCGTCCGCGAGCTCGACAAGCCGTTCCTCATGCCGATCGAGGACGTCTTCACGATCACCGGCCGCGGCACCGTGGTCACGGGCAAGGTCGAGCAGGGCATCGTCCACACCGGTGACGAAATCGAGATCATCGGTCTGCGCGACACGCAGAAGACCACCTGCACCGGGGTCGAGATGTTCCGGAAGATCCTCGACGAGGGCCAGGCCGGCGACAACATCGGCGCCCTGCTGCGCGGCACGAAGAAGGAGGAGGTGGAGCGCGGTCAGGTGCTGGCAAAGCCCGGCTCGATCACCCCGCACACCGACTTCACCGCCCAGGTCTACATCCTCACCAAGGAGGAGGGCGGGCGGCACACGCCGTTCTTCTCCAACTACCACCCGCAGTTCTACTTCCGGACCACCGACGTGACGGGCACGATCAACCTGCCCGAGGGCACCGAGATGGTCATGCCGGGTGACAACACGGAGATGACCGTCCAGCTCCAGAAGCCCATCGCCATGGAGGAAGGGCTCAAGTTCGCCATCCGCGAAGGTGGGCGTACCGTCGGCGCCGGTCGCGTCGTGAAGATCGTCAAGTAGCGACGTCATGGCGGACGCGAAGGGTCAGAAGATCCGGATCCGACTCAAGGCCTACGACCACGAGGTGATCGACCAGTCGACGAAGAAGATCGTCGAGACGGTCGTGCGTACCGGGGCCCGGGTCCGGGGCCCGGTACCGCTGCCCACCGAGATCCACCGGTACTGCGTGGTCCGCGGACCCCACGTCGACAAGGACTCCCGCGAGCACTTCGAGATGCGGATCCACAAGCGCCTCCTCGACATCGTGGAGCCTGCCGGCAAGACGGTGGAGTCGCTCCAGCGGCTCGACCTACCCGCCGGCGTCGACATCGAGATCAAGATCCAGGGAATCTGAGCGCCCGCCACCGACGGTCGTTCGATGCCAACGTTTACCGGTGCTCCGGCTCGCCGAGTGAGGAGTCCGGGGCGCTCAGCGAGATGTAGGGACGAAGGGGGCAGGCCCTCAGCAACTTGGTAGCGCGCCTGTGGTCCGACTAGGGTTACACGGCTCACTCAATCGACGTCCGTGCAGGCCCCGGCGCCGCTCGTTCGGGGAACCGTACGGCACAACCGAGACACGCTCCGCGGGAATCTTCCTGCGGAGCGTTCGCGTGAGCAGCGCCGGCAGGCGCCGCGACGAGACGGAAGCGAAACGATGGCGACGAAGGGGATCCTGGGGCGCAAGCTCGGCATGACCCAGGTCTGGGACGCGCAGAACCGGGTGGTCCCGGTGACCGTGATCCAGGCCGGGCCCTGTCGCGTCGTGCAGCTCAAGACGCCTGAGCGCGACGGCTACTCCGCTGTGCAGCTCGCCTTCGGCGAGACCAAGCTGCACCGGCTCAACAAGCCCGAGCTCGGCCACCTCAAGGTCGCCGACGCGCCCCCTACGAAGCACCTCGTCGAGCTGCGGGTCGAGGACGTGTCGGCCTTCGAGGTCGGCCAGATCGTGAAGGCCGACGTGTTCGGAGCCGGCGACCGCATCGACGTCTCGGGCATCTCGAAGGGCAAGGGCTTCGCCGGCGCGATGAAACGCCACAACTTCAAGGGCCAGGGCGCCTCGCACGGCAACCACAAGAAGCACCGCTCGCCCGGCTCGATCGGTGCCTGTGCCACCCCCGCCCGCGTGTTCAAGGGGATGCGCATGGCCGGCCAGCACGGCAACGTCCGCACCACCACCCTCAACCTCGTGGTGGTCGAGGGCGACGCCGAGCGTGACCTGATCCTCGTTCGCGGCTCGGTGCCCGGCCCCAACGGCGGGCTCGTGTTCCTCCGCGACGCGGTGAAGGCAGGTGCCAGGTGACGGCCATCGCCAAGAAGACGCCGACCGGCAAGGACGCCGGGTCGGTCGAGGTGCCGGAGGCGATCTTCGGCGTCGAGCCCAACGTCGCGGTGATGCACCAGGTCGTCAACGCCCAGCTTGCAGCCGCGCGCGCCGGCACGCACAGCACCAAGACCCGGGCCGAGGTCGCCGGCGGTGGCGCCAAGCCGTGGCGCCAGAAGGGCACCGGTCGGGCCCGGCAGGGTTCGATCCGAGCGCCGCACTGGCGAGGTGGCGGCATCGCCCACGGGCCCAAGCCGCGCAGCCACGAGCAGCGGACGCCCAAGAAGATGAAGCGCCTCGCGCTCGTCTCCGCGCTGTCGGATCGGGCGGCCGAGGCGAAGGTGCTCGTGGTCGAGCGCTGGGACTGGGAGACCCCCCGCACCAAGGACGCGATCGGCGCGCTCGAGGCCCTCGGCCTGCGGAGTGCCGGGCGGCGCCCCGATCGCGTGCTGCTGGTCCTCGGCCGCACCGACGACGTGGCCTGGCGCTCGTTCCGGAACCTCGGTGAGCGCGTGCAGATCATCCTTCCCGACGAGCTCAATGCCTACGACGTGCTCGTCAACGACTGGCTCGTGTTCACCGGGGCCACGCTCGCGGTGACGATCGCCCGGCTCACACCCGAGCCGAGCGAGGGGGTATCGGAATGAGCGACCTGCGCGACGTCATCATCCGGCCGATCGTGTCGGAGAAGTCCTACGCCGGGCTCGACCAGAACGTCTACACCTTCGAGGTCGCCGACGGAGTCAACAAGATCCAGATCAAGCACGCGGTCGAGGAGATCTTCGGCGTGCGCGTCACCAACGTGAACACCCTCACCCGCCGCGGCAAGCGCAAGCGCAACCGGCGCACGGGCACCTGGGGGAAGCGGTCCGACCAGCGGCGGGCGATCGTGTCGCTCGCCGAAGGCGACCGGATCGAGATCTTCGGGAGCTGACGATGGCAGCACGCAAGCGCAAGCCCACCAGTGCCGGGCGCCGGTTCCAGTCGGTCTCGGACTTCGCCGAGATCACGAAGGACCGTCCTGAGCGATCGCTCGTCAAGCCCAAGCCGCGCACCGGCGGCCGGAACGCCTACGGCCGGATGACCTCGCGCCACCGTGGTGGCGGGCACAAGCGCCAGTACCGCGTGATCGACTTCCGGCGTAACAAGGACGGCGTCCCGGCGAAGGTCGCGACTATCGAGTACGACCCGAACCGCAACGCGCGCATCGCGCTCCTGCACTACCTCGACGGCGAGAAGCGCTACATCCTCGCGCCGTCGGGCGTGCAGGTCGGCGACATGCTCCAGAGCGGTCACGGCTCCGAGATCCGTCCCGGTAACGCGCTGCCGCTTCGATACATCCCGGTCGGCACCGTGGTCCACAACGTGGAGCTGAAGCCAGGTGCGGGCGGGAAGATGGGCCGGGGCGCCGGCGCGGCGATCCAGCTGGTCGCGAAGGAAGGTCAGTTCGCCACCCTGCGGCTGCCGTCCACCGAGATGCGGCGGGTCGCGATCGACTGTCGGGCCACGGTGGGCTCGGTGGGAAACGCGGAGGCCGCACTGGTCTCGATCGGCAAGGCCGGGAGGAATCGCTGGAAGGGCAAGCGCCCGCACGTGCGCGGCGTCGCGATGAACCCGGTCGATCACCCGCTCGGTGGTGGCGAGGGCAAGAGCTCGGGTGGGCGCCACCCCGTGTCGCCGTGGGGCAAGCCCGAGGGCCGCACGCGCAAGAAGGGCAAGTCGTCCGACGCCATGATCGTTCGTCGCCGCCGCAGTCGCGGCAGCCGGAGGTAGGAGCGATGCCGCGCAGCCTGAAGAAGGGTCCCTTCGTCGACGAGCACCTGCGGGTGAAGGTCGACAAGATGAACGCCGCCGGCGAGCGCAAGGTCATCAAGACCTGGTCGCGGCGCTCCACCGTCACGCCCGACATGGTCGGTCACACGATCGCGGTCCACGACGGGCGCAAGCACGTGCCGGTCTATCTCACCGAGGCGATGGTCGGGCACAAGCTCGGCGAGTTCGCACCCACGCGCACGTTCCGCTTCCACGCCGGCCAGGAGAGGCGGGGTCGGTGATGGCGGCGGACGGCACGAAGGCCACTCTCCGGTACTCCAGCACCGCGCCGCGCAAGGTACGCCAGGTGCTCGGCCTCATCCGCGGCCTCGACGTGAGCGAGGCCCGCGAGGTGTTGCGGTTCTGCGAGCGTGGTGCAGCCGACGAGGTCGCCAAGCTCCTCGACTCCGCGGTCGCCAACGCAGAGCACAACGACCACATGCCGAGCGACGAGCTGTTCGTGTCGGCCGCCTGGGCCGACGAGGGACCGACGGCGAAGCGCTTCCGGCCGCGCGCTCGAGGCCGCGGCACCCGCATCCGGAAGCGGACCAGCCACGTCACGATCGTGGTTACCCGCTACTCGGAGGACCAGCTGCGCGAGCGGTCGGTACGCGAAGCGGCGTCGGGGGTCGGTGTAGCCGCGCAGCGGCGGCGCAGCCTCACCCGTCGCCGCCGGGTCGCGGCGAGCACGGCGGCAGAGCACGACCACGACCACGAGGACGAGCAGACGGCATCCGGAGCCGTTGCCGAGGAAGCCCCGGAGGCTTCGGTCGGCGACGCTCCGCCCGACGACGCGCCTGGCGCGCCCGCCGCCGACGAGTCGGGCGAGGCCGTCGACGCGGATGCCGAGGAGGAGAAGTAGTGGGTCAGAAGGTCAACCCGTACGGGTTCCGCCTCGGCGTCACGACCGACTGGAAGTCGCGTTGGTTCGCCGAGGACCAGGAGTACACCGACCAGCTTGTCGAGGACTGGAAGATCCGCGACTTCCTGCGTCGTCAACTCGAGCGCGCCATGGTGAGCCGCATCGAGATCGAGCGCACCCGTGAACGCCTGCGGGTCGACGTGTACACCGCGCGCCCCGGCATCGTCATCGGTCGCAAGGGCGCGGAGGCCGACCGGCTCCGCGCCGGGTTGCTGAAGATCACCGGCAACCCGAAGATCCACTTCAACATCCAGGAGATCAAGCAGCCGGAGCTCGACGCCACGCTGATCGCCCAGGGCGTGGCCGACCAGCTCGCGGGACGGGTGAGCTTCCGGCGCGCGATGAAGCGGGCGGTGCAGACCGCGATGAAGGCCGGCGCGCTCGGGATCCGCGTGCAGTGCGGTGGGCGGCTCGGCGGCGCGGAGATGAGCCGGACCGAGTGGTACCGGGAGGGCCGGGTCCCGCTGCACACGCTGCGCGCCGACATCGACTACGGGCAGGCCGAGGCGCGCACCACCTTCGGGCGCATCGGCGTGAAGGTCTGGATCTACAAGGGCGACATCCTGCCCTACAAGGCCGCGGCCGAGGAGAAGATCGCCAAGGAGGCCGCCATGGCGGTCGGCGAGACCGCGGGTCAGGCACCGACCCGCCGGGTCGTGAGCGCTGGCGGCGGTCGGCGCCGACCGGCGGGAGAGGCCGTCCCGGTCGACGCGGAGAGCGTCGGCGACGAGGAGTCCGTCGAGTCGGCCCCGCTCGTCAAGGAGGCCGACCCCGAGCTCGAGCGTCTCCTGGCCGAGGAAGAGGAGATCGAGCGCCGCACCCGCCAGCACCACGAGGCGCCCAAGTTCCACGGGGACGAAGACTGATGTTGATGCCGAAGAAGGTCCGGCACCGGAAGGTGCAGCGCGGCCGGATGTCGGGCGTCGCCAAGGGAGGCACCAAGGTGACCTTCGGCGACTACGGCATCCAGGCGCTCGAGCCGGGCTGGATCACCAACCGTCAGATCGAGGCGGCCCGAATCGCCATGACCCGCCACATCAAGCGGGGTGGGAAGGTGTGGATCACGGTCTTCCCCGACAAGCCCGTGACCCAGAAGCCTGCCGAGACGCGCATGGGCTCGGGCAAGGGAAACCCCGAGCACTGGGTCGCAGTGGTGAAGCCCGGGCGCGTGCTCTTCGAGCTCTCGGGCGTGGCCGAGCCGATCGCCCGTGAGGCGATGCGGCTCGCGATGCACAAGCTCCCGATCAAGACCCGCTTCGTTTTTCGGCAGGAGGAGGCGTGATGGCTGCCAAGGCCGCGGCACTCCGTGAGCTGAACGACGCCGAGCTGGTCCAGCGGCTCGCCGAAGCCCGCGAGGAGCACTTCAACCTCCGGTTCCAGGCCGCGACGGGACAGCTCGACAACTCGGCCCGGTTGGGCCAGGTGCGCCGGGAGATCGCCCGGTGCGAGACGCTCCTGCGGGAGCGCGAGATCGAAGCTGCTGAGCGCGGGGAGTCGTGATGGCCGAGAACGAGACAGCTTCGACGGCGAGAGCGTCGCGCAAGGTCCGGGAAGGCATCGTGGTGTCCACGAAGATGGACAAGACGGTCGTCGTCGCGGTCGTCGACCGGGTGCAGCACCGGCGTTACCGGAAGACCCTGCTGCGGACGCGCAAGCTCCACGCTCACGACGAGACCAACGACGTGCGTGAGGGCGATCGCGTTCGCATCGCCGAGACCCGGCCGATGTCGCGCACGAAGCGCTGGCGCGTCGTCGAGGTTTTGGAACGGGCGAGGTAGCAGGTTGTGATTCAGCAGGAGAGCCGTCTCAAGGTGGCGGACAACTCGGGTGCACGCGAGGTGCTGTGCATCAAGGTGCTCGGTGGTACCCGTCGTCGGTACGCGGGCATCGGCGACGTGTTCGTGGCGACCGTCAAGGACGCGGTGCCGGGCGCGGCCGTGAAGAAGGGCGACGTCGTTAAGTGCGTGGTCGTGCGCACCAAGAAGGAGCGTCGCCGCCCCGACGGGAGCTACATCCGATTCGACGAGAACGCCGCCGTGCTGATCAACGACCAACTGCAGCCGCGCGGCACGCGCATCTTCGGCCCGGTGGGCCGTGAGCTGCGCGACCGGAAGTTCATGCGCATCGTCTCGCTCGCGCCGGAGGTGCTGTAGTGAAGGAGCGCGAGCAGATGCAGAGGCGGAGCGGAGCCCCGACACGACGCGTCGACTCTCACGAGCAAGGGGCGCAGCGACCATGAAGATCAGAAAGGGCGACACCGTTCGGGTGATCTCCGGCAAGGACCTCGGCCGCGAGGGCGCGGTCACCCGGGTGATCCCCGAGCGCGAAGGCGTGATCGTCGACGGCGTCAACGTGGCGAAGCGCCACCAGCGCGCCCAGGGCCAGACCATGCAGGGCGGCATCATCGACAAGGACATGCCGATCCACGTTTCCAACGTCGCGATCCTCTGCGGTGGCTGCAACGCCCCGACGCGGGTCGGCCACAAGATCGAGGCCGGCGTCAAGGTGCGCGTCTGCCGCAAGTGCGGGAAGGAGCTCTGATGGCTGCACCGCGACTCAAGGAGCGGTACGGCGCGGAGCTGCGCGGCCGGCTCAAGGAAGAGCTCGGGCTCGGCAACGTGATGGAGGTGCCGCGCCTCGAGAAGGTCGTGATCAACATGGGTGTCGGCAAGGCCACTCAGCAGCAGTCGCTGCTCGACGGTGCGCTCGCCGACCTCACGGTGATCGCGGGTCAGAAGCCCGCCGTCACGCGGGCGAAGAAGTCGATCGCGGGGTTCAAGCTTCGGGAGGGCAACGCGATCGGCGCCAAGGTGACGTTGCGCGGCGATCGCATGTGGGAGTTCTACGACCGGCTCGTGAGCCTGGCGATCCCGCGCATCCGCGACTTCCGGGGTCTGAACCCGAGCTCGTTCGATGGCCGCGGCAACTACACGTTCGGGGTCACCGAGCAGCTGATTTTCCCGGAGATCGACTACGACAAGATCGACACGGTTCGGGGGATGGACATCACCATCTGCACCACCGCCCGTACCGACGAAGAGGGTCGCGCACTGTTGACGGCCCTCGGGTTCCCGTTCCGCCGTATCGAGGCCCAGGGGTAACCGATGGCGAAGAAGGCGCTCGTCAACAAGCAACAGAGCGAGCCGAAGTTCAAAGTACGCAAGTACACGCGGTGCCGTCGCTGCGGCCGATCGCGCGCGGTCTACCGCAAGTTCGGCCTGTGCCGGATCTGCTTGCGCGAGCTGGCGCACGCCGGTGAGGTTCCCGGCATGACGAAGGCGTCGTGGTGAGGGGGGTGCAGCGATGACGATGACCGACCCGATCGCCGACATGCTCACCCGCATCCGCAACGCGAACCTCGCGATGCACGATGCAGCCGAGATGCCGTCGTCGAAGGTGAAGGAAGCCCTCGCCGAGATCCTCCGCAAGGAGGGCTACATCGAGGGCTTCGACGTCGCCGACGACCCGACGCGTCCCGGCCGCAAGCTGACGATCACCCTCAAGTACACCTCCGACCGGCGGCGCACGATCTCGGGCATCAAGCGGGTGTCGAAGCCCGGCCTGCGCGTGTACACCGCGGCTGACCGGGTGCCGCGCGTGCTCGGTGGCATGGGCATCGCGGTGCTCTCCACCAATCAGGGCCTGCTCACCGATCGCGAGGCGCGCCAGCGTCGGGTGGGCGGCGAGATCCTCTGTCAGGTCTGGTAGCCATGTCTCGAATCGGCAAGAAGCCCATCGCTGTGCCGTCCGGCGTCGACGTCACCATCGACGGCTCGAACGTCTCGGTCAAGGGCCCCAAGGGGACGCTCGCGCTGGTCGCGCCCTCCGACATCACGATCACCCGTGAGGGCGACGAGCTCGTGGTGACCCGACCCGACGACGAGCGGCGCCACCGCGCCCTCCACGGGCTCACGCGCTCGCTCGTCGCCAACCTGGTCACCGGGGTCTCGCAGGGCTTCACCCGTGACCTCGAGATCGTCGGTGTCGGCTACCGCTGTGTGGCCCAGGGTCCCAACAGGATCGAGCTGCAGGTCGGCTACTCCCACTCGGTGCCGGTGGAGGCACCCGAGGGCATCACGTTCTCGGTGCCCGCGCCCAACCGGATCACCGTGGAGGGGATCGACAAGCAGCTGGTCGGCCAGGTCGCGGCCGACATCCGCAAGATCCGCAAGCCCGAGCCCTACAAGGGCAAGGGCATCCGATACGCCGACGAGCGCGTCCTGCGCAAGGCCGGCAAGTCGGCGAAGTAGGCGAGGAACCATGAGCCATACCAAGTCCGAGGCGCGCCGGCGCCGGCACTTCCGGGTGCGCAAGAAGGTTCGGGGCACGGCCGAGCGGCCGCGCCTGGCGGTCTTCCGTTCCAACAAGCACATCTACGCCCAGGTGATCGACGACGTCGCCGGCGCCACGCTGGCCTCGGCGTCCACCATGGAGGGCTCGGCCCGCACCCCATCCACCGGCTCGGTGACCGCCGCGAGGACCGTCGGCGAGCGGGTCGGCGAGCGGGCCAAGGCCGCCGGTGTGGGCACCGTGGTCTTCGACCGTGGCGGGTTCAAGTTTCACGGCCGCGTCGCCGCGGTCGCCGAGGGCGCGCGCGGCGCAGGTCTGGAGTTCTGAGATGGCTGAAGGTCAGTTCGAAGAGCGGGTCATCGCGATCAACCGTGTCGCGAAGGTCGTGAAGGGCGGACGTCGATTCTCGTTCACCGCGCTGGTGGTGGTCGGCGACGGTGCCGGCAACGTCGGGCTCGGGTACGGCAAGGCCAAGGAGGTGCCAGCCGCCATCCAGAAGGGCATGGAGGAAGCGCGCAAGAACCTCTTCCCCGTCGCGCTCGCCGGCTCCACCATCACCCACCCGATCACCGGCCGCCACGACTCGGCGCGGGTGCTGCTCAAGCCGGCGGCCCCCGGTACCGGGGTGATCGCGGGTGGTGCGGCGCGAGCGATCCTCGAGGCGGCCGGCGTGCACGACGTGCTGGCGAAGTCGCTCGGCTCGTCGAACGCGATCAACGTGTCGCGCGCGACCATTGCCGGGCTGCAGGGTCTGCGCCGTCCCGACGAGGTCGCGGTGATGCGCGGCAAGTCGCCCGAAGAGGTCTCGACGGCGGGCATGCTGCGTGCCTACCGCGAGCGCAACGCTAAGAAGACCGAAGTAACCGAGGTGGCGTGATGATCCGCGTGACGCAAGTGCGATCGTCGATCGGGACCAAGCCGAAGCAACGGGGCACGTTGCGTGCGCTCGGGCTGCACGGCATCGGAACGAGTCGCGACCACGAGGACACCGCCGTGTTCCGCGGGATGCTCGCGAAGGTGCCGCATCTCGTTCGGATCGAAGAGGGTGGTTCGTGATGAAGGTCCATGACCTGAAGCCGGCGCCGGGCTCGCACCAGAAGCCCAAGCGCATCGCGCGGGGCATCGGTGGCAAGGGTGGCAAGACCGCCGGTCGTGGCAGCAAGGGCCAGGGCGCGCGCGACAACGTGAAGCCCGGGTTCGAGGGCGGTCAGACGCCACTGCACCGCCGCACGCCCAAGGCCAAGGGGTTCAAGAACCCGTTCCGGGTCGAATACCACGTCGTGAACCTCGACACGCTCGAGGGCTTCGGCTCGGGGTCCGTGGTGGACCCCGACTCGCTCCGGGCCCGGGGCCTGGTCGCCAAGCGGGGTCTGGTCAAGGTGTTGGGCCGGGGTGAGGTGTCCAGTGCCCTCACGGTCAAGGCCCACGCGTTCTCGGCGTCCGCCAAGGCCGCGATCGAGGCGGCCGGAGGCCAGGTCGAGGTCGTCCCCGCACCGTGGGGGGACCGCCGGCCCCCGGCCCGTGGGAACGCCCTCACCAACCGGTAGCATCGCCGTTCTTCGCCCGGGAATCCTCGAGGAGGTCGCACCCACATGCTTTCCCGCCTGCGGAACATGTTCCGGGTGCCGGACCTACGCAACAAGATCCTGTTCACGATCGCGATCGTGCTGTGCTACCGCCTGGGCACGCATATCCCGGTGCCGTACGTCGACTTCGACCAGATCCAGAACCTGAAGGACCAGTCCACCAACCAGGGTGTCGTCGGCTTCCTCGACCTCTTCTCCGGTGGCGCGATCTCGAGTGTGTCGATCTTCTTCCTCGGGATCATGCCGTACATCACGGCATCGATCATCATGCAGCTGCTCGGGGTGGTCATTCCGAAGCTCGAGCAGTGGCAGCAGGAAGGCCAGGCCGGCCAGAAGAAGATCACCCAGTGGACGCGCTACGTCACGGTCGCGCTCGCGGTGCTCCAGTCGACCGGCTTCGTCTTCGCGCTGAAGGACGGCCAGCAGGGGTTGCTCGGCTTCGCGGGCTTCGAGGGTACCAACATGATCCCGGGGTTCAACGGGTGGCGAGCCGCGCTGATCGTGTTGACCTGGACCGCGGGCACCGCGCTCGTGATGTGGCTCGGTGAGCTGATCACCCAGCGCGGCGTCGGCAACGGGATGTCGATCCTCATCTTCGCGTCGGTGGTGTCAGGCCTGCCCTCCGCGGGCGCCCTCATCTACAAGGAAGCGGGCGTCTTCAAGTTCGCCGTCGTCATGGCGATCGGTGTCGGGATGATCGCGGCGATCGTGTTCGTGGAGTCGGGACAGCGGCGCATCCCGGTGCAGTTCGCCAAGCGCGTGGTGGGGCGGCGCATGTACGGTGGCCAGAGCACCTACATCCCGCTGAAGGTCAACCAGGCGGGGGTCATCCCGGTGATCTTCGCGAGCTCGATCCTCGCGTTCCCGGCGCTCATCGCCACCGCGACGAACTGGAACGTGCTCCAGGACTTCGTCAACGACTACCTGGTGCAGTCCGACAGCTTCGTCTACATCGGCCTCTACACGCTGCTCATCCTGTTCTTCGCGTACTTCTACACGGCGATCGCGTTCAACCCGGCGCGACAGGCCGACCTCATCCGCAAGCAGGGGGGCTTCATCCCCGGGATCCGGCCGGGTCCGCCGACCGAGAAGTACCTCGCCAAGGTGCTCAACCGGATCACTCTGCCGGGGGCCATGTTCCTCGCCGCGGTAGCGTTGACTCCGTTGCTCGTGTTCGCGCTGTGGAACATCTCTCAGTTCCCGTTCGGGGGTACCGCGTTGCTGATCACCGTCGGCGTGGCGCTGGAGACGATGAAGCAGATCGACTCGCAGCTCATGATGCGCAACTACGAGGGCTTCCTCTCCTGAGCCCATGAGCGCCCACCGCGGTCCGCGCCTCGTGCTGCTCGGGAAGCAGGGAGCCGGAAAAGGCACCCAGGCGGAGCGCCTTGCTGCTCACTTCCGGATGCAGCACCTCTCCACCGGTCAGCTATTCCGCGATTCTGCCGCGGCCGGGGTGCCGGCCGGGCTCGAGGCCAAGGAGTACATGGACCGGGGTGAGCTCGTGCCCGACAAGATCGTCGTCGCGGTGGTCGCAGAGCGGTTCGCGAACCCAGCGGAGGTCGACCCGGGTTTCGTGCTCGACGGCTTTCCCCGGACCGAGAACCAGGCGATCGAGCTCGACGGGATCCTCGGCGAGCGCGGCCTCGACGTGGTCGTCGACATCGATGTCCCCAGGGAGGTCGTACTGGACCGCCTCGCTGCGCGCAACCGTGAGGACGACACCGAAGACGGCATCCGTCGGCGGCTCGAGCTCTACGAGAGCGAGACCAAGCCACTTGTCGACTTCTACCGCGAACGAAGGCTGCTGGTCACGATCGACGGCGTCGGCGAGGAGGACGACGTCCACCGCCGCGTGCTCGCGGCGATCGACGCCCGGTTCGACCCGTTGCGCGCCGACTCGGCCTGAGCGGAGCTGCGGTGGTGACCAGAAAGCGGCGGGACCAGATCGCGTTGATGCGCCGCGCCGGTCTGGTGGTAGCGGAGATGCACGAGTGCTCCGCCCGCGTGGTCCGGCCCAGAGCGACGACCGCGGAGGTGGATCGGGTGGCCCGAGAGGTGCTCGAGCGTCGGGGGGCCCGGTCGAGCTTCCTCGGCTACCACGAGTTCCCGGCCGTGATCTGCACGTCGCCCAACGACGTGATCGTGCACGGCATCCCCGGTCCGACGGTGCTCGAGGAGGGCGACATCCTTTCGATCGACTGCGGTGCCATCGTCTCGGGCTGGCACGCGGATGCCGCCGTGACCCTTCCCGTGGGCGCCGTGGGCGCGTCGGTGGAGGGCGCGGCGCTCGCGGCCGGGTTCACCCTGGTCCGCGAGTACGTGGGCCACGGCATCGGCACCGCGATGCACGAGGAGCCCCAGATCCCGAACTACGCCGGCGGCCCGAACCGACGCTTCCGACTGCGCGAAGGCCATGTGCTGGCCATCGAGCCTATGGTGAACGCTGGCACCGGCGAGACCCGCGAGCTCGACGACGGCTGGACGGTGGTGACCGCCGACGGGCGTCGCTCCGCGCACTTCGAGCACACCGTCGCGGTCACCGACCACGGGCCCGAGGTGCTGACGCTCCCCTGGTAGGCCATGCGGGTCTGGGGCGTCCGTCATTCGCTCGAACAGTCGATCGTTCCGCCTGCGGCTCCGCGATCGAAACTCGCTCGGTGCTCGGACGCGCCAGTCCGGCTTCCCAGGCGAGCTAGGGAGAGGGCTCCGCGATCGAACTTGCTCGGTGCTCGGACGCGCCCGCCCACCTCCCCAGGCGAGCTGTGGGGAGATGAGTCATGCGGTGGCGCGCCCTTCGAGGGCTTCGACGCCGACCAGGTCGACCTCGGCGTGGCCCTTACTTCGCTCGTCGATCGCGCCGGCGAGCGCGCGCAGGGTGGCGAGCACCTCGTCTCGCGGTCGAGTCGGGTCGAGGGCGCGCACGTAGACCGGGTCGAGGGCGGGGACGTCGACCGAGCGGATGAACTCGTGGCTGGTGAAACCCGGCGCCTCGTGTGTGCAGAACAGGTCCTCGTGGAGCTTCTCCCCGGGGCGCAGGCCGGTGAACTCGATCGGCACCGCGGGGTCGCGCGATTCGGCCAGCTGGCGGGCGACCTCGTAGATCCGCACCGGCTCGCCCATGTCGAGCACCAGGGCCTGACCGTCGCTCCCGATGGCACCCGCCTGGATCACGAGCTGCACGGCCTCTTCGACGGTCATGAAGTACCGGGTGACCTCGGGGTGCGTGACGGTGAGCGGGCCGCCGACGTCGAGCTGGGCTCGGAAGGAGGTCAGCACCGAGCCGCGGCTGCCCAGCACGTTGCCGAAGCGGACGCTGAGGTAGCGGCCGTCCTCGGTGCTCCCGAAGTACGACGTGAGGGCCTCGGCGGTGCGCTTCGAGTAGCCCAGCGCGCTGGTCGCATTGGCCGCCTTGTCGGTGGAGATGTTCACGAAGCGAGACACCCCGGATGCCGCGGCGGCGTCGAGAACCGCGAGCGTGCCCCAGATGTTGGACTTGAGCGCCTCGGAGGGGTGGGCCTCGAGCAGCGGGAGGTGCTTGAGCGCAGCGGCGTGGAACACGACGTCAGGCCGCAGCTCCGCGAAGAGCCGTGCCACCCGGGTGCGGTCGCGGATGTCGAGGAGCGCCAGCGCATCGGAGTCGAGCAGCGCACGCCCATCGAGGGAGAGCTGGACCGCATGGAGGCCGGACTCGTCGCGGTCGATCATGACGAGGCGACCGGGCTCGAAGGTGGAGAGCTGGCGGCAGAGCTCGGAGCCGATCGAGCCGCCGGCACCGGTCACCACGATCGTCTTGCCGCGCACGTACTCGGAAACCGCCAGGAGGTCGGTCTCCACCATGTGCCGGCCGAGGAGGTCGGCCTCCGTGGGCTCGCGCAGGTCCGCGACGCCGACCTCGTCGCCGAAGAGCTCTCGTCCCGACGGCACGACGCGCACCTTCAGGCCCGCGCTGCGGGCCCGGCCGGACATCTCGCGCACGAGCGCACCGTCACCAGTCGGCACTGCGATGATCAGCGTCTTGGCCAGGTGGCGGGCGGCGATCACGGGCAGGTCGGCACGGTCGCCCACGACGCGCACACCGCGCACGGTGAGGTTGCGCTTGGTCGGGTCGTCGTCGAGGAGCGCGACCGGCGTGTAGGGGCTGTCGTCGTCGAAAAGCATGGCGCGGATGATGCGTTCGCCGCCCTCACCGGCGCCGAACACGATGGCGCGCTCGCGCTCGCGTGCGTCCCTCCGGTGCCGGTGCTCCTGGAGCTGGCGCCCGGCGTAGCGTGCGCCGCCCATCCCGACGAACGCGAAGACGCCGGCACCGAGGACCGAACTGATGGGGGCGAGCTGATTGCCCGGGATCAGCAGATCGATCACCACGAGTGAGACCGTGGTGATGAGAGCGGTGCGCGCGAGCGCGGCGACCTCCTCGAACGATCCGTCGACCCACCAGCCGCGGTAGAGGCCGGTCCACCAGCCGATCAGTGCTTGGAGCACGATCACGATCGGCACGAGCAGCGTGACGCCGAACTTGTCGAGGCGCGTCGGGTCGAAGTCGAGGCGCAGCAACGTCGCGCTGTACAGGGCGAGGATCCACACCGCACTGTCGGCTGCGATCCGACTGAGGCGCTTGCTGGTCCGGAGCGACAACAACCGTTCCCACCGGTCTGCGCAGCTCGAGGTCATGCGGCCGTCGCCCAGCGTGTTTCTGCCCCGTGCTTGTACGCTTCCCGCACCCGCATTCAAGCCCCCCAACCCCGCAAGGTCAGCCGACATTCTGTGCACGATCGGGGAGACCCCGCAAGAGGGAATCTCACCCACTGTGGCCGAGTCGCCCCATTCCAGGGTGGGGACCGAGCCGGGCCGCGGTGATCTGGGCCGGGAGGCCTATGCAACCGCTGCAGACCCTCATCGACTTCCCCCAGTTCCGGACCGGGCTGCGTGCCGGCCTGATCGCGGCGCTTCTCGTCGCGGTGATCGGCCTGGCGGTTCGCTCGCGGTTGCGGGCACCGGTGGGACTCGCGGGTCCGGCGTTCGTCCTCGCTGCCCTCGGCGCGCTCGGGGGCTGGTGGGGACTCGACGGAGTGCTGCCGGTGCCCGGAGGACTGGTGTGGGGGCTGACGCTGCTCGTGGTGGCCGGCGAGGTCGCGGCGCACACTCCCTGGCCCGTTGCGTTCGGCATGCTCGCCGCGCTCCCCGGAGGTTGGATCGTGGCGAACGCCGTCGTGCTGCCGGGGCCGGGCTGGTCTCGCTGGCTCGTGCTCGCCACCGCGGTCGTCGGCGGTCCGCTCGCGGCAGACCTCGACCGACGCGTCGCGCGGCTCGGCCTGGGACCGCTACTCCTCGCGCTCGCCGCTGGTGGTCTCTACTGGACCGTGCCCGACACGGAGCTGTCGCGTGCCGTCGTCGGGGCCGCCCTGCCGCTCGCCCTGGTCGGCTGGCCGCTGCGCGCGGCCCGTCTCGGCGCGGGCGGTGCGGGCGCCGCCGTGACGCTGGTGGTGTGGGTGGCTGCCGTCGAAGGCTACGGGCGCCCGGGCTCGATCGTGGGTGCCGCGGGCGCGCTGGGCCTGCTCGTCACGGAACCCATCGGGCGCCGGATCGGTCGCGGTGCGGTCGTCGGGCTGTCGCGGCTCGTGTCGGTCGGCAGCCTCGAGATCGCGATCGTGCTCGCGCAGGTCGTGCTCGTCGCGTACGCGTCGCGCGTTGCCGGCTTCGCCGGCCAGGGGCCCTCGGCGGCATGGCTGCTGCTTCCCGGACTGGCGGCCGGCGTCGCCGTGGGCATCTGGTTCGGCATCTCCGGACGCTTGCGCCCTCGACCTTGGCGGCATCGGCGCTCGACGACGAAGCGCCCTCGCCCGTCGACCGCGCGCTGACCGTCTCGGCTCGATCAGCCCGCGGCGACCCGTTCGGCATGCTCGTGCACCGAGCTGATCACCCCGACGACCCGGTCGACCACCGCGGCGTCGAGATCGCGATAGAGCGGCAGGCTCACCACGCGTGACGCGACCCGGTCGGTGACCGGGAGGTCGACCGGCGGCTGGTTGTGGGACTGCTGGCGGTGCACCGGGGGGTCGAAGTAGCACCGCGTGTCGATCCCGTCGGCGCGCAGCGCCTGCACGAGCAGATCACGGCTCACGCCGAACGCGTCTGGGTCCACCGCGACCGTGAAGTCCTTCCAGGTGTGGGAGTCGTGCCGGTCGACGGCCTGGGTCGCGATCCCGGGTACGTCGGCAAGGCCGTCGAGGTAGCGGCCAGCGATCGTGCGTCTGATCTCGAGGTGCATATCGACCTCGTCGATGGAGCACAGCGCGACTGCCGCGTGGAGCTCGGACATCCGGGCGTTGAGGCCGACGAAGCGTGTGTCGTAGTCACCGGGGTTGCCGTAGTCGCGCCCCAGCCGCACCGACTCGGCGACGTCGGCACGGTTCGTGGTGACGAGGCCACCCTCTCCGGCGACGACCGGCTTGGTCGGGCTCATGCTGAAGACCTCGACGTCGCCAAAGCTGCCGAGCGGCCGGCCTTCGTGGGTGGCGCCGAAGCCGTGTGCCGCGTCGAACACGACGGGAATCCCGACGCGAGTCGCCAGGCGCTCGACGTCGGAGGGGCGGCACGGCGCGCCGAACACGTGCGTGGCCATAAGCGCCCCGACGCCGTCGAGGCGGGTCGCGGCGTCTTCGAGGTCGAGGTGGAACGTGGCCGGGTCGCACTCCGCGAAGCGCGTCGCGAGCCCGTTCCACGAGATCGCGTGTGCGGAGGCCGAGAACGTGAAGCTCGGGAGCAGGACTGGCCCGGCTGGTGCGAGCGCGTGTAGGGCAAGCATCAGTCCCGATGTGCAGTTCGCGACCGCGACGACGTGTCCGACTCCCATGCGGGTCGCCACGACCTCCTCGAGCTCGCGTACAAGTGGGCCGTTGGTGAGGATCCCGCGGTCGTAGGAGGGCGCGAGCCGGCTGGTCACGCGCGCCAGTGGCGGTGCGAACGGGCGGGCGAAGGGGAGACCGTCGGCAAATGCCGGCGAGCCACCGAGCAGCGCGGGCAGGGTCACAAGGCTCCTTCTGTCGACAGCAGGCCGCTGCCCATCGCGACCGTCGCAACGACGAGGCTGCCTGCTCCGGTCACGGTGAGCGCCCAACCCGGATCGAGATGGGCGGCGATCGCGCCGGCCGCGGCGAACGGCACCTGCGCGCCCACGCACCACAGCGTGGACGCCGGGACCGACCACCCCCGGTCGACCAGCTGATCGTAGACGTGGCTGCGATCACCCTCGAACAGGGGGACGTGGGCGCGTAGGCGGCGCAGGATCGCGATGGCGGTGTCGGTGAACGCCAACGCGACGAGCAGTGGCGTCGCGAACCAGACCGAGAGCGCATCGGTGCCGCTCCCGTGCAGCACTGGCAGGAGCGCGAGCGTCGACCCGAGGAGGTACGCCCCTCCGTCGCCCAGGTAGATGCGGGCCGGAGGGCGGTTGAAGATGAGGAAGCCGCCGAGAGCGCCGGCGAGCGCGAGTGCGACCGGCGTCGAGTCCCCGCCGAGGGTGGCGAAGCCGAGCGCGGCGAAGACCCCGAATCCCGCCGCCAGCCCGTCCTGACCGTCGAGCAGGTTCACCGCGTTCAGGAGCACGACCAGGAGACCGGCCGTCGCGATGCGGGCGAGCGCGGGTCCGGGGACGCACGCCGCGGCCACGGCCGCTAGCGCGAGCTCGGCGGCCAGGCGGGCTCGCGCGGGCAGCGGTCGCGTGTCGTCGGCGGCGCCGAGGGCGAGGGCGAGGGCGAGGGGTACGAGCACGAGGGGCCGACCGGCGATCAGAGGTCCGGCGACGAGCCCGAGGAACACCGCGACCCCGCCGAGGTACGCGACTGGAGTCCGGTGCGTCTTGAGCGGCCCGGGACGGTCCACGACTCCGAGGTGGGCCGCGGCGCGCATGACGAGCGGCGTCGCGACCAGGGCCACCGAGAAGGCGACCGCGACGGCTACGACGCCGTCCACACCAGCACCTCGGACGGCGTTCCGCCGTGCACCTCGACGCGGGCACGGGTCGTGAAGCCGCAGCTCCGGTAGAGCCCGAGCGCGGGCACGTTGTCGGCCGCCGTCACGACCTTCACCGCGCGAACGCCGAGCGCCTCCATGCGCGCCGTGGCTGCGTCGACGAGCGCACGGCCGACACCGCGGCCCGCCGCGGACGCCTCGACTGCGACCGCGAGGATCTCGGCGTCCGGGAGATCCCTCTCTGATGCCGGGTAGCGAAGCGTCTCGAGCACGCGCTTCAGCGAAGCCAGGATGCGTGGTGCTGCTCGAAGCCCGGCAACGGCGCCATCGCGGACCACGAACGAGCGGTACAGTGCACCGAGGTCGGCGGCGACCGCGACGAATCCGACCGTCCGATCGTCGTCGGCGGCGACGATCACGAAGGCGTCCGGTCGCAGCAGCACGCGTCGATAGAGCCGTTCGAGGAACGGGCGGCCTAGCCTCGGAAGGAAGCCCTCGGCGATCCGATCGGCGTGGAGGGCCGCGACCCGCGCGAGGTCACGTCGATCCGCGTCGCGAACGATCACGTTCGAGCTCGCGGTGCGTGCTCCGAGAGGAGCCGGGCGTAGGTGTCCAGGGTGAGTTCGATCACTGCGTCTTGGTCGAAGTCCCGAAGGGCCTTCGCACGCGCTGCTCGTGCCATCGTGGCGCGCAGCTGATCGTCGTCGGCCAGCTCCCGGATCGCTCGAGCGAGCGCCCCTGGATCACGCACCGGAACCAGCAGGCCGCTCGAGCCGTCGTCGACCACCTGGCGACACCCGCGAATGTCGGTCGCGATCACGGGAAGTCCCATGGCCGCGGCCTCCATGGCGGAACGAGGGAAGCCCTCGCGGTGGGAGGCCAGCACGTAGCAGTCCATCGCGGCGTAGCAGCGCTCCACGTCGTCGCGCGGCCCCAGGAACGTGAGGTCGGCCGCGGCGCTTGCCCGGGTTGCGTCCTGCTCGGTGATCTGGTCGGACTTCTCGGTGTCGTGCCCGCCGACGACGACGAAGCGGATCCGCGGCGAGTGGCCGCGGAGGAGCGTCGCGGCTTCGAAGATCTCGCGGTAGCCCTTCTCCCAGACCAGGCGCCCGACGGCGCCGCATACGACGTCGTCGGGTCCGGCACCGATCTCGGCGCGCATTGCGGCGCGCGCCGACGGGTCGAGGGCATCGAGTGCGAAGCGGTCGAGGTCGATCCCGTTCCCGAGCGATTGGAGCTTGCTTGCAGAGATCCCCAGACGTCGCAGGGTCTCGACGTCCTCGGGGTTCTGCACCAGCTCGGCGTCGGAGCAGGCCGCCGCCATCCGCTCCAGCGAGTACACGAGCGCGCGCTTGGGCCACGGGTCCTCGGGCAGCGCGTACAGGCCGTGCACCGTGTTGACGACCACGGGGACGCGCGCGGCGCGCGCCGCCAGCCGACCGTAGAGGCCGGGCTTCGGGTTGTGGGTGTGGACGATGTCGGGTCGCAGTGCGCGAAGGCAGCGGTAGAGCTCGGTCATCGCGCCGACATCGCGGTGTGGAGCCATCGAGCGGGTCGCATGGTGCAGCGGATGGTGCCGGATCCCGCGCGACTCGAGGCCGGCGACGTACCGCCCGGGTGCCGACGCGCCGATCACCTCGTACCCGGCGGCGGCGAACGCCTCGAGCTGCGGGCCGAGCAGGAGCGCGAGGCTCATGTCGGTGGTGGTGACGTGGACGAGTCGGGCCATCAGCCCGCCGCTGCCCGGTAGCGCCACCGGTTCGCGAGCGTGCGCACTCGATCTTCGAGCCCCATCCCGCCGGCGAGCTTGGCCCTGAAGTACTCCATGCCGTCGCTCACCTGGATCGGAGAGCGTGCAAGCCGGTGCGGATCGGTCCGCCCATACGGGTTCGGGCGGGTCCCGGCGACGGCGGCGGAGCGGTAGCGCCGCCGTACCGCGGCGTCGGCCGCGGCGGATCCTGGCACGGCCTTCGGGTACGCGAAGTGAGCGGGACGACGACCCAGGCGCTGCTCGATCAGCGCATCCGAGTGGTCGAGCTCGGTCTCGACGTCGTGCGGATCGAGGCGGTCGAGCAGCGCGTGCGTGTGGGTGTGGGCCCCGACGGTGACGAGTCCCGTCTCCTGCACGTCGTCGAGGGCGCCCCACGAGATCGGGGTGCCCTCGTGAGGGAACGGGACCTGTCGCTCCACGAAGTCGGTCGCGACGTAGAGGGTCACGGGGATCCGGTGGCGCTCCAGGATCGGCATCGCCGCGTCGGCGAAGTCGGCCGTACCGTCGTCGAAGGTGACGACCACCGGGTCGAGATCGGCGGGCTCAATGCACCCGATGCGAGCGAGGGCGGCGTCGATGGGCGCGGCCCGACCGCTCGCCGCGAGCAGCGCCATCTGCGCGTCGAACATCGCGGCCGGCATGTCGATGTCGAGCCCCGAGCTCCCACCGATCCGGTGATAGACGAGCACGACCGCACCCGCCGCGGGTGGGCGCAGCCGGTCGGCGACCCGTGCCGATCGCTTCAGAGCCTGCTGGGCCAGCCCGCGCAACCGTCCTCGCCTCAGCCGGTCGTCTGCTCCGCCGCAGCCGGTCGCGCCAGTCCCGGCTCAGACGCTGTTGCGACCGTGTTCCCCCACCCCTCGCGCTGGGCACGCCGGAGGTGGGCCTGGACGATGACGAGCTTGGCCATCTGCTTGGCGCGGGTCCGCCACGCGGGACCGGACCGAAGGGGCCCGAGCCAGGTGAGCCCGCCGAAGTGTCGATAGCTGTGCTGCCACGAGCGCGGCATCTCGGCCCAGGGGAGGCCGGCCTCACGGAGCTGATGGAAGTACCAGGCGGCGGTGTCGTAGGCGACTTTGCCCCCGAAGGCGTCGAAGTTCTCCACCTCGTGGTAGTCGAAGTTCCCGTCGACTCGGCCGCGCACCTGGGCGGTGTCGAGCATCAGCAGCCAGGCAGTCGGTCTCGCTGCGAGGCGCCGCTCGGCCTTCGTGACGGGGTGGACGAAGCACTCGGTCTCCTGTTGCATCCGCCCGCAGACGAGGGCCGCCCCGGTCGCCGTCGCGGTTGCGACCATGTCGGCGAGCCACCCGGGTGAGCGGTACTCCACGTCGGAGTCGGAGAACAAGGCGTACCGGCTCGGGCACTCGGCGAGCCAACTGCTGAGCCACTCCGGATGCCGACGTCCGTTCGGAGCGACCTCGAGGCGCAGCCAGCCCTTGTCCGCGAAGCGCTCGAGGAGCTTGAGCGATCCGTCGGTCGAGCCGCAGTCGCCGACGACGAGCTCGAACGGATGACCTGCGAAGTGCCGCATCGACCGGATGCAGAGCTCGGTGGCACGCGCGGTGTTGAGGTTTGCCACGTACGCCGTGACGCTCCGCTCGTTGGCATCCACGGTCACCTTCCGGGGTGGCTGCGCCGGGGCTTCGGTGGCGCAGGGCTCCGACGGATGACCTGGCACCGAGGGAGCCCAGACGATAGCCGAGCCGCTCGGGGTGGTCGGCATCTGTGCATCGCAGGTGTTCCGTTCAGCCTGGGCGTCGAGGGCTGACCGCGGCGAGCCGGTCGAGCCAGTCCGGGAGGTCGGGCCGGGGTGCCTCGGCGCGAAGGTAGGCGATGAAGCCCTCTGGATCCGCGAGCAGCCAGTTGCAAATGACTGCGGCGATCTCGCCGTTCTGGCTGATCAGGCGCTGCTCGGCGCCGTTCCGGATCCGGCCGAGGAGCCACTTCTTGGTTCGGATGACCGATGGGCTTCGAGGCGGGTAGCGCTCGAGTGGGGCGCTCAGCCGGTGAGCCAGTGAGTGCTCGAGGTCGCGGCGGAAGAGGATCGCTCGGGCGGCGGCGCCGAGGTGGAACACGAGGTCGCCGTAGATGCCGGCCATGAGGTAGTGGAGGTCGTGGCGGTTGCTGCGAAGCAGCTGGCCCCAGGGCAGGTCGTTGGCCCAGAGCGTGTACCCGAGGCGGATGCCGGTGTCGCCGGCCTGGCCCGTCGTCCTGAGGAACCGCCGGAACTCAGGCGTGGTGTCCGAGTCCGGTGAGAAGCTCGGTCCGTACTGCTCGAAGAACGAGCGCCGCGCGAACGTGCACGACGGGTGTGGCAGTGCGACGTCGCCGTTCTCGGCGCGGAGGATCCCGGCGAGTCCCGACGCCGGAGGCGCGGCGGTCGTGAGGCTCTGGATCCAGTCGTCGCGGACCGGGAACGAGTCCACGTCGAGCGTCACGAGGTGACTCGCACCGTCGTCGAGTGCCTGCTGAACGAGTGCGTCGAGGTAGTGCGCGTGCTCTCGGTTCCCTCGTAGCTCGGTTTCGGGCACGTCGCACAGCGCGACGTTGGGCGTCGCCGCGAGAAGACCTCGCGTGGTGGCGGTTGCACGATTCGCGGCGGCATAGAGGGTGTACGGCACGGACGTGTGGCGCGCGATCCGGTCGAGCTGGAGCTGGACGAGCTGTTGGTCGGTGTCTTTGCGCAGGAAGTAGACGACGAGGATCGCGACCGAACGCACTCCGGCGCCGTCGGCAGCTGCGGTCGACTCGTCGTGTGCTTGCTCCACGTCTCGCTCCGGCGTGCTCCGAGTGGCCGACTCGACGATGGTACGCGGCGCCGACCCGCGCCCGGTCACGGATCCCGACAAGGATGTGACGTGCGAAACGCGACCAGTCGTGCCGTCGAGCGGGTCGGCGCCGACGACTCCACCACTGCCACGACGTCATCCGGTCGGCCCGGCGGGTTCACGTGGACGGTGACGCAGATCGTCGGTGCTCTCTCGGCCTCGCGGCCAGGTTGCCGTGATCCCTCCGGCGGCCTGCCTCGGCGGTGGTAGTTGAGCCACTCGAAGCCGCCGTTGACCTCCAGTGGCTTCCAGCCCTGGTCGACCGCGGCGCGCGCGGCCCGCCAGCGGGCGCCGTCGAAGGACGCGGAATCGACGTCGAAGGCGAAGCCGACGAAGGCGAGCGCGAGGAGAGAGCACGAGCACAGCACCAGGCGCGGGGACCACGATCTGCTCGTCGTACGGGCGAAGCGGGGTACGGCCGCGTGTGCCGCGGCCCGCAGCACGAGGAGACCGACCGCTGGGAGGAGCGGCAGGACGTACCGGTCGTAGACCTGGATGCCGGTCGCCATCGCGAGGACGAACGACGTCGCGTAGCCGACCGTCGTCAGTGCCAGGTACACGCCGACCGGGTCTCGTAACCTCCAGTCGCGTGCTCGGACCCGGTCGATCGCTCCGACGATCGGCCGTACTGCCGCTACCGCGAGCACGATCGCAGCGAGGCTGCTCACGACGACCATCGCGTTCCAGAGGGGCTTGCCGAGCACGTCAGGTCGCCGGCCGATGACCACGATGTCCGAGAGCACGCCGTCCCGCACGAGGTAGTTGCCGACGAAGATGTCCTTGGGGACACGCCACGCGCTGAGCGCGAGCCATGAACCCGTGGCGACGACGGTGAGCCAGACGAACGTGTGGCTGGCGCGCCATGATCGCCGCATCAGCTCGATCGGCCGAGCGAAGGCGATCACCGGCAGGAGCGAGAGTCCGACCAACCGGAGGAAACCCGCGCCCTTGACGACGGCGACCCTTGCTGCGTGTCCATCGGGCAGGCCAGGAGTGAGCGAGCGGACGTCGGGGACCGTTCGCCACCACAAGAAGAAGGCGGCCGACGCGACGAGCAACGCGGCTCCGATCGCGAGGATGCGCCGCGCTCGCGCCTGATCGGCCGTCGTGGTGAACCACCACAGGCCCGTGAGGAACGCCGCGAGCAGCGCGACGATCGCGTACTGGCGAATCGTGAACGCCGCGGCCCCGACCGTCATGCTCGCCGTGAGCCAGCCGAGTGACACCGGGCGTTTGGAGAGGCCGACGACCGCGAGGAACATGGCGAGGCTCGACATCGCGAACGCGGGCACGTCGGTCATGTAGCTCACCGCGAGCGGGCCCCAGAGCGGCCCGACCGCGATCGTCACTGCGAGCAGCACGCCAGGCCAGCGCGCACCCAGGGTACGCGCCCCTGCGAGCGCGACCAGCACGAGTCCGGCGAAGCCGAGCAGCGCCGTTTCGATCTGCACCGCGGCGATCGACGAGCCGCTCACGACGGCCACCGGCGCCGCGAGCACGAGCTGGCCGACGAGGCTCATCGAGACCCAGTGGTTGAACGAGAGCTCGCCCGAGTCCGTGAGCCGGAACAGGGTCACAAGGTAGGACCAGTCGTCGCTGCGGGGGATGCCGAGCGCGCCGAAACGGTCGGCTACGGCGAGCGGGACGACCGCGGCGACCGTGGCGATGACTCCGATGGTGACGATGGTGGCCCAGGTGGAGCCGGACGTCTGAACGGCTCCACCGCTGTCGGCCCGGGTGCCGATCTCGACCCGGTTCACCACGTCTCGGCCTCCGATCGCGCTGCGATCACCGGGTCTGCTTCGTCGGCTCGTCGGCTCGTCGGGACACCGGGGGCGGCGGCCGTATCCCCCGGAGAGCCCGGGATGTCTGGTGCGGAACGGTAGCCGACGGGCGCTGGAGTGCCGATTTTGCCCCTGGTTCGGGGGGCCTATGGCCGGAGCGCGCATTTCCTCGCTACAGTGCGTGGTCTTCGAACGCGCGCTGGGTATTGGCGGGCGGACGCTGATGAAGGCTGAGGCGCAGCCAGCTGGGGGATCGAAGACCGCAATGAGACCGCTCGACTATCTCCGGATCCTGCGTCGGCGCTGGTGGGTGCTCCTCGTCGGCACGATGATCGGTCTGGCCTTGGCATTCGCGACCCAGCCGAGCGAAAGGAAGGTGATCCGCGAGACCGCGCCCCGAGTGCAGTATCGTGCAACGCACCTTCTGCTCGCGGACCCGTCGTCACTGGACAAGGGCGTTGCTGGCACGATCGGATACGACCGCCTCGCGCTCCTGACACTCGCGGGTGAGGTCCCGAAGACCGCGATGAAGAAGCTGGGCGCCACGCCGTTCCCCGCGGTGCTCAACGAGCAGTCCGGCGAGGAGACGAGCGAGGGTGGTGAGAAGGGCTCGCCGAACGCGCAGCGTCAGCGCGCGCGGTCGACCGATCCTTCCATCCCGAAGTTCCGCTTGGGTCAGGGAGCGATCGCGGTCTACGGCAGTTACGGGGTGCTGTCTGTTGCCGCGGTGCCTGACCCGTCTACGGGCGCACTCGCGATCACGGCGACGGGTCCAAAGGCGGAGGCCGCGCGAGCGGCCAACGTGTTCGCCGAGACGTTGGTCGAGTACCTCGACAGCCTCGGTGCCGAGCAGTACGACACGCGGGTCAGAGAGCTCACCAAGAAACGTAACGATCTGGTCGCTCACGGGGTTTCGCTCGACCAGCAGATGTTCATCTCCGGTGGCGACCCGGCCCGTTGGCAGGTCTTGGCGGCGCGCCGTGCGCAGAACATGGGCGAGATCGAAGACGTCAACCTCGAGCTCACGGCCGTGACGCGCGCTGGTGCGCAGAAGGCGGAGCTGGGTACGCTCGAGCCGGCATCGGACAAACGCGTCACGTTGATCGTGTCGCCGGGCGGCAGCGCCGTCAGCCCGAGCCAGCGCCTCCTGCTCGGCGGCGCGATCGGGTTCATGCTGGCGCTTGCGATTCTCCTGCTCATCGAGATCCTCGGGGCACGGGTCCGCGACGTCCCGGGCACGGAAGGTGCAGCCCGAATGCCGGTGATCGCGGAGATCCCGGTCGTGAAGATCACGCGGGCTGACCGGTTCCGCGTGGCGACGGCTTCCGAGCCGGCCTCGCTCACCGCAGAGGCGTACCGATCTCTGCGGACCTCGATCCTCGCCATGTGGCAGCGGCATCCGAAGAACATGGATTCCGCCCACGGCAACGGCCATGGAACCGTCGCGGGCGGCGCGAACGGAAACGGGCATGCGAACGGCAACGGAGACGGGCATGCGAACGGCAACGGAGACGGGCATGCGAACGGCAACGGAGGTAGTCGAGCGCTGCACTCTCTGCTCGTCACCTCGCCCGGGCCGGCCGAGGGCAAGTCGATCAGCGTCGTGAACCTAGCCGCCGCGTTCGCCGAGACGGGGGTGTCGGTGATCGTGCTCGATGCCGACTTCCGACGTCCGACGCTCTGCCGGTACTTCGATCTGCCGTTGGCGCCGAATCTGGGTGACCTCGATCTCGACTGCCGTCCGGAGGACCTCGAGGCGGTGCTCCAGGACACCGGGATCCCGGGCGTGCGGATGGCCGCGAGCGCCCCCGGCAAGTCGGATCCCGGCCATGCGATCGCCGTCGCCAAGGCGGCCGTGCGCGCGGCCCAGCACCTTGCCGATTTCGTGATCGTCGACTCCCCTCCGATCCTGCTGGCGAACGATGCCGCCGACCTCGCCCTCGCAGTGGACGCGTCGGTCCTCCTGGCGCGGTTCGGATGGACGCGGCGCAGCGGCGTCGTCGCGGCGGCCGAGTTGCTCCGCCGGCTCGAGGCGACCGTGATCGGCGTTGCGATCGTCGGTGCCGAGCACGGAACAAGGGCGGGCTACTACGGCTACTACGGCTACTACGGCTATGGCTACGGCTATGCCCATCCCGGCGAGGTGTCGATCACGCAGCGGCTGCTCCCGTGGAAGACCGGCCGCAGTCCCGGGCGCCCGGACCGCAGGGAGACGGTCCCGACGCACGTGTCCCAGCCCACCGGCGACGACCCAGATCAGGAACCGAAGTCGAATTCGGACCCCGACGAGCCCTGGGTCTGACCCGGCGTTGGGTACGGCCGTGCACCCGTCCGAGAGCGCACCGAAGACCCAACGCTACGTCCGCTCACCGGGCGCGCTGGTGCGCGAAGGCGCCTTCGGTGTCGTCGTCCTCGGCACCGAGACCTCCGACGCGGTGACGCTCTCGGGCACTGCTGCGGCGCTCTGGGACGTCCTTGCCGACCCGCAGACGTCGACGGCGGTCGTCGACGTGCTCGCGGAGCAGTTCGGACTCGCCCCCGAGCGCGTTCGTCCCGACGTCGATTCGGCGTTGGAACAGCTGGTGCAGCTCGGTGCGCTGGAACGCCGCGCATGACCTTCGACACCCTGGGCACCATCGGCTCCTACGGACTCCCGGGAGCGGCGCCGGTCTCGATCGGGCCGCTCGGCGCGCCCGAATGGGGCTCGTTGCTGCGCGCCGCGGTCGACCAGCGAGCGGTTCCGCTCGTTGCGCATGCCGCGGCAGGGGGATGCCTCGAGACGTCCTCGGCCCAATGGGACGAGCTCACCTCCATGAACGAGCAGTCCATGCACGCATGCGTGCGCCTCGAGCGGGCCGCGCTCGAGGTGGTATGGGTGCTCCGCGGTGCGGGAATCCCGCACCGGCTGCTCAAGGGAGCCGCGGTCGCCCACCTCGACTATCCGGACGCCTCGTGGCGTGCCTTCGGCGATGTCGACGTGCTCGTGCGCGCCGATCGCTATGACGACGCGATCCACGTTCTCGAGCGTCTCGGCGGACGTCGGCGCTACTCCGAGGTTCGCCCCGGGTTCGACAGCCGCTGGGGAAAGGGCGCCTGCGTCGTTCTCGATCGCGGCGTCCAGGTCGACGTTCATCGGAGCTTCGTCGCTGGCCCCTTCGGTCTCACCATCGATCTCAACGACCTCTTCGCCGTTTCCGAAGCGGTGCTCCTCGGTGGTGTCGAGGTCGACGTGCTCTCGCGAGAGCACCGACTGCTGCACGCGTGCTACCACGCTCTGCTCGGCGACGCGCCGGCGCGCCTCGTGCCGTTGCGCGACGTGGCGCAGATGGCGCTGAGCGGAACGCGTGACTGGGAGGAGCTCTGGGGGTGCGCGAGCCGCTGGCACTCACGAGCCGTCGTTGCGCGTGCCATGCATGCGAGTGCCACAGCCATGAACGTGATCCTGCCCGAGCCGGCGCGCTCGTGGACGGTCGACTACGTCGCCGACCGGTTCGAGGCGCGCTCTCTCGATGCGTATCTCGGTCCCGGTCGCTCGTACGCCCGTCAGATGGCGGCCGGGGTGCACGCGGTGCGCGGGCTCGGAGCCAAGCTTGCCTACGTGCGGTCCATGCTCGCGGTGGATGCCGACTACGCACGCCGCCACGACGGAGGGTACCGGCGGCGGGTACAGCGGGCTTGGCGTGCGCAGCGCAGCGCAGGGGCGGCCCGATGAGCACCGACCGGTGGGCTGACCGCGACGTGTTGCCGCTCGCCAACGCGGAGCGGCTCGCGTGGCCGAAGGTGCGCACGTGGCCTCGGTACGTGATCGGGCTCGGCGCCGTGGCATACGTGGCGATGATCGTGATCGGCGTCGGCACCGGATCCTTCGAAACGCTGATGGCGGTCCCGCTGATCCCCGCTCTTGGCTATGCAACCTACTGGATCGCACGATCGGTCGCCCTTAGCGAGCACGACCACTCCATGATCGAGTTCATCCTCGCGGCCTTCGCCGCCAAGATGATGGGAACGCTCCTGAGAGCGCTCGTAGTGAGCCAGCTCTACAACAACCAGTCGGATGCCTACGACTTCCACCTCTGGGGGCAATACTACGCACCGTACTTCCGGCGCCTCGACTTCTCTCAGGTGCCCTCCTTCAGCGGAACCGACTTCATGCGCGCGCTCAGCGGGATGGTGTACGCGGTCACGGGCTCCTCGAAGTTCAGTGGCGGGATCGTCTTTTCGTTCCTCTCGTTCCTCGGCTTGCTCCTGTGCTGGCGCGCCTTCCGACGCGCGATTCCTGATGGTGACGGCTATCGATACGGCTTGCTCGTCCTCTTCCTCCCTTCGTTGCTCTACTGGCCGTCGTCGATGGGCAAGGAGGGATTCTGCCTCTTCGGGATCGGCGTGGCCTCGTACGGATTTGCGCGGATCCTGACTCGCAGGATTTTTTCGGGCCTCGCGCTCTTCGCGCTGGGCGTGTTCCTTCTCTCGCTCCTGCGACCTCACATCGCGCTCACGCTCTTTAGTGGTGCCGCGCTCGCCGCGGCGGTGGGGAAGTCCCGGTCCCCTGGGGCCAAGACGTCCCTCGTCCGTATGGTGGTCTTCGGTGCTCTCATGGTGACGTGGACGATGCTCGCGTCGTCCACGTCGTCCTTCTTCGGGGTCCCGAGCCTGAATCAGGAATCGATGAACCAGATCCTCGGCGAAGCCGAGGGGAGAACCGACGAAGCCGGTTCCAAGTTCGAGCCGGCCTCGATGTCCCATCCCGCCACCGTGCCGCTCGCGGCCGTGACCGTGCTCTTCCGGCCGTTCCCGATCGAGGTCCACAGCCCCGTCGCTGCGGCGAGCGCACTGGAGGGCGTCTTCCTCTTCGGGCTGTGTTGCGTGTCGTGGCGACGGCTTAGGTCGATTCCGCGGTGCATGCGTGAGAGTCCGTACACCGCGTACTGCATCGGGGCCCTCGTCGCGTTCGTCTACGCGTTCTCGGCCTTCTCGAACTTCGGCATCTTGGCTCGCCAGCGGTCGCAATTTCTCCCGCTGTTCCTCGTCCTGGTCTGCCTCCCGGTGTGGACCCGAACTGACGCGCTGTCGACCGAGGAGGCACTCAGCGCTCGTGACGCGGATCCCGACGATCCGTATGCAGAGATGGTGGCGCCTCCCGTCTACCAGGAGATCCCTCCGGTCGACCCGTACGAGCACGTCGGTCCCGGCCCCGAGCCCTACGTCGTCGTCGACGAGGATCCGTACGCCCGCTTCGCCGATCCGGGCGCACCGGACACCCGTCGTGGCCGCGGCTGACCAAGCCGCGGCGGTACGGCGCGCGCTCGAGTCGTCCGGCTGGGCTCGCGGGTCGCGCCTGGCGCTGCTCGACTTCGACGTGACCACGTACAGCGACGATCCTGCGGTCTTGGAGCTCGTCGACGCGCTCTACGGCGCGGTGTTGGCACCGGGCGTCGGCCACCACGTGCTCTCGTTGGGTCGCGCGTCCGACGGTGAGCGCGCCGGGGTCGTCGTCGCACTCGACGGCGTGCCGATCGTCCGGACGACGGCTCCGTCGATCGCCTTCGCGCATCTGGTGTTCGAGGCCAACCAGCAGGCGCTCCTGGCGACGAGCGGGGTGGTGCTCCACGCGGCTGCCGCGGTGCTGGGGAAGGTCGCCGTGGTGCTCCCGGGGCGGATGGGTGCCGGGAAGTCGACCTTGGTCGCGGGGCTCGCGGCCGCCGGGGCGGGATACCTGACCGACGAGATCGTGGCCCTCGCGCCGGAGAACGGGTGTGTCCGCCCCTATCCGAAGCCCGTGTCGCTCGGGATTCCGCCTCCGGAGCTCGACGGGATCACCCGGGGTGCTCCTGCCGGCGCGTCGGAGTACTTCACCGGCGTCCTCGTCCCTGCCCACGCGCTGCCCGGGGGTGTCGGATCGCCGACACCGCCAGGTCTTGTCGTGCTGCCCACCTACGAGCCGGACGCTCCGGTCGCGGTGCAACGGCTCGATCCGGTCGAGTCGGTGGTGGCGCTGGCCGAGCACGCGTTCCATCTCGAACAGCCCGGTGGGTTGCGAGCGCTCGCCGAAGCGTTTCGGGACGTCCCGTGCTACCGGCTCACGGGGGGCTCGCTGCCGGGCGCGGTCAACGCCGTGCACGAGCTGACCGGGCGGGCCGTGGCGTCGGCATGACGAGCATCGCGTGTGCTCCCGGCGCACGCCCTCGCGCCCGGGGGCTCGAGGAGGCGGTTGGTGTCGACGGCGAGGTGCTCGTCGCCGCCGCCGGCGAGGTGCACGTCCTCACCCCCACGGCTGCATTGCTCTGGGAGTGCTGCGACGGCGAGGCCACCGTGGCCGAGCTCAGCGCGGAAGTCGCCGAGGTCTTCGATCAGGAGCAGGAGCAGGTGCTCTCCGAGGTCGTGGTGCTCGTCGGCGAGCTCGAGCAACGGGGCCTCGTCGTGCTCGAAGGTTCTGGTCAGGGTCCGCGCGAGCCCGCCCTCCTCGCACCGAGCGCGTCGTGCGCGAGCTGCGGCGAAGGCCCTGGGTTCGAGGCCACGGTGCACGTGGAGTTGGGCTCCGTCGTCGCCTCGATAGGGGCGGACGCCACGACCGCCCGGGCCATCGAGCGAGCGTTCGGAGGGCGCGTGGTGGAGCGAGCCGAAGCCACCGGTCCGCCCTTGTACGGCATCGTGCTGCCGGAAGCGCGGTCAGGTGCTAGGTCCACGCCGCTCGCGCGGCTGCATCGTGGGGAGGAGGTGCTGTGCACGAGCCGCGATCCCGGTCGAATCGTTCGGGCGCTCGCGGCCCAGCTCGCGATCCATGCTCTGCCGGCGCGCGCCGTACGTCTCGATTCGTTGGTCGTCGGGCGGGCCGGGCGGGCGGTGCTGGTCCCGGTGCCCCCGCGGCGCAGCGCCTTCCTGCGCCGCCTCGCCGCCGTGGGGTGCTGTGCCGCCGACGTTCCATCGGCATGCGTAGACCCGGCACCGTCGGCGTACGCGCTCGTCGGAGCTGCGCAGCTCGCCCTTGACCTCACCTCGCTCCTCGAGGTCGCTGCGGCGCGGCGCCTCCTCGACGGCGAGCCACCGGCGTTGCCCTGGGGCAACTACGAGATCGTAGCGGTCGCTACCAGCGGCGATCCCTCACCGGCGAGCGTGCTCGCGGAGCTCGTGCCGCTGAGACACGGGGCGGGGGACTCCGAGGCGGCGGCGGCGGTTCCTGTGCTGCTCGAGCTGCTCGACGCGGTACCGATCCTGACTGCGCACGATCTCGACGGCATTGCCGGGATCCTCACCTGAGAGTCCCCGGCGGCACGGGCCGGACGTTCAGAGGATCTCGCCGCGTAGGTCGCGCCCGCGCAGCACGCCCTTCGTGTCGAAGACCAGGGGTGCGTGGCGACAGATCAGGTCCGGGTCGAACTCTGGATGATCGACGAGCAGGATCGCAAGGTCGCACTGCTCGAGGCGCCGCGCGTCGAACGGCACCACGCTACACGGCAGGTCGGCATGCGCCGTCACCGGGATGTGCGGGTCACACGCCTCGAGCGCCGCGCCGAGCGCGGCGAGGCGGTCGGCGACCACGACGCTCGGCGACTCCCGCCAGTCCGACGTGGAGGCCTTGTAGGCGACGCCGAGCAGGAGGATGCGCGTTCCCTGCACGGCCCGTCCATGACGATTGAGCAGGCCGGTGACCCGTCCGACTACGTGGTCGGGCATGTGCTCGTTCACGTCGTTGGCGAGCTCGACGAACCGGAACGTGTGTCCGGACCGTCTCCGCACGCGCCACGAGAGATAGGAGGGGTCGACGGGGAGGCAATGCCCGCCCACTCCCGGTCCGGGCGTGAAGCGCATGTAGCCGAACGGCTTGGTGGACGCGGCGTCGATCGCCGACCAGATGTCCACGCCGAGATCCTCGGCGAACATCGCCAGCTCGTTGACGAGCGCGATGTTCACGTGCCGGAAGGTGTTCTCCAGGAGCTTGACGAGCTCGGCCTCGGCGGGCGTGCCCACGGGCACGACCTTGTCGACCAGCGCGCCGTAGAACGCCTCGACGACCCGACACGAGGCCTCGTCGAGGCCCGAGACCACCTTCGGGGTGTTCTGGAAGGTCCACTGGATGTTGCCGGGATCGATCCGCTCCGGGGAGTAGCCGAGGAAGAAGTCGCGGCCGGCGAGCAGGCCCGACTCCTCGAGCACCGGCCTGACCAGCTCCTCGGTGGTACCCGGGTACGTCGTCGACTCCAGCACGACCAGCGCGCCGGCGCAGAGCACGGCGCTCAGTGCCCGAGCGGCCGACTCGACGTACGTGAGGTCGGGGCTGCCGTCTCGCAGCGGCGTGGGAACCGAGATCACGGCCACGTCGAAGCCGGCGAGGCCGTCCACGTCGTCGGTCACCGTGTAGCCCGCCGACAGGGCCGCCGCGACCTGCTCGTCCGGGACGTCTTCGACGTAGGAGTGGCCGTCGCGCAGGGCGCCGACCCGTCGCGGGTCGACGTCGAAGCCCACGACCGTGAAGCCGACTTCGACGGCACGCATCGCGACCGGCAGCCCCACGTAGCCCTGGCCGACGATCATGACCTTGGCGGTGCGGTTCTCGATCCGCTCCAACACCGCTGTGCTCACAGCGGGCAGCAGTAGATCAGGTACACGGCGCTGATGCACGCGCCCTGTCCCGTTTGCTGGTTGATCGACGCTCGGCCGTCAGCGGAGACCAGCGCCGACGCGCCCTCGGTGTCGGGCGACACGGAGCCGTCGCCCGAGACCGTGCCCCCGTCGCTGGAGCCTCCCGACCCGCTGCCGTCCCCGGAGAGGTCCGTCGCGTCCTGCGCGCCGGCCGAGCTCGACGCCGAGAGACCGCCGGAGCTGACGGACTCGGACGCGCTCGGAGTTGTGGTGGTGGTCGTCGTGGTGGCCGGTACCGGCCGACCGTCTGTGCCCAGTGAGCCGGGCACCGCGCTCGGCGCGCCGTCACTGGTGACCCGCCCGGAAGACTCGCGGTTCTGGCTCTTCGGCGGGCACGGGAAGATGAGGCGGCGGCCCACGTCGATTCCATGGGGCGGCAAGGGGTCGACGTAGCCCTCGGCGAACACGCTGTCTTTGTACGAAAACGACTTGCGGCTCCAGCCGATCACCATGCGGCACTGGCGACCCGCGGCATTGGGACCGGTGACCTCCGGCAGCAGCAGCGCCCACGCGTTTTCACCCTTCTGGGTGAGCTGGGGGCATACGGCGGGGAACTTGAGGTCGATCGCGGGGTTGTCGCGCAGCCACTGCTCGATCGCGGGCGGCAGGCGGTCGACGCCGTGGAATATGTCCTCGCCGGTCTCGAAATCTTTGTAGGTCGGTCGCGTCGAGGGGTTGTGACCGGGAACGCCTTTGGGGATCACCGGCGGCCGACATCGCCCCGACGGCTTGATCACGACGAAGTAGTAGTTGACGCATGGTTGTTCGGTGCCGTTGTTGGTCGTCGCGTACGCCACGCTGGAGCGGATCACCGGAGCGGCCCAGACGATGCCGGCCGCGACCGCTCCGCGCGCGAGCACCTCGCGTCTGGACAGGCCACCCCCTGTCGCTGAAACGTTCTCGCTCGACACCAGCTCGGCACCCCCAGAGCCAGGGTCCTCGAAAGGGCCGTGGCCGCCTGTTTCCAACCGCTAGAAGATACCACCGCGCGCGCGAGGTCTTCTAGGGCCTCGGGCCCGGAATCCGGGCCTCGACCGAGTTCGGGCGACCCGACCCGTCGCCGAGGGCCCGTGCAGGCTGCTTTTCTGGCGGACTCGGGGCTGCCCCTGGCCTCCGGGCGCCAGATCACATAGCGCGCGATCAACCCTTGACCGCAGCGCCCGCCCGGGCTAGAACGTTGTGCAGTCCACCGCTGGGGGGGGCTGTTTCTTACGCGAAGGGGCGTAGGCATGCGAGCTAGATTCCGAAAGCTTCTTGTGGCAGGGGTGGTGGCAGCCCTCTCGGTGCCGGCGTTCGTTGCCGTCACGCCTAGTGTCAGCGGCGCTGCTCCGACCTGTGACTCGACGATGGCGCCGGTGGTGTTGGGCGGCCAGGGAGCTATGACGACCGGGTGTGTGACCGTGGCCGCCGATCTGTCGCAGAACCCGGTCATCTACGACTACACGACCGCTCGTTGGCACCAGGGTGCGATCCGTGAGTTCTCGTCGTGCACGTGGACCGCGGGCTCGACCAACGTCACCTGTGGTGTCGCGCAGGGGGCTCCCGGAGGCGTTGGAGACGTCAACCACAGCGTGACCGGAGGGGTGGCGAGCGCTGCGACCACGACGCTGCCGGCCTCGTCGGACGGCATCGCTGGGCGCTCGTTCATCGTGAGCCACAACGGTGGCAACAACTGGACGCTGTCCCAGGCCGCCGTGAAGGCGAAGGTGGGCACCGGGAAGTTCTGGATCGACAACACGACGGCGCGCAGTGTCGGCATCTGCGCCGGCTCGCCGATCCCCGCCTGCACCAAGGGCCTGAACACCACCAACGGGTCGACCACGGTCACCGCGACCGACGCGGCCACGGCGAACTTTATTTCGGGCGACGTCGGGTCCGGCATCTCCGGCGAGTGCATCCCGTCTGGCGCAACAATCCTCTCCGTCACGAACACGACCCAGGTGACGATTTCGGCCCCGGCGGACTGCACTTCGAGTGCCAAGCCGGGCACGATCAACGGCGGCGTCGACTCGCCCAGCTCGGCTCGGGTCATCCAGGACGCCGCGTACTTGGCGGGCGACCCCACGCTCACGAGCGCGTCGGCGGTCTTCAGCAACGCCGACATAGGCCTGTACGTTAAGGGTACCGGGATCCCGGCGAACGCCTACATCCTGTCGGTCAACAGTGCGTCCTCGGTCGAGCTGTCGGTTTCGCCGACGGCCGGCACCAAGGACCCTGTGGCGACCACGATCCTGGGCACCCCCAACGGCGTCGTCCAGATCGGTCGGCCGTCCCTCACCGCACCGAAGGACGGCGACCAGGTGTCGTCGCTCCTGACGGTCATCAGCCTGACCCCGGCCTTCGTGCCGGGTTCGCGTGCCTGCGCGGCGAACGAGCCCTCGGGCTTCACCCTCGCCGGTGCCTGGTACAACCCGGGCAAGTTCCAGAAGATGTCGTTCCTGGGCGCGACGGTGCCCGACGTCTCCAACGCGATCGGCCAGATCGTGTTCAAGACGGCGGTTACGACTTTCGCGGCCTACGTTGTCCGTGACGCGCTCAACCTCTACAGAGTGGAGTTCCCGAACGTTCCGACCAGCCTCGCGAACTGCGCGGGTGGCTCCGTGGCTGCGGCTTACTCGTTCAACGGCTCGACCACCTCGCAGGGGGCTCTCGGCTTGGGCGTGGGCCGTCCGGGCACCGCGGTCGTTCGTGGGCTCGACGACACGGGTAACTCGAATGTGGTGTACAACAACTTCAAATACACCAACGAGGTCGTCAACGTGAACCCGAACGGCGCGACCAGCGGTACCTTCACGCTGAACGTGCCTGCGTGCGGCGGCACCACGACGGCGATCAAGTACAACGACAGCGCCACGAACGTCACCAAGGCGCTGCGGCTGACCAACGCCGGAGGTGGGCCGCCGCCTCCGGGTGGCTACCCGTGCTCCCTCAACGTCACCGCAGTCGCTGCTCTCGGCGGCAGTTGGGACATCACCTTCTCGGGTGCGTTCAGGGGCGTCAACGTCGGCGCCATAACCGTCGCCGCGGACAACACAGCTGGTGGTGGTGGCGTGACCGTTTCAACGATCACGCAAGGCAGCACCGACGCAACGCTGACCGCCTCCGGGGACCCCTGCACAGTGGTCAACCCGGCGTTGACCACCTTCCCGTGCGGTCTGGGCTAGTCGGTACGACCGTTTTCCCGGTTGCCAGCCGGGACGACATCATCGACAGGAGGGGGACGGGCGCCAGCCCGTCCCCCTCCTCGCGTCCGGGCACGGGTGGGCCACCCGTGCCCGGGTGAAGCGCCGTCGAGCGGGGCAGTACAATTCGCCGCTATGCGTCGCTCCCGAACACGTTTTCCGCTCCGATTCGCCGCACTGCTGGCAAGCATCGTCGTGCTCGCGGGCGTGCTCGTTCCGGGTGCTGCGCACGCCGACGAGATCATGCCCGGGGTCGACGTGCTCAGCGTGACGGTCACGGGTCCGGGTCTCGCCGAGCCGGTCCGCATGACCGACGAGGATGCAGCGACGTTCATGAAGGGGCTGGTGGGCGGCGGGGTTTTCGTGCCCGAGATCGAGCGCCCGCCCGAGGACGCGAAGATCTACACCGCGCGCTATGAGACGATGGTGAAGGACAACCCGGGCAAGGGCAAGATCCTCTTCGCCTGGGACGGGACGAGCGGGTGGGTGTCGGGGGAGGGGCTGCTCGAGAAGCGCCAGTACATGATCGCCGGGACGGCCACCGTCGAGGCGATGGCCGACGTGCTTGCCCAGGTCCAAGACCACCCCGGTCAAGACCCCGCGTCGAACGATGCCGCGTCGAGCTCGCAGGACGCCGACGACGACGGGTTCGGCCTCGCGCCTGTCGAGCTCGGAATCGGCGTCGCGGTGGCGGTGATCCTGGTCGGATGGGTCGTCTGGCTCCTGATGCGGCGCCGACGGGCGAGCCCCACCGGGTGAGAGGCATCGTCCTCGCCGGCGGCTCCGGCAGCCGGCTGGCCCCGATCACGACGGCGATCTGCAAGCAGCTCCTGCCCGTGTACGACAAGCCGATGATCTACTACCCGATCTCGACGCTGATGATCGCCGGGATCCGGGAGATCCTTGTGATCTCTACCCCGGAGGACGTCGGCCGCTTCGAACGCATGCTCGGCGACGGCAGCCGGTGGGGGTGCACCTTCAGCTACGCGGCCCAGCACGAGCCCGAGGGCCTGGCCCAGGCCTTCGTGATCGGCGAGGAGTTCGTCGGCGACGATCGGGTGGCTCTGGTGCTGGGCGACAACATCTTCCACGGCACACAGCTGCGGGAGCGCCTCACCGAGGCTGTCGCCGCGCCGGGCAGCACCGTGTTCGCTTACCACGTCGCGGATCCGCAACGCTACGGAGTGATCGAGTTCGACGCCGAGCGCCGACCGATCGCGATCGTCGAGAAGCCCTCGTCGCCGCGTTCGTCGTTCGCGGTACCCGGGCTGTACTTCTTCGACGCCGACGTGATCGAGATCGCCAAGACGGTGGGAAAGAGCGCCCGCGGCGAGTACGAGATCACCGACGTCATCAACGCATACCTCGACGCGGGTCGACTGCACGTCAACGTGCTCGACCGGGGCACCGCGTGGCTCGACACCGGGACGTTCCCGTCGCTGATGCAGGCCGGCCAGTTCGTGCAGGTGGTGGAGGAGCGCCAGGGACTCAAGGTGGGCTGTCCCGAGGAGGTCGCCTGGCGTGAGGGCTTTATTGACGACCACCAGCTGCGGACCTTGGCCGAGCCCCTGATGCGCAGCGGCTACGGCAGCTACCTCGTCGGCTTGCTAGCCGAGGAGCACCGCTGAGGCCGCGACCGCCGCGCGCGACCGCCCCTCTATCGTTGCCCCATGACCGACGAGCCGACCGACGACCCGAACCCCACCGAGCCCCTCGCAGGGGTGCAAGGCGAGGACCTGCTCCCGTCGATGCCCGGCGGGCGGCGGGCCCCACGGCGCCGTTGGACAGGGCGCGGTTGGACCCGCCGGCGGTGGTCGATCGTCGCCGGGCTGCTCGGTGCGCTGGTCCTCGTCGTCGCGCTTCTGGTGGCGGTCGGCGGCTCGGGCGGCGAGGACGGGGCCGCCGCCGAGCGGGATCGGGCCGAGGACGCCACGTCGACGAGCACCCGGCACGTTTCGAAGACCTCCTCCACGACCGAGGCGGGACCGCGGACCACCACGACCACCATCGACCTCGATGCGATCCCGTCCGAGCCCGCCACGGTGCCGACGCTGCCCGACCCGGATGCAGCGGCGGCCAAGATCGGGCTGAGCACGGTCAGCTGTGACTGGGACAAGGGCTCGGCGCTGCTGCGCAGCGCCGGCACCCTGACCAACGCGAACGCGGACAGCTATCGGGTGGGGGTGGCGGTCACCTGGTACGCCAGAGAGGGCAGCGAGCTCACCGGGGCCGCCGATCAGTGGTTCGTGGACCCGGGTGAGTCCCTGGAGTGGGAGCTCACGAACGGCTGGGACGAGGCCCCGTCCGGGCTGCGCTGCGAGGCGAGCCTCGAGGTCCTGCTCTGACCCGGGATTTGCCGGATTTCCCTCGCCGGCGGCGTCCGTGTAGCCTGCTTGGTCGCCCTCGTAGTACCTCGGCGTGCCTCGCGCGCGCCCCGACCGTGGTGGTGCACCGTAGCCAAGCCCAAGGACGACACGATCCTCGTGGAGGGGACGGTCATCGAGCCGCTCCCCAACGCGATGTTCCGCGTCGAACTCGAGAACGGCCACAAGGTGTTGGCCCACATCTCCGGGAAGATGCGCATGCACTACATCCGCATCCTGCCCGGCGACAAGGTCCAGGTCGAGCTCACACCGTACGACCTGAGCCGCGGCCGCATCACGTACCGCTACAAGTAGTCACCGAAGATCGAGAAGGCCCCGCGTTGAAGGTCCGTCCATCGGTCAAGAAGATGTGTGAGAAGTGCAAGGTGATCCGCCGTCACGGTTCGGTGCGGGTCATCTGCGAGAACCCGCGCCACAAGCAGCGCCAGGGCTAGGAGAACCCGTTGGCTCGAATCGCCGGTGTCGACATCCCCCGCGAGAAGCGGTTGGAGATCTCGCTCACCTATATCTTCGGCATCGGTCGCTCGACGGCCAAGCTCGTCTGCGAGCAGACCGGCCTTTCACCCGATACCCGCGTGCGCGACCTCACCGAGGAAGAGGTGGCCCAGCTCCGGTCGTTCATCGACGCGAACCTCAAGATCGAGGGTGACCTGCGGCGCGAGGTCTCGGGGCACATCAAGCGCAAGATGGAGATCGGCACGTACCAGGGGGTCCGCCACCGACGCGGCCTCCCGGTGCGGGGCCAGCGGACGCGCACCAACGCGCGGACGCGCAAGGGACCGAAGAAGACCGTCGCGGGCAAGAAGAAGGCCCGGAAGTAGGGGAACGGTGGCGAAACCAGCAGCAGGCGGACGTAGGCCGCGACGTCGTGAGCGCAAGAACGTCACGCACGGCATCGCGCACATCAAGTCGTCCTTCAACAACACGATCATCACCATCTCCGACCAGCAGGGCAACACGCTCGCCTGGGCTTCGTCGGGCAACGTGGGCTTCAAGGGCTCCCGTAAGAGCACGCCGTTCGCGGCGCAGCTCGCGGCCGAGACCGCGGCCCGCCGCGCCATGGAGCACGGCGTCCGCCGGGTCGACGTGGTGGTGAAGGGTCCCGGGTCGGGTCGGGAGACCGCGATCCGCTCCATCCAGAACACCGGCATCGAGGTGCTCGGCATCAAGGACATCACCCCGATCCCGCACAACGGATGCCGCCCTCCCAAGAGGAGACGCGTGTAATGGCTCGTTACACCGGGGCGGTGTGCCGCCTCTGCCGCCGTGAGCGCATGAAGCTGTTCCTCAAGGGCGCCAAGTGCGACACGATGCGTTGCCCGATCGAGCGGAGGCCCTACCCGCCGGGCATCCACGGCCGCGGCCGCATCCGCGAGAGCGAGTACATGCTCCAGCTGCGCGAGAAGCAGAAGGCGCGTCGCATCTACGGGCTGCTCGAGAAGCAGTTCCGCAACACGTATGCCGAGGCCGCAGCCCAGTCGGGCATCACCGGCGAGAACCTGCTGCGCATGCTCGAGCAGCGCATCGACAACGTGGTGTTCCGCGCCGGCTTCGCGTCGAGCCGCAATCAGGCCCGCCAGTGGGTGCGCCACGGGCACGTGCTCGTGAACGGCAAGCGGGTCACCATTCCCAGCTACAAGGTGCGCAAGGACGACGTGGTCGAGATGGCTCCCAGGGCCAAGGCGATGATCGTGCTGCGCCACAACCTCGACACCATCGACCGCGCCGTGCCCATGTGGCTCGAGGTGGTCGGCGCCGACGCGAAGGCGACCGTGCGCGACCTGCCGCTGCGCGAGCAGATCGACGTGCCCGTGCGCGAGCAGCTCATCGTCGAGCTCTACTCCAAGTAACGCCCGTCTCTCCGGGCGCGTGCGCCCGTCTGCGAGGAAGCTTCATGCTCATCATCCAGCGTCCCGAGATCGAGGCCGACGAGCCGCAGGGCGACGTCCAGCGGTTCACCATCTCGCCGCTCGAGCCCGGGTTCGGGCACACGCTCGGCAACAGCTTGCGCCGCACGCTGCTGTCGTCTATCCCCGGTGCCGCAGTCACCCAGGTGCGCTTCGACGACGCGCTTCACGAGTTCGAAACGATCTCGGGCGTGAAGGAAGACGTCACCGACATCATCCTGAACCTCAAGGACCTGGTGCTCGTCTGCGTCTCCGACGAGCCGGTCGCGCTGCGCCTCGACGTGCGCGGGCCCACCGAGGTCACCGCGGGCGACATCCAGACCACCTCCGACGTGGAGATCCTCAATCCCGAGCTCCACATCGCCTCGGTCAACGAGAAGGGCCGACTCGCGCTCGACCTCACCGTGGAGCAGGGCCGCGGCTACGCGTCGGCGGAGAAGACCAAGAACGCGGGCGCGCCGATCGGCGTCATCCCCGTCGACGCGATCTTCTCGCCCGTGCGCCGGGTGAGCTTCGACATCGAGCCCACCCGCGTGGAGCAGGCCACCAACTACGACAGGCTCGGCCTCGAGATCGAGACCGACGGCTCGATCTCCCCGCGTGACGCGCTCGCCTCGGCTGGCGCGACGCTGCGTGGGCTCCTCGGCCTGGTCGCGGATCTCAACGAGGCCCAGGAGGGCCTGGAGCTCGGCGAGGTCTCGCCGGTCACGGCGACGTCGCCCGATCTCGAGCTGCCCATCGAGGAGCTCGACCTGTCGGAACGCCCGCGCAACTGCCTCAAACGTGCTCGGGTCGACACGATCGGACAACTCGTCGCCAAGACCGAGGACGACCTGCTCGCGATCACCAACTTCGGCCAGAAGAGCCTCGACGAGGTCACCCAGAAGCTCGACGAGCGCGGCCTGTCGCTGCGCATCAAGGGCTGACGGGATGCCGAGGCCGAAGAAGGGTCCCCGTCTCGGCGGCGACCCGCATCACCAGCGCCACCTGATGGCGAACCTCGCAGCCTCGCTTTTCGAGGCGGGCGCGATCACCACCACGGTGTCACGAGCGAAGGCGCTGCGGCCCTACGCCGAGAAGCTCATCACCAAGGCGAAGAAGGGCGGCTTGCACCGCCAGCGCCAGGTGGTGGCGACGATCCACGATCTCGACGCCACCCGGCTGCTGTTCGCCGAGATCGCGCCCCGCTACGCGGACCGCAACGGCGGCTACCTGCGGATCCTCAAGCTCGGCCCGCGCCCGGGCGACAACGCCCCCATGGCGCGCATCGAGCTCGTCTGACCCGTTCTCGGAACGATTCGGGCCGCCATAGGGCCTCGAACGTGCCGAGAACGGAGGGAGGGCATCCGTGACGCTCTTCGACGGGGCCGACGAGGCCGGTGGCACGACCGCAGGACCCGCGGTGTGCAAGCTCGTGGTCGCGTACGACGGCGCCGGGTTCCGCGGCTTCGCGGCGCAGCCCGACCAGCGCACGGTTGCGGGTGTGCTCGCGCACGGCATCGAGAAGGTGCTGCGTCACCCCGTGGAGCTGACGGGCGCCGGCCGCACCGACGCCGGGGTGCACGCATGGGGTCAGGTGGTGTCCTTCGATGCGCTGCCGGGCCTCGACCCCGACCGTCTCATGGCGTCGCTGAACGCGATGCTCGGGCCCGAGGTGGTGGTGCGGGCCGCGGACCTCGTCCCCGCCGGGTTCGACGCTCGGCGCTCGGCGCACTGGCGCGAGTACCGCTACACCGTCTGCAATCGGCGGGTGGCCGATCCGTTCCTCGCCCGCACGTCGTGGCACGTCCCGGCACCGCTCGACGTTCGTGCGCTTCGGCTTGCCGCCGACCCGTTCGTCGGCGAGCACGACTTCGCGTCCTTCTGCCGCAAGGGTCCCGAGGGGACGACGACCGTCCGGCGCGTGCTGCGGTCGTCGTGGGTCGAGATCGGCGACGGGTTGCTGGTCTACGAGGTGCGTGCCACCGCCTTCTGCCAGCAGATGGTGCGGGCGATCGTGGGGACGCTGGTCGACGTGGGGCTCGGGAGACGTCGCCCCGGCGAGATGCTCGGCATCCTGCGCGGGCGAGACCGGGACTTGGCCGGACCGCTGGCGCCGCCCGAAGGTCTCTGTCTGCGCGAGGTCGGCTATCGGCCCTAGGCCGCCCGCTGCAGCCGGATCATGACGTAGTTCCACTTGTACCGCTTGAGTGGGCCGATCGCGAACCGTTCGACCACCTGGCCCCAACGCCCGTACCCGGTGCGGTGCGGATAGGTGTCGATGCCCGTCGGTTCGAAGCCGTGCGCGCGTGCCAGCTCGAGGAGCTCGGGCAGTGGGAACTCGTGGGTGTGGGTGCACAGGGGGGTCAGGTACCGATTCGGATCCTGTGCCGTTCCCCGCGCCTCGCCGGCCGAGCTCTCCCGACCACGACGAACCACGCGGTTGAGCGTCCGACGCAGCGGTGCAGGTGTGTGACGGCGCACCGCCCGCGTGATCCGGTGCACGCGGTGCGGGAGATCGCCGAGAACGACGCCGTCGCGGTCGGTGGCCAAAAGGAGCGTCCCTCGCGGACGAAGCACCCTACGGATCTCGTCGAGCGCCCGCCCGGGCTCGTAGAGATGCTCGATCACGTCGAGCGCGAGCACGAGGTCGAAGCTCGCCTCGCGCTGGGGGACGGCGTCCGCCGAAGCGCGAATGATCGGGATCTTCCCGCCCGTACGTTCGGCCGTGGCGTTGACCATCGACGTCGCGAAGTCGATCGCGACCACGCGAGCACCGGCCGCGTGGCACTGCCGCGAGAAGCTGCCCTCGCCGCAACCGAGGTCCAGAACGTCAAGACCGGCGAGCGGTCCGGCCAGCCTGCCGAACGTCGCGATCTTGCAGGTGCCGAGCCCGTCGTCTTACCGAGCAGCGAAGACCCGCGCGTGCTTATCCGAATAGTCATCGGGCCCGAAGCGCTCACCCGAGTCCTTGGTATGGAAGTGCAGATCCTTCACAGTGCCGCGAGAGCCTAGACGGGTGGCGCGCACGGGGAGTCTGGAGCTCAGAAGAGCTCGATGTCGCCGAGGGTGAGGTCCCAGCGGCTCGGAGACCCTTTGGTGCCGATGGGCTTGCAGGTGAGGATCGGACCGACGCGCGGCAGCCGAACGAGCCCACCGGGCCACCATGCGGGGCCGCCGAGCGCGAGCACGTAGTCGGCCTCCGCTTCGCGCGCGACCGCGCGCACGAGCCGGCCGGCGGTGCGCCGATCCCCGGCGCGGGTGAGGAGCGCGACGAGCGCGGCCTCGCAGGCGGTGCCGCGCTGGCGGATGCGGAAGATCGCGAGGCCCTCGCGCGCGCCGCCGGGTGCGACGAGCGCGCGGTAGCCGAGCAGGGGGGTGCCGAAGCGCCACTGGAGGACGTCCGGGCGCAGGCGGGTGTGCAGGCCCGGTCGGGTCGCCTGTGCATCGAGCAGCTCTGCGAGCCCGGCCGCGTCGGCGAGCACCTCGGCGGCGGGGCGGCCGGCGTCGCTCGGCGTGCTCCAGCGCTCGGCGGGCACCCGCGCCTTGGCGATCCGGCCCAGCCGGTACCAGTGTGCGGGGCGCACCACCGTGGGGACCTTGCCGACCACCTGCCAGCCCATCTTGAGGTACCCGGGTCGGCTCTGGTCGTTCGGCGTGTTGAACACCAGGTCCACGCCCTCGGTGGCCAGCTCGTCGAGCGCGTGCAGCGTGAGCCGGGTGAAGATCCCGCGTCCCTGGTAGTCGGGATGCGTCGCGGTGTCGACCGCGCGCACGGCGCGCACCGTGGTCGCCGGATGCTCCGGGTCCACGAACTCCCACCGCATGAGCGTGCGGAACCCCGCGAGGCGGTCGCCGTCGCACGCGACCCAGGCCGGTGACGGGCCGAACGCGTTCTCCTCGTGCTTCCACGCGAAGAGCGCGTCGTAGCGGTCGTCGACCTCACGGCCGAGCGAGACCCGGAGCAGGTCGAGGATCGCGGCCCGGTCGCGCTCGGCGGCGCGGCGCAACGTGAGGGGTGCCGATTCGGTCACGTCGGGCTCGGCACAGCGGCCGCGAGGTTCCGGTAGACGGCCTCGAGACGCTCGACCGTGCGGGCGATGTCGAAGTCCGCCGCGGCCGCCGTTGCCGAGGACGCCATCACGGTGCGCCGTTCCGGATCGCGGGCCAGATCGGCGATCGCGTCGGCCAACGCGGCCGGGTTGCGTGGCGGCACGAGCACGCCGCTCTCGCTGTCGACGATCGCCTCGGGAACGCCCCCGACCGCGGTGGCCACGACCGGAAGTCCGAGCGCGAGCGCCTCCATGAGCGCGACGGGCAGGCCTTCGTTGTTGGATGCAAGCACGAACCCGTCGCAGGCGCTCATCACCCGCAGCGCGTCGCTCCGCTCACCGAGGAGCACGAGTGCGTCGCCGAGCCCGAGGCGGGCGTGCTCGGCGCGGATCTCCTGCTCGAGCGGTCCCTGACCCACCGCGAGGATGCGAACCGCCACCCCGCGGTCGACGAGGAGACGTGCCGCGGCCAGGAGGTTCGGGTAGTCCTTCTGGGCGCGCAGGTTGGCCACCGTGCCGAAGACGATCTCGTCGGCGTCCATGCCGAGCTCGGCCCGCAGCCCGGCACGGTCGGCCTGCGCGCGGGCCGCCGCGAGATCGATCCCGTGCACGAGCACCTCGGTCCGGCGAGCAAGCCGGGCCGGCAGGGTCGAGCGCACCTGCTCGGAGACGGCGAGGTCCGCGTCGTCCATCGGCATGGTGGCGCCGTTGAGCAGCCGGCTCGGCTTCGCGAAGCTCGTCCACGTGTTGTGCAGCGTGTAGACGAGCCGGGGCCGGATGCTCGCAGGCAGGGTTCGGGAGACGATGCGCCCGAACCCGGCGGGGTAGGGCGAGTGGGCGTGCAGCACGTCGACGGGTTGCGATTCGAGCAGTGCGCGCAGCCGGCGGGCCCATCGCACGTCGCGCTCGTCGCGAACGTCGAGGCAGTGCGTCGCCACGCCGTGGGCCTCGAGGTCTCCGACGAGCTGGCGCTTCCACGGCAGCAGGTAGGCACACGAGATCTCGAGGTCGGCCGCGGTGTGCGCACCTGCGGCGGCGACGAGCAGGCGTTCCGCACCTCCGGGGCCCAGACCCTTCACGAGCCAGAGGATGCGGAGCTTGCGGCGCTTCTCGAAACGGGGCACGGGCAGGCTCAGCGCTCGGCGTGGGTCCACTCGGGGAACCTGTCGAGCACACCGCGGATGATGTCGACCTCGGCCGGGCTGAGCCGCTCGCGCCACCGATCGGGTTGGTCGCGAGTCACGCGCTTCGTCACGAAGCCCTCGCCGCGGCGATCCGAGTCGTGCACGAACTGCTCGGCGTCGTCGGTCCACTCGAGGCCGAGCCGCTCGGCGAGCGTGCGGAGCTGGCGCGGCGCGTCGACGCACAGCTCCTCGTGGCGCGCCACGACCCAGTCGGGGTGGCGGGCGATCGCCTGGTGAAGCGCGGTGTTGAGGACGCCGAAGAAGAACGCCTGTTGGGCGAGCTGCGGCGCTTCTGGCCGGGGAGCCTCGACGGCCCAGGTCGTGCGAGCGTGGCGGGCGAGCGCCGCGGTCTCGCGGGGATTGCGGACGAAGTCGAGGTCGCGCCAGCTCGCCAACGTGTTGAAGGGATGACGGACGAGCACGACGACCCGGGGTGCAAAGCGCGACGCCACCCAGTCGAGGCTGCACGCGCACTGGACCGACTTCACGAGCACATGGAGGGCCGCCGGGTCGGCGGCGGGGGGCCGGGCACACGCGCTCGCGACCCGCAGGCGCATCGTGGTTCCGGCGCCGGCGCGAGCCCGCCGGCG